>JACCEA011112279.1_pt1 | contig 13126 bp, 9 predicted proteins | sample 7449851 | NCBI WGS metagenome assembly JACCEA01 (sample SAMN15323453, study PRJNA562643) | freshwater metagenome | isolation source: river surface water | place: USA:Blue River Watershed | collected 2017-08-18 | reverse complement strand
TTGTACTTCAGGGCCAATGATAGCCATGTTGCTTGCAGTAGCAAGAGAATTCTTTCCAGAGACAAGACTGGCTTTCTTTGATTCATTAGCACGTCTTTGAATTTCAGACAATACACCTGTTTTGTCGTTGATCAATGCTTTTTTATAGTCATCAATCAAGTCTGTTAAGAAGATCATGTCTTTAAAACGAATAGCACCCGATCTCCAGTCGTGGTAACGTTCACTGAAAGTTACTTCTTTACCATTGCCGCTCAGAAGGAACGTAAGAGGTTTATTTGATAAAGGTTGAATATCAAGTCTTACCATAATAGGTACGGTGACAGATTCCTTGTTTTGTTTAATGGAAACATTATACGTTTTACCAGCAACCATGTTATCCGAACTATTAAACTCAATATCAGACTTTCCTAGTTTCATGGTTACGTCTTCTTTTTCTAATGCATAAGCCACTTTATTTTGCCGTGTGGGAAGTCTGTGTTTATAAGCTTCTTGAGCCATGGTAAGATCAAGAGATTCCATACCTGTTTTCAACTGGTCTTTCATCCAAGAACCTGAGGTTCTATTAGGATTGAATCGGCCTAATGTATCAGCAATCCTTACACCACCCACATCTCCAAAATAAGAAAATGCAAGACACACATAACCAGCGTATAAATTTTGCATAGTTTGAAGAATATCGTGCATATACTCGCTATGCACAATACTCTGATCAACGACTACGATAGGACTCATCACACCTACAGATGCAATATCAGTAAGACTTGAAGAGTCTGCGTTAGACGCGGCGAACACGTCTGAGATGGTGTTATAAATCTTTTTAGCACCACCGACACCAATTGTAGATAAAATACTCATTTTTATTTTCCTTTTTGAAAGACAAAGAAATGGCTAACAACTCTAGTAGCGACCCTTGGGTAGGTTTTAGTTTATCTGACTTCTTTCTCACTACTTCTTTAGGTGCGAAAGATCAGTCTATGTTTAATACTTATTACGGTATTAACCATAGACAAACCCCATTAGCAGTCCCGATGAATAAGGACGTGTATGGCTTGACATTTTTTACAAGGCCACAGCTTAACTTTTCAGCAGACAATTTAAGAAGATTTAGAAAGTTTTATCCTCTCTTAGGAGGATCAGATGTCAGTATTCAAAGGTATATACGTTGTATGCTTGACCCACGACTCCAATATGGATACGCTGATTTTGATAGAATCTCGTGTCCTTTAGTAGACACAAACATGGCTTTTATTCCTGTACTTACCAATCAACTTGAAACAGTAACAGGTTGGCCAGAAACATCAGTGCCTATGTTTACATCAAAAACAGGGAACCGTAAAGAAGAATTCTCTATGGTAGATGGAATCATGGATAATTTTTCGTCATACGATCTTCACGCAACCTTCAGAAACTCAAGGGGTGATGTGATCAATAACATGTTCCATTACTGGACTTGGTATTCAGGTTGTGTTTTCGATGGAGTATTACTTCCATATTCGGATATGCTAATTAGTAACGAGATTGATTACAATACAAGAATATATAGAATCATACTAGATAGCTCAAAGAGATATGTACAAAAACTCATGTGTTCTGGAGCTTCCATAGTAGGAGCTGATGTCATGGCAAGTGCTGGCGACTATACGAAAGATAAACCGTATAGTGATGCTAACGAATCTATTTCCATGAATTTCAGAAGTACAGGTTTCTTTGTAAACGATCCTATTATTATCAGATGGTTTAATGAGTGTGTTCAGATTTTCCATCCTCTCATGAGAGATGACAAGAGAACCACTTCGATGGTGAAAATACCTATTAACATGTTGGATTATTTTAATAGCAGAGGATATCCTTATATCAATCCGACCACATACGAATTGGAATGGTGGCTTGAAGCCAATTTAGTCCAAGAAAAGTTAGGCTTCCTCAATTCCATTCGCAATACATTAGGTACATATGTCTTGAGTCCAGTAGACGCAATTAATACGCAATCTGCTTCTACTACTATCACTAAGTAAGGAATATTTCAATGGCTGAACTCACAAGGGTGCAAAGCGCACCCAATATTCAATCTCTTATTAAAGATGTCAGTTCTGTAAAATACGACCATAGTGCTATTCAAGGTGTAGTCTTGCAACACTTGAGAGACATCACAGATGGGACAGTAGATATTGTTGATCCTACCAATCCATTTATTTTCGCACTAGAGTCTGCTTGCGTGCTTGCAGCGTCTAATGCGTCAGACTACCAAACGCTTATTTATAAGAAGTATCCTACTTCTAGCCAAACTTACCAAGACCTCTATTTACATATGTGCGATAAGGATTACGTAGATAGATTCTCACTACCTTCGTCAGGGACTTTCTTTTGCATGGTTCAGTACGATGAACTTATCAAGAAGATGGTTTACGATAGTACCTTAGATTGTAAAAAAGTCACTATCCCTGTTAACACAGCAATTAAAGTATCTGATTATACTTTCACGTTGCAATACCCTATTGAGATTCGCTTGATGTCTCATGGTGGTTTACAAGTCGTTTATAATACAGATAATACTTCACCTTTGCAATCTCTTACTACCAATGTGATTTCTTGGATGTTTAGAATTGATTCAAGCGGAAACAGATATGTGTATTTTGAATTTCCTCTTTATCAATTTTTTATCATATCCAAAACAGATTCTATTCAATCTGCCGTTTCTTCTAGAATGCAGATTGGATTAACAGATAACTATTATTTTGCAAGAGTATTTTACCAAAATAGTACCACGAGCGAATGGGTAGAGATGCAGACTACCCACACGCTTCAGATTTATGATGAGAAGACACCTACTGCTGCTTTGACAGTGGTTCCTGCTACGTCTACTACAACAGGATATTTACAAGTTTATATCCCACAGGTCTATGTGAATACAGGTTTAGTTTCTGGAAAATACAGAGTAGATGTTTACCAAACAAAAGGTAATATTACTTTACTCTTAGACAATTACATGTTGCAAAACTTTAGTGCTACATTTAAAGCGATTGACTCTAATGACAATGACGCGTATGTGGCTGCTTGGAATACAATCACTGGAAAAACATTAGCCAGTAAATCAGTGGTATCAGGAGGTCGTGATCCTCTTTCTTTAGATGACTTGAGAAAGAGAGTAATTCAAAATGCCAATGGGGATAAGTCTAAACCTATCACGAATGTAGATATTAGAGATGCATTGGCTAATAGCAATTACAAGATTGTAGCAAACGTAGACGTAGTGACCAACAGGCAATTCCTTGCTTCAAGGACTATGCCTACTCCAGTAGACCCTAAACTCATCACACCAGCCGCAGCTAGTATCCAGACATTGACGGTGAGTTTTAGTCAATTGCAAAACTTCTCATCGGTCAGACTCAATGATAACCACTTGACTCTGACACCAGACTTGATCTATAGACTCGATAACGGCGTGCTGTCAGTGGTTGATCCATTGACATTAAAGTCTATTACCAATATGTCCTACGAGAATCAAGCAGTACAAGTCAATCAAAACAAATTCTTATACACACCGTTTCATTACGTGTTGGATACAGACAATAACGAATTTGTAGTGAGACCTTATTACTTAGATAGTCCTACTCAAACAGGGATTACTTTCAATTCCCAGAATGCAGCTACAGGACTAGAAGTCAATAGTGACCAAATTGGGATTACCAAAGACAGTGCAGGATATACTTTAACAGTGAAAGTAGCCAGTAATGATGCTTATAAAGCTTTAGCTGACAGCAATGTACAAGCTCAAATGTCATTTATTCCTTATGGCGAAAAAGACAGAGCCTATCTCACAGGTACTTTAGTAGGTACTGATGCTACTTCTAAAGAAAGAATCTTTCAGTTTAGAATCACTACCAATTTTGATACAGACGTAAGTCATTACTTATCACTTACCAGTTTCTTAATGTATACCACTGATTCCATTATTGTAAAATCTGCGTTGGTAAATGATTTTGATATTATTTATACAACCAATGCAAATATTACCAATTGGACTCCTATAATAGCAGATAGTTATTTAGGTAATTTGTTTTTAAAAGCAAATAGCAAAGCGATTACTTATGAAACTGTTTCTTTAAAGTTTGGTGACAGTTTAGATACACTCTGGAGCCGCAGTAGAAACATCATGACGCAAGATGTGTACTATACATATCCTGCTGATGTACCTATGCTTTATACAGAAGACGTATACGCAGTTGATCCAAATACAGGTGCGAAGTTTACTATTGATGCTAATGGAAATATCCAATACACAATTTTACATCATAAAGGTGACCAGGTATATGATCCTAATGGAGTAGCTTTAATGCTGCATTATAAGGGTGACTACATGCTTGACCCTCAAACCAACAAACCTCTTATTAAGTTCCCTATGAAGATAGGTCGTGAATTAGACTTATTCTTGATTGAAGGGAGTTATTGGTTTGCTACAGATACTGCTGCGACGGGTTATCGTGAACTACTGACAGCTTCCGTAGTAGACTGGTTGGTTTCTGATATTGAAACCATTCAAGAAGAACTATTAGAAGAAACGTATATTTACTTCTATCCAAAGCAATCCATTGGTTTGGTGTCTGTGCTCACAGGCGACGGAGTTACAACCAATATTGACGCTTTACAATCTATTGTGGTAAACCTGTATGTACCCAACTCTGTATATACGAACACAGACTTGAGAAACACATTAGAGAAAAATACAATTACTATTATTGATAATGCTCTTCAAAATAAGATTATCTCTAAGAATGAAATACAAAATAACTTAGCCAGTAGTTACGGGTCTGACGTAACCGATGTAGAGCTGTCTGGGTTGGGTGGGAGTTTGAATCTTTCTGTACTCACCATGACAAAAGACTCTGATCGACTTGCTCTTAGAAAGATTTTGAAATTGCAGTCTGATAACACTCTTATAGTAGCAGAAGACGTGACTATTAACTTTATCAGACATGATCTGGTAAGTTTGACTGCTGCTCAATTAAACATCACTTAAACGGTCACACACCCTTACCCTGTTATTGGGTAAGGGTGTATGCTACAATGTACCAAATAGCAGTTTAAGTAAATTGAGTAAAGGCGTGATAACGGAGTAGATTGATTTAGAATCAAGAGTACCCTTAATAGAAGTGAGAATGATAAAGGCAAGTACCAAACCACCAAACGTTATAGAAATAAGCCATAAGAGAAATTTAATTGCATACCTCTTTAAATCATTGTCTTTTGTAGCTTCATTGATCTCGAATTCTTTTGCTTTTGCTTCTAATTCTTGACGGTTTGAATCCAAGTAATTTTTGATGATGATAAACTTCTCATCATCAGACAATGTATTAAAGGTAGATAAGAGAATACTTTTTAAGAGTTGGTTATTTTCTTCTTTGGTTTCAGTAAGGTTACTACTGAGTAAAGTAGATGCTTGAGTATAATTCTTTTTTGCTTCAAATAAAAGGTCTATACCTGCTTTATCTTCAGAGTTTTGGGAGTTTTCCATATTACTCCTTCTTATTAGTGGTATTTAAATGTTGGTATAGAGCTTCGCTTGTTCTATTATAAGACTTGGCTAAAGTATCGAAATTGGTTCGACTTTGCTCTAGTTGAGTTTTTAATTCATCAATGGTTTTATCTTGACGTTTATTATCAACTTGTAATTTCAGTATTTGCGTTTTAAGATCCAAATAAGGGTGATTTGCATCAATATGGTACACAATAGCCAACGCTACAATAAGGATAAGCCAAAACCAATTTTTAAGAAAAACCCAGAAACGTGGTCCGGATTCTTTTCCGGTGAGTATCATGTAAAGATGATAGCATTTAAAACGAAATCTCATCATAATCCTTTTTACAAAACGAGTCGTACAAAATCTCTTCTTTAATATCTTGATATACAGCACGAGCTACCGCGATAGCATCAATAGAATGTTCATCCAAATCTTCAGGTTCTTTAGAGTCAATGAGTAAAGACTTCAAAGGACTGTTTAAGAAACAGCTTTTCATTTCATCTTTATCTGCTCTCCCAGAAGCTTTAAACGCTTTTTTCACACTAGGTGGATCTATACGTCGCAGTGGTTTCCATCCATCTGCGCGAGCTAATGCATTTTGAATAGCACACATAGACTCTACTAAAGGTTCAAACGCACTTGGTCTTAACCTATTATAAAAAGGAGATTCAGAACCTACACATAAAGGTTGATAATCAACGAAGATCTGATACAAGGCATTTTCAAGATTTCGAAGTCTTGCAAAACGTGCGCCATGCACACGTACATCAGACTCTCGCATTCCTAATTTACTACCTACCAAAGTAAACGCTTTAATAGCAGTAATTTCAAGATCTAAAGCGTTAATATAGAAAATACTGACCCCGATATTTTCAGTACCAGGGTCAATACCAATTAACACAAAAGAATCTTCATTTTGAGAAGGATTCATTAAGCACTGAGTTTATAGAGAGGTTCGGTAGCCCCTACGTCAATGAGAAGATCGAGACCGTTTTTGTTGCTACGCATGTAATAGAACTCGTTGATGTGAGTAACCACCTGAGAAGCAATGACTTCATTCAAATTGAAAGGCCCGTTATAACCTTGCACTTGAACAATCTTATCTACACCAGAGACTAAAGCAAGTTCAGAGATGATAGAGTATCCTACGTCCCCATTGTGAATGACACTAGAAACATTCAGAAGGTTTTGTACGTCGGTAGCATCAAGAGCAAACTTTACCATAGCTGATACAGTAATATAGTCACCAGTAGTTACGTTTACTCCAGTGCTACTGAGTGAAGACGGCGTCGGATTAAGATTCGATTGACTGGGTGTGTAAGTAGTAGAAATAGTCTGACCATTTTGAACAGACTTCAAAAGGACTCGAGGGACTACATTGGTGAGATCAAGACGCTTGAGGTAATAAGCAACATATTGAGTGTTGTTCCAAGTTTCAAGACGACGCAATGCATACTTCGTCACGTCAATACCAGCTTCTTGATCAGGTGTTACCAGTACAAAAGGCATGATCTTAAACGGTGAAGCATCTGTGGTTTGATGTTGAGTAGGATCAGGAATATCCGTACCATCCGCTCCTTTACGGTTGACGTGACCCCCATTACCAATAGCAATGTATTGCATCCGTGGATACACTCCAGAGTCTGGCGAGGTATTGGCTTGAATATCGAGTTTTTTATTAAGTGTGGTATAATCGAGGATAGGCAAAGACACCCCAAGCAGTTGAGCTGTTTGAAGCATATTACCCATAAACGTACGAACGATTGGCTCCATCTCTATTTCCTTTAAAACTTAAGAAGATGTTGGAAGTGTAAATACATCAAATTTAGCACCGCCGTAGAACATTTGGAATAAAACACTATTTGTGTTTGTGGTAGTAGCATTCATTAAGAATGCATTGGTTCTAACTCTATCGTAAATAGATTTAAAACCAGTGGTTTTAAGTGTAATTACTGTTGTCTTATAGAAAGGTGCTGTGTAATTAAACTTCATGTTAGTGAAGTATTGCGTGGTGTTGGACAGACTCAGGTAATGGAAACCATTGACCATATTGTCACCCACTCCCAGATAATGGGCTTTGTTTGTGGTATTAAAAGTAATCAAGTCTTCAAGACTCATCCCTACCTTAGGTGCTACAGGGAAACAATCTTTATAAACATCTTTGATAGTGGCTTTAAGAGAATCGTCTATGCTATTGAAACTACTCATCCAGCTCCAAGTAGAATCACTTTCTTCTACCCCTTCAGGTCTTACACTTTGAATAAGGTTAGGGAGTTTTAATCTATAGCTGTACTGAGATACAGGAGCACCATCCATTGCAGGATAAATAATAGAGTTAACTGACTCACTCTGGTATTGACGAGAACTCTTTACGACAATAGGGTTGCTTTCTCTATAAATATCAAATTGATATTGGTTAGCACTATAGCCAGTATTATTGGTTGCATCTACAATAAGATTGCGTATAGCTATATCTTCTTTACTTAAACCAAAATCGTCTCCAGCACGAATGACCGCCTGATTGAGTACTTTAATAGGGTTCTCATTAATCTCTCTAATAAACTGTACAGAGTAGCTAGAGAGTTGCTGCATAATACCCACCATGGCTTTTTGAATATTCTGTATGGTAAGTGTAGTATCCAAATTGCTACCCGTAGCTGCTTTAAATAAAGCGACCAACATCTCGTCATATTGGTCTTGTGTAAAGTCAGTAGGTAAATGCATTGCATTTAACCAATCACTATAAGCTACTCCACTCGCACTGAATGTACAGGTTCTGTCGCAATATAACCTATCGACCATGTTTTTATAAAGACCACGTTTATATTGGTGCTCGACAAGAGCCACCATCCCTAATTGAGTTTGTGCTGCGTTATATAAAGCTTGGCACTGGGTATAAAAAGCAGACGTAGAGATCGTGCTGGTTAATGTAGGCATTGTAAGCCTGACATCATTGGCTTCACTCAAACTCACGTAACTGGTATCGCAAACACTGAGAAGGTCAGAAGTAGAGGGAATAGGTCTTCTTGCTAAGCGTGAAGCACCAATGACTGGTACTGTAGTCAATGTAGTCCCTATGGCTTTAGCTTGTATATAAAGAAAGTAAATAAAAGCCTGTTGAGAAGACAAAGATATTACATCCCCTGTTGCAGGATCTGTGATTGTACAATGGCTGTTGTAGAAGTTAGAACTACTCCAATCAATCCAGTGATTGAGAAGGATACTTGATAAAGTGTAAGGAGTCGCATCTGTGTAATCAATTGCACTAGACTCTAACATCTTTAAAGGGAGTTTAGCATTATTAGATATCTCAAACTTTCTTTTGATAAAAGATGATTCTTGGTCAATATAGTCAGGATTACCCGTATTAAGACTAGACTCTTTACCAAGTATTTGTGTCAGTGTAAAATCATACTCTTCAAGCGCATTGACTTCAGGTACAATAGGTGTTTTATGAAAGTTAAGAGTAGGGACATAATTAGTGTCCATGTCTACGTCTGTTTGAAGCATCTTAAAGTTACCTAAAGGAAGGTATCTTAAAGCCATGACCTTCTGAGCCAGTGTATGAAATGTCTCTGTTTTCCCGTTATTGCGTTGAAGATAACGAATATTCCTATAAAAGAACATAGCTTGTTCTTTGGTCATGTAAGGCAAGTATACGTCTAATCCATCATGACTTGCTAAGTATTGTTGTAAATGAAAGCTATGTGCTTCATTGGTATTAGAGTATTTCTCTCTAATACGAAGTATCTCAGGCACAAGCATTGCATACATAATACCTAACCGTGTAGTTTCATACCACGAATCTGTCAGGTTAAATTGGACGTTAGTCCATCTTTGATTGTATCTATAAATCCAATCTTGAATATCATTGATAAGACTGACTTCATTACTTTCTACTAAGTCAGATTTATAAGAAAGAATAGTTCCTTCTTGAGAAGCTACTGCAATATCAAGAGAAGCCGGATATAAAATACCCAATATCAGCTTTTTATATTGAGGGTATGTTCCTACGAGTTCTCTGTAGTTACGAGTTCCAAACTGGTAAGCAAGTGCAGTAGCTGTATGCAAAGCTAAATTTTCTTGTGTGAAGTCTATGACTTCGAGAGTATCTAAAGAAGTAACTTGAATACGGTTGTGACCTATCAAGTTTTCTAATTCATACTCATCGCAAGGGTGATATAAACCGCAAATATTCAAGTAATATTTCCATGAATATGGATTACTTGTGTCAACCGATGAAGAACCTAAAACTGTTTGAACGTACGTATTGAGGTCTGATGCAGATAACTCAGATTTTATAACCAAAGTTTCTGCAAGCTCTATAGTGCTCTCTTCGTAGAGACTATAATAGTTGTTGCTCATGTTTTTTCACCTTTAAACCCTTTCAAATTAAATATAGAGGAGTATACCTTCATGGGTAAAGTAAATGTAAACGCTGCTATCAAGATTATTGATAGTGGAAAGAAATACCCTGCGGTTGATCTCATCAGGAGAAATCCACAAGCCGCAGCAGTGATTAGTAAATTGGTTAATTCAGACAGACCTTTGTCTACCGATAAAGATGGAAACAGAACTTTAACTGCTCCTGATAAAGGACAATTCAATGAAGTATCAAGGTCTGTACACCAGAGAATCAAAGATGCTGAAACAGCTCTTGAATTGTTCCCAGATTTATCTTTATCTGCTCAAATCCTTGTAAGTTCTATTATTTCACCAAAAGACATGGTGAGTAATGAACTAGATTTTAAACCGTCTGAAACAAACAAATGGCCTATAGATGTCAGTGCTAAATTTATCACTAAAATCAAGGATCACTTGGATGAAAACTATAAAATTAGAAATATGCCATCGAGAATCCTGCACCGTTGTTTGTTTGAAGCAGGTTCCGATCCTTATGTAATTCTCCCAGAATCTACTGTGGATGACCTCATCAACGGGTCTGTGACTATCTCAACAGAAGCTTTGTCACACCTAGCCAATAAAGATGGGGTTGCCAAGCACCGTGGGATTTTAGGCCCAGCTCAAATAAAAGAAAGAAAAAATAATAATATATTTTCTCATCTCAGTTTAGAGAGTGCGTCTACAGGGTATAGTGGAATTGAGTACGAACACAGAGTGCTTAACCCTGGATACAATAATAATCCTGAGTTTTTTGATTATATTTCCATCACTGATAACGTAGATGCTTTAAAGTTTCCTAAGTTAGTGAAGAAGTTGGTTTCCAAAAGAGTTTCTAATATCGTCCATAGAGGGAAGACTTCTTTAGAAAGTTACGACGAAACACAAAAATTAAATGATTCTCAAATTTCTTCTTTGATTTATAAAGAAGGTAAAAGAGATTTTAAACCAGTAGTGAAAGTAAAGTCGCCACGAGAACTTACGAGAGGGAATGTAGATTCGGCTTTGATTATCAGACTCCCTTCTGAATCAGTTATTCCTGTATATGTTCCAGGTAACCCTGAAGAGCATATTGGGTTTTATGTCATGATTGATTCGGATGGTAATCCATTGACCGATGAAAATGATGAAACCCAATGGAGCGAATACGAAAAAAGTTTCGGTACTAGTAACCAATCTATGCCATCTTACATGTTAAACTTGTCTAATAAGAGTTTAAACGGGAGTTGTACAGCGCCAGACTTGAGAGGGATGTCAGATAGGTTTACTGAGATTGTAGAATCAGATTTGATTGCACGCTTAAAGAACGGTGTCTACGGCAGCAATGTGAGTTTAGCCAGTAACCAACAAGTATACCGCATTATGCTCTCTAGAATGTTCAAGAAGCAACAAACACAATTGTTATATGTGCCTATTGAACTCATGACTTACTTCGCTTTTGACTATGATAAGAACGGCATAGGTAAATCTTTACTCGATGGAATGAGTACTTTGATTTCCATGCGAGCTATGAATCTTTTCGCAAGAACTATGGCTTCTATTCGGAATTCTATTGGACATACTTCCGTTGAAATTCAACTCGATGAAGATGACCCTGACGTGGATAAAACCATTGAAGAAACCATGCATGAAGTAGGTCGTACAAGACAACACCAATATTTCCCTTTAGGCATTAGTTTAGGAGATATTGGAGATTGGTTATTGAGAGCTGGGTTAGATTTTAAATTTTCAAATCACCCTGCTATTCCTAACATGACATTAAACTATCAAGAAAGTACAACTAACTATCCGAAGCCAGATGAAGACCTGGATAATGAACTTAGAAAGCAAACCATCATGAGAACAGGTTTGTCACCCGAAACAGTGGATAATGGTTTTAATACAGAGTTTGCTACTACCGCTGTAGCCAATAACATTCTTTTATCAAAACGTGTAATTCAAACTCAAGAACTATTTTTACCACAAATGACAGACTTTGCTAGAAAAATAGCAATTTCTGATCCAGTTCTTTATAAAGAACTTAAAAAGATTGCTGAGGATAATTACGAGAAAATCAAAGAAGTTTCCAAGAACATGGAAATATTTGAGGATATTGAAGAGTCTGATAAGAAATCTTACATTCTTGCAAAATGCATCCAGGACATGCTTGAAACATTTGAAGTAGCACTCCCTGCTCCTGATATTGTTACCGACCAAAACTTAGCTACTGCATTTGACAATTACAATCAACTCTTAGAGAAGGGTGTAGACCAGTACATAAACTCTAATGTATTCAATGAAGCAATTGTGGGACAAGAACTCTCTCAATCTACTGATACATTAAAGGGTATTGTTATGTCAGCTTTCATGAGAAAGTGGATGGCTAGTAACAATGTACTCCCTGAACTTGCAGATATCTTATCTGACACAGAAGCAGGTAGTTCAGTTATGAATATCATTACAGAGCAAAAATCCTTTATTGGTAGTGCATTAAAGACATTTACTCACCTTATCAAAGATACTAAGAAACTGGGTTTTGCTGCTGACCAAGACATTGAGAAGATGACAGGTGGTGAAGGTTTGAGCGGTAGTTCATCAAGCAGTTACGACTCAGGTTCGTCCGATGACACGACTAATGATGACTTTGGAATGGATGACTTCGGTAGTGAAGAAACAGGTACTGAAGAAAACGAAGATACACAAACTCAACAAAGTTCTGAAGACAAAGGAGAAAGTCAGTTACCAGACTTAGATAGTTTTGGGGCTTAAACAAAAAATAAAATAACTATCATAAGACCGTGGAGAAATCCACGGTCTTATGACGTTTGTTATTCAGCAGAGCTGTTGTGGTACTTATCCCACAACTTAACCGCTGTCCACCCGATAGCGTTCGTAGCTGCTACTACCACACCCACCTTGAGGGTAGGAACCAATTTGATCCCAAACCCTTCGGTGAACCCGAGGGTTTTATTTTTGGAAGACATTTCTTCCTCGAGTGCATTCAGACGTTCTTCGATAGTCTTAGTTTGTTCAGTCATTTCTCTTCTCCTAAAAGTAAACACAATATACACTCTGTATATTGCTCAAGTAAGGTATATGTAACTGAAATATTTTTAAATGTAGGTTTTAGAGAAAAAGAAAAGCATACACCCTTACCCTTTTATTGGGTAAGGGTGTATGATTGTTTATTTAATATACTTCAATACCCATGGCTTTCGCTACCTTGT
>JACCEA010144833.1_pt1 | contig 13126 bp, 8 predicted proteins | sample 7449851 | NCBI WGS metagenome assembly JACCEA01 (sample SAMN15323453, study PRJNA562643) | freshwater metagenome | isolation source: river surface water | place: USA:Blue River Watershed | collected 2017-08-18 | reverse complement strand
CGATACACCATCACTGCCTTAGTCTGACCGATTCGATGAGCCCTGGCTTGGGCTTGTAAATCATTTTGAGGATTCCAATCACTATCAAAAATTATCACAGTATCAGCGGCAGTCAAATTGAGACCTAAGCCTCCAGCCTTAGTAGACAGCAGCATAATAAACTTATTCGCTGAAGGCTTGCAAAACCTTTCCACTGCCTCTTTTCTGTCAGAGGAACGACTGGACCCATCCAATCTTTCAAAAGCATAGCCTCGGAATTTTAAGAAATCTTCAAGCAAATTTAGTACTCGAACCATTTGGGAAAAAATTAGTACTTTATGGCCTTGAGAAAAAAGTCTAGGTAGCAATTTATCCAAGAGTACTAATTTCCCAGAACATTCAATCAGTTTCTTCATCAAAATAGCTTCGACTTGTTTCTCTTCTGCGGTAATTTCTGCAACTACTCTCTCTTCCACACCTCTGACCAAATAAGGGTGATTGCAACATTTTCGCAATTCCATCATTACATTCATCAACGATGGTTGATTGCTCGCCTTCAATCCTTTATACAGATATGCAGTATTCTTCTCGAATATAGCACGGTAAAATCGCTTTTGAATTGATGTCAACGCGACTTCAACTATCGTCTCTTCTTTGGGCGGAAGACTTTTTTCGACATCTTCTTTGATACGGCGCAGTAAGTATGGTTTAAGAGTATCATGAAGCTTTGCAACTTGTTTGACATTTTTTAGATCTCCAAACTTTGCAATGAACTCTTCCAAATTGTCAAATTTATTGGGATCAGCAAAATTTAATAATGCCCACAACTCCTATAGATTGAATATTGGCGATTCTTTGAAATAAAATAACAGTATGAAACAAACCTCTGTCTTATTCTGAAGCGGAGTCCCTGTTAACAATAAACAGTGATCGCGAGGAATGGTAGAAAGCGTTGCAAATAGCCGTGATTGAGCATTCTTTAGCTTGTGCGCTTCATCAATAACCATCAACTGTCAAAATAAAGGTAAATAAAAAAATGATAAAACAAGAAAGGGGTGATAATATCCAACCTTCCAATTGATTCTTGTCAATTTCGATATTTCTTTGACCGCCACCTCAAATGTAGTCAACAAAATGTGGAATTTATGTGCGTGAGCATTTTTCAATGAGCGAGCATCGGTCTTGGACACATACGGTTCCTGAAAGTAAAACTCTCGGGCATAAATAGTTTCTCTAGCATCACTATTTCCGTGTAATAAGACACAGTTCATATCGGGGGACCATGTCGCAATTTCACTGTACCACTGATCAATCAAGGAAAGTGGAGCAATTATCAAGAACGGACCATTGATTTTAGTGCACTTCATGTATCGTAACTGATGAAGAAATGATATAGTTTGAATGGTTTTTCCTACATGAAGGAACTCAAGAATCAGAAATGCAAAATTTTGAATAAAAAAAGCTAACCCTACCTAATCCCATTTCATCAGCCAGAATGCACGACCGTTTGTGCCACCAGTTCCATAACAACCAATTAACACCTTCGAGTTGATAATCGCGGAGCTTGAGCCCATCGGATGGAAGTTCATCGTCATCAGGTGGTATAATTTCGCTTAATCCAAAAACCGGTGACAGATCCAACTTTTTGTAATCTTGGAGAGCTGGAAAGGGCAAGTTTTGAACAGGAAGACTGGGTGGTTTCTGCAACTGCCAGAATAGCCAAACTTCTCGGAAATACGATTGAATGTCTTCCCATTTCTCCCATGTACATTCGTCATAAGGCGATCCTCTCCATTTTACTAAATACTGTACCACCACATCCTCGTCGTCATCTTTTCTTTTCTTTGGAGGATTGAGCAAATCATTCGGCTTTTTTGCTTTTGAGTGCGAACAATTCCCGATGTTGCATCCAATTATGCGTTGGACTTCCACCAAATCGGGACTAAAATACTCGATTTCGTCTTCATCGACAGTAGATCCTAATCCCCCATCATCTTCATTTTCAACTTTCGTTATCAAAGATTCACCCAAAATACCCGGTGCTTGCGGTGTTTGCAAAAATCTTTTGAGTTTTTGCTTTCCATTTGGATCAACTAGTTCAATATCTTCTCGACGCTCCCAACTCGCATGCAAATACGACAGTCCCTTCCATTTGATAAAGTACAGTTCCTCAATACCATTTTCGATGGAAATAATTTTTCTACCCAGAACTTTTTCTGCTATCATCTCCTGGACAAAACTAGACACTGCGTCAGCGACGAATGTGCTGGTTCCACCAATCCGTTTGTTCATGGAATTCGTTATTTGTTCCTCTTCATCAGTGTCAAACAAAGCTTCATCGTCCTCAGACGATCCATCCACTTTAGCTCCAGTGGTAGATTTCATAGCGTGATTTCTTTTCTCCTACTGTGAATTATTTTACTAATAAGGTGCACCTTACCATCGTAACTAATAATAAAATATGGGATGGTGAAATCTTTACAGCGCTTTTTATACACAAGAGAATAAAGCGATATTATGGAAACCACAAAAATCTTTACTTTAAAATCTAGAAATAAATGCGCTTCTCCATTCTGCGAAATCAAAACAATGGCTTCCTCATCGGGGAATCGAACCCCGCCCTCGGCCTTGAAAGGGCCATATCCTAACCGATAGACTAATGAGGAGATGGAGACGGAGGATCAATAATAATATAAAGTTATGTACTTTCATTCTCATTCCATTATTTCTCCTCCTTATAATACACCAATTGGAATTTATTACGTAATTAACCCTTAATTAATTTCCAGTTAAAATCTTGAAATGGAAGAAGATTATAACCTGGATGAGGAAATGAAAAGTGCTCCAATGGAGTTGCATCAATTGTTGGAAGAAAAAACATCTAAAAAGGTGAAAAAAGGCTTTACCCTCAACGGTCAGTACTTCAATACATCCATTGAGTATTCTCCTCTTTACAAAGATTTTGCAGGTGAATTTCAGGTAGAGGTTATAAGAGTTTTGCAAGAAAGTCATGCAAATTTTCAAAACAAGTTGACTGCTGTGTCATTGGCTCAAAGGTATGCAGCATTACATCAAAAAAGTATAAAGGAGGGAATGAAACTCCGAGATAAATCTCTCAAATGGTGGAAGGTCTTGAGAGATATACCAGGAGTTGCTATGTTTGCTCCTAAAGATAAAAATCCTGATGATGCAGGTTATCCGAACTATGTTAAATTTTATCTTAAAGAGAGTTCTCCTCCGGATTCGAAAACGATCGATAATAGAATATTGGCAATATTAAAGGAGTTCACAACAAGTTTCCATGGGATCGATGCGGGAACGATTATTAACAAATATACTAAACGGTATGGATCACTGGTATCAATAGATTTGGCTGCTCATACAAGCATGAAGTTTACGAAATATGTCGGGCATTTGCCAGGTGTCTTAAAATCATTCGAAGGATCTAAACCTATATTTTCTCTTTTTGATGGTGATCTCTCTGCAGATGGTAATGATGGAAACAATGGCGCCGAAATTGATGATCTAATTCTAAGTCAATCAATGCAACTTATCACCGATGATGGCCAGGCACAATTAAGTGAGCTATATTTTGAAGAGCCACAATTTTCACCTCCTTCATCACCGATCGCTCCATCCTCTTCATCCAAGATCAGAGAATTTGATGAATCTAATGGAAATAAACTTGATATTAAATTCCCCTTCGATAATATTATGGAGGCTGACGTTGAGTCGATGGTAAGGCCTACGGCGGTACAACTAGATAAAAAAGTGTTCAAGCAAACATTCAATGGTCTCATGGATCAATTGCGCACAAATAAAGGAGATATTTCCTTGCGAAACGAGATCAAAATTCTTGCAAATAATCATATGAACGAAATGGACGACCATTTAATACTCAGTCTCATTGGGTGCGTTGATGTTCCTGATGACAGTTCGAAGAATGGTGAGTCTGGAGTCTACATAGATGATTTGGTTGATTTGGAATTACTGTCCAATCGAATGCAAACTATAGAAGATATGTTTTCAAATGAAATTGCGATGGAATATTTTGTCAATTTAAAGAAGTTTCGACAAGAACAGTATGTTATCCTAAATGGTTTGAGCGGCAGATTGAAGTACAGCCTCAAACCTCGGATTTTGGATCTTCCAGCACTGAATTCAGTTGTAAGCGTTCCGCAAAATATTAAACCAAGAGATATGACAGAACAGTGGCTTGGTACCAGTACTTTAACAGAGGCATTTAATAGGATTCGAGCCTTTCCGCTAAATTCACATTTAATTGATATCATGGGTACTCTTTCTAAGAAAATTAGTGAAACTCTTCACATTTTTCCCAAACCGATTTTAAAGCAAGAGAACCCTTTGGCTTCTTCACCCAAAATGAATACTTATATCTACAAACTTAACGATATTTCATATTTTACTCTTCCACAATATTCTAGGATTGTTCATAGTTTTCGGTCTTATGATAATTATTGTGATGAGATTGCCCAAGTGTTGAATTGTATCAATGAGAAAACTAACTTGCTAAAATGTATGGTAAAATCAGATAGAATTATTCCATCTTTGGGAGATCTTAAAATGATCACCAAAGGCATTATTAAGCTGATGCAAGATGCGGTTCGGTTGCATTCACGACCCGGAAGAGAGTTTATCTCCGCTAACTCAGAAGATTTTTGTGAATCTACCAAGATGCACCACAAAAAAATTGACCCGTTGTACAACATATGCCAATTTGTTGCTTGTAAAATATATGAGTTGTCGAAAACCTCAGGTGTGGATGAAGATTTGGTGGTGAATGTTTTGCAATCAATAAAAGGTCATTCTATTGAAGATAAACGTGTGCAGCAACTAATGAGAGCGATATCAATATATTCGGAGTCAATAACTCTCTCAGATCTGAAAGATGAGCGGATTGTCGAAACTCTGCTGCAGTTTATATCGTTGACAGTTGGAAAGTATAATCACAATATTCCTGAAGTCGATGATGTTTTAATGTTGTTGGGTCGACTACTGATGCTTAGTTATGAAAAGTTTGTGAAATCCAAGTTCGTATCACCTGGTACCGAACATCCTGACCCCAACAAGCTTGATCAGCTTTCTCAAAACATTTTGCAACGATCTAAACGGTATGGGTTTGAAGCTAGCGAGTTGAGGTATGCATTAAGAAATTTATCCAGCTCATCAAAAGCAGCAAGATACTTCTTTTTTACAATTAGACCTTGGTTAAATTTTGTTTTCAGAGGGTATGAGTTTGATCATCGAAATATTATCAAAAATGCTCTGTCATTGGACCAAGTGACCAAATCCTATTTGGGCCTGAGTAAATTCAAAGAAGATATTTTCTTTAGTAACATGAGATCCTTTTTTCAAATGGATCATCAATCCCATAGATCGTTGTCCAAAGCGGAGGTCGAAGAAATTTGGTTTAATTTTAGTTATGTTGTTGGTAGAATGATCATGATTCCATTTGCACAATATTTTGACGATGAACTTATCTCAAATTATTCAAGTGATTTTATTGATCACACAACCATAGTTGATGAGTATGTTGTTGTCTTGGGAAAATTACTGAATCCTCGTGTGAAATATAGCTTCTTAAAGATGATCGGGAAGTGTTGCACACATTGGAGCGAGGAGGATGTGATGTATGAATTTGTTGTGGATCAACTAAAAACTTGTTTGGAGTTGGAAATAATCGTTGACCTTGGAGCTGTTAAATCAGCAAGAGATTCTAGAAAGAGAAAACGTGATACTGTGGATGACGAAGAATCAAATGGTTTAAACAATTTTCCTTTCTTTGTGGTTTGGGGACTCTATTGTGAATTGATCTACAATTTGGGGAAAGGAAAAACTTGGCGTTCAAAAAAGTCTCGAGAATTGCTAACGATCATCATTTCAAAGCTTAAAATGTTGCTCCCATATATCCAAGACGACCTTTTCACCACAATGTTTGCGGATCCACCAATTGAAAAGCGATGCTGTATGTTTTTAAAGCATTTATCCATGCTTACATTAGGACTAGAATGTATTGGTGTGATCGATTTTTGTGCACTGGAAATATTTCACTTCTTGAAAAAGATTTTCGCGTCATTATTTTATGATGTGGTTTCTTCTATTACGAAAGATTCCGCAATGCATGCAATACATTGTAACAATAATATAATCAGAGGTCTTTCAAGAATTACATCTTTGAGAGGAGGTGATGATACAGCAGCGATAACTGTTGTAATTCATAAACAACTTGGATTATTTTGCTTGCTGCAACAAGATTCCGATAAGCTAGCAGATACTGAGGATACCACCAAGAATAATACTCTTATACTCAATGGAATTGTTCTGAATATGACCAAATGTTTTCAACTGGATGGATTTATGAGAATTATAATGGGTTCGAAAATTTATTACCACTTGGAATCACACCAATTATTTGGATTTTATATGAAGAATTTTGAAGAGAATTTCGACAAAGCGATATTGGATTTGGCAAAATCTAAACACTCATTCCTTTATTTCCACGGAATATCTGAGCTCTTCCGATCTTTCAGTGCCTTTTACAATTTCATTAATTTCAGAGATGATGAGTACATAGAAGATTATTCTCATGCTCAGCATAATGCTAATACTAATAGTAATGATATACTGATGAAGAAACGGAATCCTTTTGATATCACTGCCATTACCAGCATCATTAGGCTGTTCTGTGAAAAATTGTATTTGGCGGTTGAATCCTTTTCAAGTTGTGGCCATATTGCCCGTAGTGTTTTGGGACTCCTATCATCCCCTTGTATTCGATCGGTAGCTGAGTTTAATCGTATGAAATTTTCTCTTCTTTCCTTGAAAATTGCAGTTCGTTCGGACCATGTTGATGATGAGATCGATGGTCATAATAAGAAACTTCACGCAGCCGATACAACTTTCTATGGGGATCATGCAGTCAGTGTGCTGTACAATATTCGCTACTTTCTACATTTTCTATCCCAAGTCCACCAATCTTCAATTTCTTTTTCAATAATTGAGAATTGTGTTGATTATGTGAACTTTATCAGTGATTTGAATCAAATGATAGCGATACAGGTGTTTTTGGTACTTGTCGATTTTGACGAATTGTCATCCAACTCGCTGCTGAAATTGTTTCGGTTTGGCATGAGTTTTTTGGAATATTGTTCATCTATGGAAGGACTGCCAAGTGCAGATGCGATGAAGTTTCCAAGGATGGATATATTTCCCTATTTGTTTGATAATATACTACGTCGAAGTGTTAGATTTTTAGAAGTGATCTACATGGGCTACAAGCAGGGAAATCAACTAATTTCTTCCTCTGTTGGAAAAACTGCTAAGGACGTTTCAATTGGTACTTTATTTTTGAAGGAAACAACTGAATTATTTCAAGAATGTTGCTACTTTCTACAGTTCTACTATGCTATTTTCCCTTACTCTACACCATTTTCAATGGAGATACAACCCGATCATTTGATCCCAAACACTGCTATCAAAGAGTTTTTCAAAATTGAAATAGAATCCTTGAAAATGATTTTGGATAATGTGTATGATGGAGTTTTCCTTCTACCTACTTCAGATATCCAGTTTTTTTCAAATGAACCTGGAACGATCGGTGATAATCCGCTGCAGAAATTCCGAACGGATGACATCAATATTAGGTCGCAAGGGATTTATGCAATTTTAGAAAAGGAATGCATTGATATAACAAAGAAGCTTTTATGGGAATCGAATCAACCTGCTTGGAATTCCTTCATGTCGAATGCTATTGTCTCTTCTTTCAATTGTTTGGGAAGATTGGAATATTCACCGAGCACAATTGTTTCGCTTGCAAATATGTACTCTCATGCTCCAGCATATTATCGGGTCGAAAATGGAACAAATTGTGTGACTATTTACCACCATCAATACGGTCGTATCATGATATTTTCCAGTGAATTGCAATTAGTCCCTCCAGACACGAAAAGATATCAATCCGAGAAGGCAGTTTTATCGACGGAAGACTTTCATCACCATTTTCTATTTGATGTGACTCTAGAATCAGATTTTAGTGCTGAAGGTACTTTCAATTTAATTTGCAATAGTGCGAAAATGGCCAAAGCATTTAATGTCATTTATTCATTGATAATTGTTAATGTTGATGACGTCACAAGTGTTGGAGATAGCATTAACATGGATATTTATCGTAAAGCATTGGAGAAATTGCTACTTCTTCTTTTGCAGTATATAGGATTGCTGTCTTAAAATCATTTTTTTAAATTAAGGAATAGTTTCCAAATGATCGAATTCAATTAATTGTTCTTAAGCATGGCAATTACACTACCATTTGATTGTTCCTGGGATCACGCTTTTTGGCTATCACTAGATATAATCCACTTCCGGTCGTTGATTCTCTTGGCAAGTTGAATAGCTTCAATTTGTCAAAGTTAACCACATAGAGATTTGTGAATACTTCAAGCTGCTCAAAAAAATTCTCTTCTGGTATATCATGCCTTTTCTTGTAAGAAAAGATGGCAATCCGAAATTTTATTGATGCGAGCACATTCAAAAGATCTGCGTGTGATTTGTTGTCGTATAAAAGATCACTACAAATTACGCAATCCCACTCACCACGTATATGTCGTGCAGGGGATTCAATTTCGGAAATCATCTTCGCATCCCAGGAAAAAGAGATAAAGTTGGATTTTGGCTTGAAAAATTCTGGTAGATTATCAAGATTGTTCTCCAAAGCATCACAAATCCTAGCATCGGTAAAGGTGACTCGTTCAGCTCCTAAATGTAATGCACTGATACCACACACACCGGTCCCACACCCCAAATCAAGAAACGTATCTAGTGGTGACAAACATAATACTTCATTATTGACACAAGTAGCAAGGTTTCCTAAAAAGTCTGTGCATAATAACCCACAGTCCCAAATAACACCTGATATGCCCATCACTCCATGCCCGTCTTGGTAGAGTGTTACAACATGCTCACTGGAGATATTTTCAACAACAAAACCAGGTGATCCACATACAATGGAACTAGATTTATCGCCTTGGATTGTGGGCAAGCGAATTTCCAGTTCAGGTTGTAAAGACCTTAAATACGGAACTCCCAACCTTTGTCCCACTTGTATATTATTCTTTCCATTTCCTCGCGGGAACATTATGGTTCGCCAATCCTTGCAACATTGAGAGCATACCCAACAATTGCATTCTCCTTGATTTCCTGAGTACATTCTTTTATGACATTATCATTCAAGGAAGTGAAATCCAAATGATATGGGAAAGTGCTCAAGCATAATTCTGCTTCAAATAAATGATGGATGCGAATAATATGCGTTTATAGGCCTTAATAAAGGTTTCGCAGCTCTGAAATATTGCTTAATTTGAACAAGAAAAATTTGAGGACAGCAATATGTGCAGATGCTAGGATGTGTGGCTGCTGCTAGCATAAGTTTTTATAATATTTGCTATAAGTTAGATGGCTATTCTGTGGTAACTTGTAGCGAGGCATGTCGAAGCTGAACTTTTTTATTTCGAAATTTCCAACGATGGGTTTGTGGCTGTTTATTTGTCTGGCGATTGTCCTTTTCACCTGCTGCTTGACCAAACCTGTTAAAATATCAAGCGTCCCGATAGTAATGAAATTGAAAAGGTTCAACAAGCTCAGCAATGACAGTGAGGGTCAAATTAGGACTCGACCATTATTATTTCAAAATGTGTTAAAATTGTCACCCGGAAACCCATTTCATCTTTCTTTCGACCGCTGGAAAGCATTAAAGGAGTGCGGTTTATTTCGCAATCTTACCGCCCACGCAATAATGCAAAATGATGGAGCCCAACTAGAGATTGCAGGGATGGAGATGCCATGCATTACATTTGCACCCGAGTTATCACTTGGATCATCTCTATCACACCCAAATATTGCTGGAGGGGTAGGATTGAATGCAACTTAGTTATTTTTTTGCTTAAGTTGACATCATTTCATTAGTTCATCTACAGAAACAAAAACTTTCGTGGTTTGGGAGAAAATTTAGAGTTGATGATGGCAAAGAGGGAAGTGGTGGACATGTTTCAACCAGATTTGATTGAGGATCTTGGGACAAGCACCAAAATAAAATGGAAAGACTGTTCAATTGGACGTGTCTCAGATATTGAGTTGAATTATGAGCATGATATGCAAATAGCTCCGCTTGGCAATCTATTTCCTGTATTAAAACACATGGAGAAGGTTGTAGTCAGTGTTTCCAAATTATCCACTATCGTAACCTCGTAAGTGAACTACTCGATTTGCAAGAATTGCTCATGGTCATTTGTTTGAGTTTAGTCAATTTTCAAATGCATGGGGAAGCATGAGACCAATTATGTCCCTCGAACCCTACATATCTGAAGTAAAACAAGAGAATGGACTGTCTTATATATTGAGCGGCGCTAAAGCGCGCTTTGACTATGGAAACTCTGATGTGAGTGTTTTCTTAAAAAATGAGTCGATTCCTGTCAGCTGATGAGCTAAATTTAGAAAAAATTCAGCTCGTCGGTTTGGCTTGATTGTGGTCATGTTTCAAATAGCTTTAATACTGATGATAAGTTTACCGTTATGGGTGGAATGGTTAAGTCTCCTACTGTCATTTTTCCAAGTAGAATAATACCCTGGAAAATAAAGATGAGAGGTTTTTGTTTCCAGTAAGTGATGGCTCATTAATGCCCAAGATTCGCCACTAACCCATCTTATATTTTAAAAGAGCAACAGGTTCTGGAATTATTCCCCATTTTCATTTGCAGTCTTTGAATAACCATAATCTGATCCGTTGTGGAATTGTTGATCGATCCACACGTAATAATTTCGTTTCAAGAGGTTTATCCGCAAAAGTAAGCTTACTTCTAAATTTGGTTTACATGATAGTATTGATTGTTTATATTTAGATTGATTTTTATATGAAACCAATTACAAATATTCTGACGGTTGGATGGTTTTCAGATTGTTGTGCGTATCAACAGCAACTGGTATCAGAGCACGCCTTCCCTCAGCGGATATTGAGCACATTTGGTTTTTCGTTGAGGTATATTTTCATTGTATGGATGAAATAGTGAACTAATAACGATTCTGATTCGAAATCAACGATCTTCACTTTAGAGCTCATGGAATTCGAGTTGATGTAGGGATCCCCTTCACGGAAATGAACTTGAGCAACCTCCGTTTTAATATGGGATTGGACCAAGGTGATTGAGCGGGACGCGGCGTGCGTTCATCCAGAACGTCTTTCCAACCTTGCGGCGAACCTTGATCTCATTCCAACCAATAGGTTGCTCAAAAAGTCAGCAAACACAAATTGGTATTCCATATTCTCATCGCCATCGGATCCAAAAAGAATTTCATTTTCCAAACCTCATTGTGTTTGTACGATAGTTATATAGTACTGTTTTGTAAAGTGGGCATTTTTGTCTTACAGTGAGGTGAGTGGCAACTGTTTTGTAGTATGGTTGTCAATGAATATACTACTATTTTTTACAGATGACTTTCCAAAAGGGCCTGGATATTCTAAGAGCGAGAAAAAAGGAAATTTCCATTCTCCCGCCAGAAAATATCAATGTCTCCCTCAATGGCTTTTGCCCCTCTCGGGATAAAGTTCTGGGCGATTTGATTGCGACATCAATTTCCGTCTCTTCCGGAGAGTTAATTTTTCAAGTCAACTTACGAACCACCCTTGCATTAAAGAGACTTTTGAAGTCTTGTACTTCAAATGTTTTAGAGTTCCAGCCAATTCACCTTCTTGAATTTGCCCTTGCTTGTGGCTACATAATGGTGGAAAGTGGAAAGTTGGTCATCCCTGATCTCCAGGAGGATACTTGCTTGGTTGCTCGTAACATTTGGAATAACAATCCTCTTTTGATCGATCGTTTCTCCGACCCAAATGCAATTCAGCCTGATTTTCTATTTTGCAAAGTTTCAACCTCCTGTGGGTTTGAGCTTTACGGGACTGCGAGCAATGGTGTGTTCATAAACTACATGAATGGAATTTTCACGTTTGAGTCAGCGAGCAGCCCTTCTCCGGTTGAACAATACATTTTTACATTTGACGTCTCTTCGTTGAATCATTCCATCAGTTCCGAATTCGCTCTTGAATTAGGCTTCTTTTCCAACAGGGAGAGTCCATTTCAAAATGATTGCATTGATGGATTGGTACGCAAAGTAATTCAGCTAATTACTAATAATAAGGGATCAAATTGTTCTTATAAAATTAAGTTGATGAAAATGATGCCAACCTTTGCAAGAATCGTATCCGACATTGCATATATTTGTCGCTATGAAGTGTTAGAAACTCGTATTGGACGCTTTGAAGTGAACATTTCGGTCCATGATGAACGCGGATATGAAATTCTAGCGCTGAAGGGGTTGACTTCAGAATATTGGGATGCTTCTTTGAACCAACATAAATGTCACCACGACAGTGAAAATCATTTATCCTTTCCAGTATATATTACAGAAGATTCTTGGGAAGAGCTCGTCATTGAGAATGATAGGGACTGTGCCTCTCTAAACCCAGACATCACTGTAGCATCGATATGTGACCCCGCGATAACATCTGAAATTGCTTCTATTTTCCCAAATGTATCCACCATCGACGATATTTTAAATGCTTCTTCGGTCAATACATCTATTCTAGCTGTGTTCGTGGATTCCTCCGAAGTTAACATTAAAACAATCTTATCCTTAGTCGGTAATCATGGACTTTTGAAAATGATTTGCTTTTGTTTAGTCAAACAACCTAAATTTAATGACCAGCAAATTGCTTTGGAATCTATAAAAGGACTAATTTTGTCAGCACAACTGGAAAACAATTGCACGAAGTACATGTGTGTCGAAGCCTACTCCCCTCTCGAAATATTGAAAGTCCTTCAAAAAGTCTTACCAACGCACAATTCACCACCGATGCTCATCCGCAAGTATTACGACAAAATTGAAGTCGCGTCGCTAAAGCGGTTTAACCTTCCATTCAACAATCAAATACTCTGGGATCTTAAGCAAGTGTGGATAATCACAGGTGGTCTTGGAGGACTTGGCTTGTTGACAGCCAAGGTACTGGTCGAGCTTGGAGCGAAACATATATTCCTTGTGTCTCGGTCCGGAAAGGTATCGTACTCAGACCAAGGACTTG
>JACCEA012436190.1_pt1 | contig 13129 bp, 14 predicted proteins | sample 7449851 | NCBI WGS metagenome assembly JACCEA01 (sample SAMN15323453, study PRJNA562643) | freshwater metagenome | isolation source: river surface water | place: USA:Blue River Watershed | collected 2017-08-18 | reverse complement strand
GTTTCTTGTTCAGTTTCTTGTTCAGTTTCGTGTTCAGTTTCTTGTTCAGATTCTTGTACAAATACAGATTGAGGAACTTTTTCTTGTTCAGTTTCTTGTTCAGTTTCTTGTTCAGTTTCTTGTTCAGTTTCTTGTTCAGTTTCGTGTTCAGTTTCTTGTTCAGATTCTTGTACAAATACAGATTGAGGAACTTTTTCTTGTTCAGATTTTTGTTCAGATTGAGGAACTTTTTCTTTTTCAGTTTCTTGTTCAGATTCTTGTACAAATACAGATTGAGGAACTTTTTCTTCAATTTCTTTTTCAGATTTTTGAACAAGTGGAATATCTTGTAATTCATCTGGGTATTGAACAGTACGAATTAAATTTTGTAAATCTGAACACGAATTAACTTGCATATTTTCAACATTTATAACTAAATTGTTTCTTTTTGTATATTTTCGCTTCGGTTTTTGTGTCAAAGTCGGTGTTTTCTTTTTGCAATTGCATTTCTTTTCGCAACAACAATTCACAATAATATTCTTATCATTTAATTTTTTTCGTGCCATTTAAATTTCCTTAATTTATATTTAAATTATAAAAGGTTTTACAAAAAAATAAATGTATCCATGTCAATGCACAGGGCCAACTGGAAATGGTATTAAATATAGTTACCTCGATTCATGTGGTAATCTTATTCTAGTATATGATAATAATTTTACAAATACAATTGGTAATATACATGGCCCAACAGGACCCACTGGTATAAGTGGAGCAATTGGTACAACAGGACCAACAGGAAATGGAATAGATTTTGTATATCTAGATTCTTGTTGTAATTTAGTTATGGTGATGACAAATGGGAATACAATAAATGTAGGAAATTATTTATGTAATAATTCATGCACGGGATTGACAGGATGTAATGGTTGTGTATATTACGGTAATGTCAATCCATCTGGAACTGATTGGCCAATTGGTACAACTCCAAGTTCATCATCACCTCCAGTTACTGGAGATGTATATGTTAATATAAATACAGGTTGTTTATACATTTTCAATGGTTTACAATGGGTAACATGTCCTACATCATCACCACCAACTGTGGATGTTAATGGTGGTATAATTTTCTATGGTGACAGTACTCCAACAGATGATGTATGGCCATTATCAACATTACCTGTACCAAGTGCTAATGCCATTATAGGTAATGTTTATGCGAATCAAGATACAGGCAATTTATATTTATATAATGGTACAAATTGGTATAATTTTCAAGGTGGGGATTTTATTAAATATAGATGTACAGGTATGACTATACATATTGTAACATCATCTGGTATAGTAGGTTATGCAACTCAACTTACGGATGACGTCACTATTACGTCATCATTTACCAAATTAACGACAGGTAGTGGAAGTGGCACAGTAGATTTAGTCGGTCCAAATGCGCTGTGGCCACCACCAATCAATTCGACATATTTTGTATGTAATGAAGCAGGTGTATATAATTTGACATGCGGTTTCAATTATAATCAATTTGCACCATATGCTCCATCCCAAAATACTGGTGACGTAGTATTTTATGTGTTGGATTCTACAAATACATTTACAAATCAATCATGTACTGTTGGTTCAAATGCTACAGTTGTGTTGGATGTTGGAAGTAAAATTGTAGTTTATACATCGACGTTAAATACAAATAATTTATTAACATTTGATGCAATTAATACAAATGTATATGTAGAATTTGCACGGAAATATTGAAATTTAAATATACATTGGAAATAATAAATGTTTAACTTTATATATAATTACATTTATTATTACGCATCGTCATTATTGAAATCAACCCATCCTCCACATCCAAAATTTAAAAATAAATATTTTATTACTTATAATTTTGAGGGCCAAAACTATAATCTTTTAGTTTCAAAAAGAAAAGGTCCACATAAAATCGTATCTATATATGGTAATAAAGAAAATGAACCGCCACGTGATGTATATGATTATGTTAAACAATTTATGGGACCAAATATGGATTTTCACAATATTGATTATACACCAAGCTGCTTAGGTTTAGATACTATTACATTTCATTTTATTAACGATACTGAGAAAACATTTGTTAAATCTGAAATAATTAAATTATAAAACAATGATTATATGATGTAGACAAATGACTGAAACAACAAAATCGATAGATAGTGTAGTAATATCTGGTGGTGGTTTACATGGTATTATGATATTGGGAGCATTGCAAAAAACAATTGATTCCAATATGTTGATATTAAATAATATAGATATGTTTGTAGGAACATCTGTAGGTTCTATTATATCATATCTACTTATCATTGGTTTATATCCAACAGAAATTATAACACATCTTATTAAACATCAAGAAGAATTAAATACCATGGCTATTAAATTTAGTATGATGAAGCTTTTTAAACTGGAAGGAGGTATATCATTCTCCTATATTCAATGTATGTTGGAACAAATAACACTACATAAAACTGGAACATTATTCACGATGAAATCCTTGTATGACAAATTTAATAAAAAGCTAGTGTGTGTAACATTTAATTATACGACAAATCAAATTGAATATATTTCACACGAAAATTATCCAGATTTACCGTGTGTATTGGCTATTAAAATGAGTTGCTCTATACCAATTATTTTTGAAAAATGTATATACAATGGTAACCATTACATTGACGGAGGTGTATATGATAATTTGCCAATACATTTTCCATTACTTAATGGAAAAGAATATCCGATAGCATTTAATATACAATACATGTATGATAATCACCAAGAACATTTACGTTTTAATATATATCTTTACGAATTGTATAAAATTTTAATCAATTCTAGTGGACATTATAAATGTAAATTATTTCAAGATAAAGCAAAAATTATACAGATTAAACCTGATAGTGCAAATCCACTGTGGACATCAACTATATCAATTGGTGATGTATTAGACATGTTTTCAAATGGTTATAATTCTGTTGAATACAATAAATGAAATTCAATTTGAATTTATGTGGTGTGTGTATTGAATTTACAATTTTCAATAAAAAATATCACATCTTTTTATCTTCAGGTAATCACATGACAAAATACTGGGTTAAAATTTTTAAATAATAAATAAATGATTTATTTATTATTCATATTGATTGTATTACTTAGTACAATTAGTTTTTTAATTTCTCAAAATAATACTTTACATTATAATGCCCCTAACGTTAGAAAAACATCTTCAATTACAAGTACTATAACTACTCAACCCACGTCAACTATTATACCAGAGTCTACTTCAAATGTATCTCCATCTCCATCACCGTCTACATCATCACCATCACCACCGTCAACACCTATAAAACAAACTGTAGAACAAATGATTGAAGCTTTTAAAACAGCTACAGGTAAACAAATTTGTGTATGCGAAAATATTTTTCACACCTTTTTACGTGATAAACGTACTCCAACTCCTATTACAGATATAGATAAAAAATGTTTTGAATTGGCTAAACAAATTAAAGCAACTACCACAACTCCACAACAAATGTGTACATATCGTGATAACATATTTCATCCACCATGTAGAGGACCTAAATTAAATGGTAGTCGATGTACTTGAACAATTTTTATTTACTTTTAAATAAAAATTTGAATTTTTTTGTTTAACGACACATTGCACGTGATTCGTGTTGAAATTCTTCATAACGATCGGCATTGCAGTTACTTGTGACATATGCACCGAAATCGTAACCAGGGCTACCTACGATTTCATTGAGATTTTGATTAAATGCTGTACGATTACCAGCATCATCACTGTAAATATTACCTTGAACACCGAAACCATCAAGATTAACAAGTTCAAAGTATTGCGGACGTTGGTAGTTTTCGACATCAACACGGTCGAGAGCAGAGCGACAGCCTGCCGTTTCAATCATCATTGAATCAGGTGCTACCATACGTCCATATTGGTCTAAACCGTTCCAAACTGGACATATCACTTGGCAACTATTTAAGAAACGTTCTGACTGTAATTTTGGTGCGTACCCAGAATCAATGCGGCATGTGCGGACAGATTTTTGTAATGATAAAACACTCATATTTGTCTATTTTATATGTTCAAGAATAAAAATAATTAACATTTTTTATTTAATGAAATTTCCATTTATATCCATAAGCAGAATCCAATTGATTTTTACAACATATTGAAATTAATTTTGTATTTTTATTTGTTTTTCCAACGCTCTGGGCAGCATCACCTAAATTTTTAAATGTAGCTACAAAATTATCATTTAAATCAAATTTATCTATAGAAATTGGTTTATTATTATAAATTTCAACAGAACTTACATCTTTCGTATCATTGTGTTCAGAAGCAAATTTCCAAATATAATTATAAGCATATTGAGTTTTTCCTAGGCAACATTTAGAAATTGTACTACCAGAAAGTTTATAATCAAGATTTAATTCTCTACAGGCATCAGAAATTGTTTTAAATGTTTTGATATATTTACCAGATAATTCGTACATATGAATACTTTTATAATTTGTATTTAAATCAGTATCATACGCATGTTGAACATTTTCTGAATGTGTTACCCATTCTAAATTATCTACATGATTATTCAATTTATTACCATCTTTGTGATTTACCAATTCTTTATTTTCAGGATTAGGTATAAATTGAATGGCAACTAAACGATGAATTGGATAATTTTTTTCATTCAACATAATGTTAACATAGCCTTTATCTAATCTAGGTTTCATAAACATTTTTCGTTTAACATTATAAATTCGACCATCTCTGTGAATTAAAAAATTATCAATATCTTTTAATTTTTCAAATTCGCATAATTCTTCGGGTTTCATCGGTATTTTTTCCTCAGAGTATTTAAAAAAATATTTACCACTTGGAGTATTTACATACTTTGTACGACCTGATAAGTTGGCGTGAAAATTTTTTTCAGAAACACAAAGTTCTTTACTCATTTCGCGTAATGATTCAAATGTTGTTATGTATTCTTTTGTTTCGTAATTCCATTGTTCAACTTTTTTACCAGTTGATACACGGTTTTTATTTTGATGAGCACGTTTAACATTCTCTGAATGACTTACCCATTCTAAATTTTCAACACGATTATCATGATGGTTTCCATTTATATGGTCAATACAATTTTTATCAAGGTCTAAAGATTTACCTAAAAATGCATTGGCAACCAAACGATGAACTACCAAATTCTTTTTAGTTTTATCTACATATATGTCACAATATATGTAATTCTTTTTAGCATCGTTTTGTCGTTTACTCAATGCAAGTAATTTCCCCGTAGTTTTATTACGAACATTTCCCATATTACTTACTTCATAATTTGTAGTCTTGTCGTCGATAATGATATCTTTCCAAATTTCTTCATCACTCATGGTTTAAAACTGTTTAATTTTAAAAATTTTATATTCATTTTTAAAATTCATTCAGGGGGCTGAACCATTATTAGTCATATCTATGTTATTTTTACTACAGAATCCATGATATAAACGTTGTCCATTTAAAATCATACTTGGACCAGCAAAAATTTTTTTATCGTCACAACTATTTTTATAATATTGAGATATGGCAGATTTACGCTGTGTCCAGATATTATCTGTCATATTTCCTTTTGGACATGCATATAATAAACACGGTTTAGAACTATCTATGTCATCATCATCTTTACAATGTGAATCATACGTAGGTCCTTCTGTTAGAAGTGTGCATTCAGAAAATTCTGGTAAAGAAGGTTTATTAATATCGTATTCTAATTCTGCATCACTTGAATCAAAGTAATCAGCAAACTGTTCGATATAGTCTTCCATTTATTATAATTTTGATTTTTTTTTTAAAATTTCAACGTGATGGTTTGAACTGGTTTTTTCCCACATGTTTTCATTTGAAATTCAATAATTTGGCCATTTTGATAATACCGATGTACAATTTGAGGACGACGTTTTCCTCCTTTAAAATATTTCAAAACTTCAATTTTAACAACTCGATTGGATCTCATTTTATAATTATAACTTAAATCTATAAATAATAATATTAAAATGAATAATTTAGATACGATTTTAAATAATTTATGTATTGCAAATACACAACGACAAGCAGAATTAAATAATTTGGCGGTAATTTTGTCTGAACCATTTGTAGTAGAAATTGCAGAATTAAAAAATCAAATTACTAATCTTGAATCTCAAATACAATCATTAACTGAATCAAATAACAAATATGACGAACTTATTATCGAATATAAAACTAATGCCGAATATTATCGTTCTACAAAAGAAAAACAAATTGCCGACCTTATCGAACAATTAAAACATAACGTTGATTCTCACAGTATTGAATTAGATATGGAAAAAGATTATTAATAAATCACTTTTCTTCTTCCTCTTCTGAAGTTTCACCATAGTATTCTATTGGTTTTTTCTCAACTTGTGCACTAATACTATCTATAGCCCAATTATATTTGACATTGTATTCTTCATCGTCACTGTCATCACTCTCTGAATCATCACTTGGGGACCAATTTTTCATATTTACTTTTTGATTCGGTGAATCAATACATTGTTCTTTAGAATATAAAATTTGTCGAATGGTTTTGTTTTCCGTGGTATCATACGGTTCCATTTCATTTAAAAATGTATATAATAATTCAGATGATGTCTCGTTATTTTCATTTAGCTGAAGACATTGTTCTTTATTGAGACGATAAAGTTTACTTATACCATCCATTTCATTCATTAAAATAAATCGAGTTTCCGGTGTAAAATGATATGGTATTGTAAGATAATGATTTACAATTTCATAAATATCATTTGGAGTTTCTACACCAATTGTAGCATATTGATTCTGAACATATTTACTTCTATAAATATATTCACGGTATAAAAGTGATTGAAATGCATTAACCATAACATGTATAGAAACCATGTATTTTTCGTAATTAATTTTGGGAATATTTAATTTTTTATTTGCACGTATTGCATCATACAATAAATTTTGAAATGTTCGTACCGCATTTCTAGAAGTAGTTTTATCTAAATAATCTTCTTTGGTTTTTAAAACACAATCTATACTAGTGCGAATAATATACAATCCCATATCTGGGTTGGATTCATAAACATCTTCTTGTTTATTGTTATCTTCAAATAGATGTTCTAGTTTAACAAAATGTTTATAAAACTCTTTAAAACCCAACATAAATTCGTCAAATAATTCATTCATACTTTTTTCTGGTAATGGATCAGTATTTAATGGAGTATTCATCATTAATTGTAAACATCCTAAAATCGAATAAAAATGTTCTTCTATCGTAGGTGATTCAAAATACTTTTTATATTGTTCATTTGAAACCATATTTTCATAAATGAATTTTTCCGCACATGATTTATTATCAATGAACCATCCACTTTCCCAATTGATATTTGCACCATGAAATAATTTTTTAACAATACGTCTAAGATATGTAAATAAATACCCATTTGGACGATAATGATATAAATCTTCCAATATACTGATTAACAATATTCTGAAATCTGCATACTCATCTGGATGTACTGAAAAATATCCTTCCTTCATAAAATCTAAAGGACTTGTAATAGATGTATCTTTTAATCCATCTGAATAACTAAATCCATAATCAATAATACGTGGAATATATCCTAATGATGGTATTATATATGGTATACCAGTTTTTTGATCATACCAAACAAATACATCATCATATGAACATTTTTGCACAAGAATATTTTCAGAATGTAAATCATAATGTGTAAAATTGATATTGTTTTGTGCCATTAATAATCCAACTAGAATTTGTTTGATGAGTGATGATATAATATTGTCACTCACTTGTTTTGAATGACGTAAGAATGACGTAAACTTTCTAGCATTCTCGACATATTCGGAAATACAAATATCAAGAGTATAATGATATTTTGTGTTGAGTTCAAAAGGATTGTCAGATTCTTCGAAATCGTCATTAACAGGTAAATTAACAAGTTCATAACATTTTGTGAAAAATGGAGATATTTTATTCATTGTTGCGAGAGAATTCATAATTTTATATTCATGTGTAGCAATTTTATTCATAATTGACGAAAATTTATACACCTTGATGATTTTATTTGATTTATCCCAAATCATACCAACTAAACCTTGTTTTCCGCTCTTTAACTTTGTTATTACATGATGTTGAGGATTATATTTAAATACCATCTTCTTGAATACATGTTGGCATGTATTTAAATGCAATTTTATACTTGTTGATAATATAATTGATTAAATCTCGATTTGATTTTTTAACATCAAATGTGAGAAAATCACCGGTATCCGTGACAATCTCTATATTGATTGAATCATTTTCTTCGTACAAATTGACTAAATTCGTCATTTTTCGTTACAATACCTATTTTTTAAATTTTATTCATTTTGTAATTTCAAGTTAAAAAGGAAAAATAAATTATAAATATGAGTAAGAATATTATAGTTACTGGAGGAGCTGGTTTTATTGGACATCATACGGTTGAACATCTTGTACGCAAAACGGATTGGAATATTATTATTATAGATAAATTATCTTATGCATCCAATGGATTATGTAAATTAAAATCTGCAAATTTATTGGGCAATCCTCGAATTAAATTATTTACATGGGACTTGACTGTACCATTAAGTGTTGGTATTAAACAAGAAATTGGCCCAAATGTAAATTATATACTTCATATAGCGGCAGAATCAGATGTGAATCGTTCTATCGCAGAACCAGTACCATTTGTTCAAAATAATATAAATTCAACATTGCATATTTTAGAATATGCTCGTGAATTACCAAATCTTGAAAAATTTTACATGTTTAGTACAGACGAAACACGTGGTGTACCAGAAGGTGACTATGCTTTTAAAGAAACAGATACTTTTAATCCGCGTAATCCATATTCTGCGTCTAAAGCAGCGTGTGAAATGATTAGTCTGTCTTATGCAAATACTTATAAAATCCCAGTTATGATATCAGAAATGGTAAATGCTATTGGTGAAAGACAACATGTTGAAAAATATGTTCCCAAAGTTATAAAAACACTGTTAGATGATGAAGAACTTATTATTCACGCAGATCCTACAGCAACGATACCAGGTTCAAGATATTATATTCATGCGCGTAATACTGCAGATGCAGTATTATTTTTATTAGAAAATGGTGAAATTGGTGAAAGTTATAATATCTGTACATTTGATGAAATTGATAATTTAACTATGGCACTTAAAATTGCTGAAATCGTTGGAAAACCATTGAAATACAAATTGGTAGATTTTCATTCAGATAGATTGGGTCACGATTTAATATACAGATTGGATGGTACAAAATTGAGAAATTTGGGTTGGAAACCACCAGTGAATTTTGAAAAATCACTTGTCAAAACAGTGAAATGGTATTTGAAGAATCAGGAATGGTTAAATGATTAAATTTGTCGTATAATTATATCTAATTCTTCTATTGTTTGCAATAAATCATCATGATAATGACATTTGTCATATGGATCTATATATATAATTTCTTTAATCCCAGATTGAATCAATAATAATAAACATGTATTACAGGGTTGCATCGATGTATAACAAATACAATCTTTTAATGAAATTCCGTGTTTCGCAGCAACTGCGATAGCATTTTGTTCAGCGTGAATTTCATTTAATAAACTCCATACATGATGTTTTTCACGATCAAAATTTTTGTCAAAAATTGTATTACAATTTGTAGCTCCAGATATTGTGCCATTATACCCTGTGGATATAATTCTATCGTCTCGTACAATTAAACATCCTACTTGTCTAGAAACACATTTAGATTCTTTGGATAATTGTTTTAATACATTGATATAAAATTCTTGTCTCATTTAATTTGTTGAACATTTCATTTAAATTCTTTTTTAAAAAATTTATATTTAAAAAAGAAAATGTCACGTGTCTGTAACAATGTTGATGGAAAATGTTATTACATCAACGGAGGAAAATGTCCATCAACTTTAGATAATGAATTAGATGACCCATGTTATTTGCCGACATCATGTCCACAAAATGCAAATACGCCTTATGAATGGATTTTTCAAATCCCAACACCATATACATCACTTATGGAATTAAATGATGTATCTGATGATGGCTATTTAAATAGATTAAATGGCAAATATGGGTATTTAAATGAACCATTAAATTGGGTATTCGGATGTGACCGAGAATTTTAAACATCATCATTTACTTGAAAAATTGTAACATGATTGTAATTAATATAAACTAAAAATTTATCACTGTAATCAAAAATACTTTTTTCTCCTATGTCAGCAAGTATAAAATGTGTATGTGCATCAGTGTCACAAATTAAAAGAGAATCATCTTGTTTTTCAATTTTAATATGAGATTTTACACTTGGTTCTAAAAGTAATACTTTGGTATTTTCTATTTCAATTCCCCCATTTGTAATAGAAAATGGATAATAATCTCCACCAGATTCTAGATTTTTTACAAATAATGTATTATTTTGCCACAAAAAAGATGGTTTTACAATTTTGTAACACACTGTAAAATTCAATTGACGAGTTAGTACTTTATCTGTAATCAAATTAATTACAACAAGTGTAGTTCTGTCATCATTTGTCATTGCCAAATATGGTAATGTCGGGTGTAATACCATGTCGGAAGAATATTTTGAATTGTATAGTATTTTATCTCCATTATATTTATAAATATTACCAGAAATATCTCGAATAATAATGTATTCACCATTACATAAAACATTAATAATTTTGGAATCGTGAAAATATTCAATTTCTTTATACATTTGTGAATTTTGCAACCACATATAAATTGATGGCTGAACATCGATACCGTATTTTTGTGCAATTTGCTCATTTTCTTCCCAATTTTGTGAAATATATGGGTAATCAATAAATTTTGCCAATTTTTTAAACAATTCCGAGTCAAAATCTACATTTAATATTTTAAACACATTTTCGTGACGTGAATACAATCCATTCATATAAATACATTTTTTACACCACTCGGTTTTATCAATTTCAAATACAATATTATCACTTGTTTTGATAAATATTGTATTTGTATCGGGTATTTGTATTTGTGTATCCATCATTGTATTTATACTACTATAATAATGGTATAAACTCTGTTTCATTTTTATATTATTTACTGCGTTGCATTCCCATTATATCGTATATAATGGTGATTCCAATAATCAACACTACCAAATTTAAAATCGGGTGGAAATGGTGGTGCTCTAAACCAATAGATACAATCTTGAAAATCTGTACTTTGAGATAAATTATCGATGACCAGTGCGGTATAATCTTTGGTTACTTCATCCATAATGGCGCAAAACAAATTAAAACTTGGGATAACACTTGCATAATTTTCATAAATTTTTTTCCGTTCATTGATATTGTTATTTTTATAAATGAATGTGTAATCAATATTCTGTCGTAAACATGGTGCAATTTCAGATGGGTATTGTAAACTTAGAATCAACCAAAATTTATAATGACGACCATTGTTAAAAATTTCTTTAAATAATTCACTTTTAAATAATTTGCTTTCAAAAGCACAATCATCTAATAATAATACAGACCATGGATTTTGTAAATGTTTTTTATTCAATTCTTGTTGTCTAAGGAAATCTGTAATACGTGACAATTGTAAATTTGGGAAAACAAAAGAATCTGGAAATATTTTGCCCCAATAACCTGTCACTTTTTCAGTTCCTGAAAAGACCATTCCAAATGGGAATATATGACGTTTTTGATACAATAAAGATGTAATTGCATATGTATTATGTGTAATTGTACAATCACCACCTAAAGTATATCGTTTATTCCCACTCAATTCAAAACCATAATAATCTCCTTTACCATGATATTCTATAGATATACGTGTATGAGATGAATATCGACGTTTAATATTTCTCGTTTCAATATCAATTAATTTACCCACATTACCATAAACCCAAATATTAAATGAATTATGTTTATATGATACACACGGATAGTATCCTAAACTGTAAAATAAAAATAACAATTTATTAACCATCGATTCATTGTGCCATTTACCTAATGTTATACAAATTGCGTGATTATGGTGATTATACGTACCATTTAATCCTATTATAATACCTTTAACCAATTGTATTCGAGTTTCAATATCATTGATAATATACTTATCAATATCGATAAAATTCAATTGTTTTCCATATGCATATGGTTCAATATCCACTGGAACATTTTCAAATTGTACAACATTTTTAATACCGTAAAAATGATTTTTATCATTTAAATTTTTCAATACATCTTGAATACAAATATCAATGATTTTATTGTTGTGTTTTAATGTTAAAATATGTTCAGAATTTACAATATAATCTAAACCTTTATTTTGTTTGATTTTATATAAATCCCCATATCCTTGATATAATTCTAAAACTGTTTGTGGTTGTGACGTATCACCTAATAATACATCTCCAACTTTAACATTTTCTATAGGTACAATGGTACCATCATATTTTAAAACAGGGGTGCCTTTACCCATACATTTTCCAGAATTATGTGTAATTGAAAAATCTCCCAATAAAAATCGATGATTTCCGTCAATTGTAAAACCAAAATATTCATCCATACCAGATTCCACTATATAAAAATCCGTAGTAAACATACCACTAAACATGGTTTTAATATAATTGATGTCAAATACTTTACTTTTCAATAACGTATTGGTATTTACATAAATATAACAACTCCATATAACTTGTTGAGTTTGAGTAAAGAAATTGCTCTTGAAATTTTTAATTTTACTATTGTAATAACCAATACTACCAGCTAAATACATGACTTGATCACATAATTCTTCCGATGGCAATGGGATATCAAAACGTTTTGTAGTTGCATTATAAGTTGCACGAGCATCCAACATACCTGCTAAATACTGCGAACGATCTTCAATATTACTGTAAAGAATATGATTTGGTACAACTGGTACATTTTTTTCTATTAGTTTATCAATAGATTCGTCTGATATTTGAAAATGTTTTTT
>JACCEA011688372.1_pt1 | contig 13132 bp, 10 predicted proteins | sample 7449851 | NCBI WGS metagenome assembly JACCEA01 (sample SAMN15323453, study PRJNA562643) | freshwater metagenome | isolation source: river surface water | place: USA:Blue River Watershed | collected 2017-08-18 | reverse complement strand
GAAGTGGACGTGGACTGCCTGTGCGACGGCAAGGATGTGTTCGTCGCCGGCATCATGGAGCACATCGAGGAAGCGGGCGTTCACTCCGGCGACTCGGCCTGCTCGCTGCCTCCTTACACGCTGGATGCGACGATCATCGAAGAGATCCGGCGTCAAATGACGGCGCTCGCCTTGGAACTCGGCGTCATCGGTCTCATGAATGCGCAATTCGCCGTGAAGGATCAGACCATCTATGTCCTGGAGGTCAACCCGCGCGGCTCACGGACCGTGCCGTTCGTCAGCAAGGCGATCGGCATCCCGCTCGCCAAATTAGCGATGAAGGTCATGGTCGGCAAGTCGCTACAGCAACTGAACTTCACCACCGCCCCGACGCCGACACATCTCTCCGTGAAGGAAGCCGTGTTCCCTTTCACGAAGTTCGCGGGCGTGGATGTGCTCCTGGGCCCCGAAATGAAATCCACCGGTGAGGTCATGGGGATCGACAGCGATTTCGGATGGGCCTTCGTCAAATCCCAGGCCGGTGCCGGCGCCATTCTGCCGACCTCCGGCACTGCCTTCATCAGCGTGAAGAGCGAAGACCGGGCAGGGGCCTTCGATGTCGCGCGGCGGCTCGTGGCGCTGGGCTTCCGTATCACGGCGACTTCAGGCACCGCGCTGTACCTGAGCGAGCAGGGCATGTGCGTGGACGTCGTGAACAAGGTCCAGGAAGGACGGCCGCACATCGTCGATCATATTAAAAACGGAGAGGTCGCATTGGTCGTCAATACGGTGCGCACCGCTTCGGCTCAGACCGACTCGCTGTCCATTCGACGCGAGGCTCTGCATAAGGGCGTGCCGTACTACACCACAATGCGCGGAGCCCTGGCTGCGGTCATGGGGATCGAAGCCTTGTTGAAAAAGGGGCTTGCCATTCGAGCGTTGCAGGAGTATCACCGGGTGCATTGAGCGAGGGCTCACGCAAACAGGCAATTGACAACAGGTTCCAGGAAGGCTGTCGAACGTCAGCTACCTTCCTGGATGCGGGGCGACCGGAAAGACCACCGACACGCAATACGAGAAACCGGTTTCAATGGTCATCGGGGGGAAGATATGCCGACACCGATTACGAGAAAAGGATACGAAGCGCTGAAAGCCGAATTGGACCGGCTGCACAAGGTCGAGCGACCGCGGGTGATCGAGGCCATTGCGGAAGCGCGTGCGCATGGCGATCTGAGCGAAAACGCCGAATACGATGCGGCCAAGGAACGCCAGGGCTTTATCGAGGCACGGCTGGCCGAGCTGAAGGGCAAACTGGCCGACTGCCGGATTATCGACATTGCGGGACGGATCAGCGAGACGGTCGTTTTCGGCGCCACCGTGGTACTGATCGAGCAGGAGGCGCAAGCCAAGAAGCAATATACCCTGGTGGGACAGGATGAGGCCGATTTGAAATTCTCCCGCATCTCCGTCCAGTCGCCGGTCGGGCGCGCCCTCATCGGCAAGCGGGTAGGGGACGTGGTGGAAGTGACCACGCCGGCGAAGGTCGTCGAGTACGAAGTGATGGAGATTCGGTTCGAGGAACTCTAGGCGCCGATGTCGACGAGCACCGACTCCCAGTCTCTCACCTGTGCTGAACCGCCTTCCTGGATCCAGGTCTTGTCTGCGCCATGCCGGTAACGATCCCGCTCATCACGCTGCTGACGGATTTCGGCGAACGCGACTATTTCGTCGCCAGCATGAAGGGCGTCATCCTCAACATCAACCCGCAGGCCCGGCTCGTGGATCTCTCCCATCACGTGACGCCGCACGATGTGGCGGATGCCGCGTACCTTCTCAAGTCCTGTTATCGCTATTTCCCGGACGGAACGATCCATGTGGCCGTCGTGGATCCCGGCGTCGGCGGCACCAGGCGGCCGCTGCTCGTGTCGTCGTCGCGCTATGTCTTCATCGGGCCGGACAACGGCCTGTTCACCCATATCTATGAGGAAGAACAGGGCGTCGAAGTGCGACAGATCGAGAACCGTCAGTATCGATTGGACTCCGACGGGGCGACGTTCGATGGGCGCGATCTCTTCGCGCCGGCAGCCGCCTGGTTGACCAAAGGCCAACCGATCGGCTCGTTCGGGCGACTCGTGCCGAACTACGAACGCCTCCCGATTGCGGAACCGGCCTGGGACAAACATGTGATGGCGGGACACATTCTCTACATCGATCGGTTCGGCAATCTGATCTCCAATCTCACGGCCTACCACCTCAAGGAAGTGCGTGGTCTGACCAAACGCCCCGAGCCCTATATCCGCATCGGCGGGATCACAATCGACGGGTTGGTGCGAAGTTATGCGGAGGGTTCGCCCGATACCCCCCAGGCCCTGATCAACAGTAACGGGTACGTGGAAGTGTTCCTCAAAGAAGGCCGTGCGGCCGACCGCTTGAAGGTCGAACGCGGCCAGCGGATCGAACTCTGCTGAGTACGTCACTCGCCGGTCATCGTAACAGCCCATCCCGCCAGACATGCGGTCGCCTCGATTGACAGGCAAAAGACGTCGATGTTTTAATGACACAGTTGGCGAGTAGGCCGGGACGAATGAGTTGGTCTTCCCGGAACATGCTGATCTCCTTGCGTATCTGCCCGCAGACCGTTCGGATCACAACGTTCCCCTTCGTCCTAGCCGGCTGCTCCTGCCCTTTCAGCAACATGCATCGAGGAATCATGAGTGAATCTGTACGGAGCAGGCCCCCTCAAGCCGACCAGCCGATGTCTACCGCTGTCATGCGCTTGGCTTCTGCGACAAGACGACCGATACGGGACCAGCGAAAACGGAATGCCATGAAACAACTGCTCTGCCAACTGTCGCTCATTCTTGTCGGCCTGACGTTGACTGGCTGTACGCGGCCTGATCCGCCCGCCCCGTCGTCGAAAACCGTTCAACCGCCGGTCGTCGCCAGCCGCCAACCTGATATTCAAACGATGCTGATCGAAACCCCGCCCTCGCTTCCGGCCTTGACCCTGTCGGCCAGAGTGACCTATGCCGAGGATGGGTTTTCCAGAATCTCATCCCCTCTCCAGGGACCGGTGCTGGATGTGCGGGTAAAACTCGGCCAAGCCGTCAAAGCCGGCGACATCTTGATGGTCATCGATGCGGCCGACATCGCCACCGCCTACGCCGCCTATGTCGAGGAGATTTCCGAGCTGGGACTGGCCGAACGCAACTACGAATTGACGAAGGACCTGTACGACGCCCAAGCCATGTCCCTGAAGGATCTGGAACATGCGGAAAACGATCTGAACCGGGAGCGGGCGGAATTCAAACAGGCGAAAGGCCGGCTCCTGTCTCTGCGCGTGCCGGCGGCCGAACTCAGCAAACCGCTTGCCCAACAACAGATCACGTCACGGTTCGAATTGCGCAGCCCGTTGACGGGAACCGTAGTCGAACGCAATGTGACACCGGGACAAATTGTAGGCCCTGCTTCGGACACGCCGTTGTTTACCGTCGCCAATCTCGACCGTTTGCAGGTCGTCGCGGATGTGTATGAACATGACCTCTCGGGGATTCGTGTCGGAGCGGTCGCGCCCATGACCGTCGAGGCCTACCCTGGCATCGAGTTTCCCGCCACGATCAGCGTGATCGGCGATGTGGTCGATCCGGCCACGCGCACCATTAAAATTCGCGCGTCCGTGTCGAACGTGGATCGTCGCCTGAAACCGGAAATGTTTGCACGAGTGACCATCGCAGGCCACACCATGCGCCCGAAGATTGTCATCCCGAAACAGGCGATCCTTGAACGCTCCGGCAAACAATGGGTGGTGGTGCAGCATGACGCCGGCCGGCTTGAGGAACGCGCCATCAATATCGACAGCGTGATCGGTAATCAGGTGACGATTCGAGAGGGGCTGACGACCGGCGAACGAATCTTGCTCACGCCGTCGACCATCAATCACCTCGCGGCTGGCGACACCTCAGCCGGTGGAGCGTAGCGAAGCAGGACTTGGGGGAGGGGGTTACAGGGAGGCCACCAGAATACGCACGAGCCCGGAGAGATCCTCGGTATCGAGCCCTGCCACAGTCCGATTGGTCGTGTTGGTATAGGCGGCTTCCAGAGAAATCGTCGTGGGATGGCCGTAAATCGGGTCTAGATGCAACGCAAACATCCCCTTGCCCACGATGCTGTTCGTATCGATCAGTCCATCACTCGAACTGGTGCTCGTATACCCTCCCATCGCACTGACCAATAGCCGCTGACTCTGTTTGTACAGCAACGACAGGGACGCCATGGGCGTCTGCATCGTCGCGCCTGACCAGCTCTGGGTCTCTGTCCGGTAGCTCAGCGTGGGAGCAAGGGTCAGGGTGTTCATGGGCCGATAGGTCGCCACCAAGGTCTGGGCAAAGGCGGTCGATTGGGAGCCCCCTCGCGTCTCGTCGTTCGTCAGGATATAGCTCGATGAGAGCCGCGCGTTCCACGTGAGCCCTGTATAGGAGAGCGCGGCTTCCATACTGTTGCTCTGACTCCGTTGCGGGATAGACCCACTGGGGTCGAAACTGCTCGCGAGGGCGCTTCGTGTATAGGTCAGACTGAGTTCGGGCCAAGCCGTCTTGGCCACCGCGAGACCGATTCGATTGAAGGTGTGTTGAATCCGTGCCCGGGTAGGATCCAGGTCGACATTATTCCAGGTCTGACCGGAGGAACTTCGAAGCTTGGCAATCCCCATCCCCCATTCGCCCCACATTTCACGCACCGTCTGATCGGGTGAATTGAAGAACGCCTTGCCGGCCGACCGATAGTTGATGCCGTAGCGAAACTGACCGTTCGTGCCCGTTAGCGCCATGCGCACCATCCGTTTGGTCCCGTCATCCCGCTGATCGATGCGAGAGGGAATACCCGCATCGTTCGTCGCATTGTTGGCCACCTCGCCTTCCGTCGTGAGCTGCCCCTTGAAGAATGTCGACGCGGCCACCACGCCTTTCGTCTGCGGCCGTTCTGAATCGGGAACCAGGTCTTTCAAACGCGTCGACGCGGTCGGCGGCGCAAAGGAGGTGGTTTGAAAAGAGGCGTGCAGCACCGGAGACGCGATCGAAAATGGAATCGCCGATGAACCGGACTCGCGGGCGGTATCCGTGAACTGAATCCGTTGCAGGAGGAGATCCGATTGCTGGGCCTCCTCCGCCTGAGCCGTCAACGGGAGGGCCACAAGCAGGAGCCAGCCCCACGACATCAGACGGCGTGTCATGCTGAAAAATCCGTCGAGAGGATGTCGTGGTGCAGCATGAAATCAAGTCTAGCACTCGATTCTCAGCCGCCCGGGCGCCGGCGGGGGTGCACAAAAACCGTCGAGGGATGTTCATCGGCGAACGCGTGACGCCGCGTTCCAGCAGGCGGGAATCAGCCGCAATGACGGGACGTTCTACGCCGGAGATGCACTGCCTTCGGTCACATCAACGATGGCGCTGTGCAAAATTGCCACCATCTTAGTCAATTCCTGAGGGCTCGTGGAGAGGGGAGGGACCAGTGCGATGACGTTGCCGAGGGGTCTCATCAGAAGCCCGCCTTTCCGGCAGGCCTGGGCCACGCGATGGCCGATACGCATTTCAAGCGGATAGGGAGTGCGCGTCGTGCGATCCTGCACCAATTCGATTCCGACCATCAAACCACATTGCCGTATCTCGCCCACATGACTCAGCGAGGTCATCGGACGCAGCAGACGCGTGAGCAATTTGGTCTGCTTTCGAACGTGCAGGAGCGTCTTCTCGCGACGAAAGATGTCGAGGTTGGCCAGGGCTACGGCGCAGCCCAGCGGATTGCCCGTGTAACTATGCCCATGGAAGAATGTTTTCCATTCGTCATACCGTCCCAAGAAGGCGCGATAAATCTCTTCCGTCGCCAGGGTGGCTGCCAAGGGCATGTATCCGCCGGTCATGCCCTTGCTGATCGCCATGAGATCCGGCGTCACACCTTCATGCTGACAGGCGAACATTGTGCCCGTGCGGCCGAAGCCGGTCGCCACTTCATCCGCAATCAACAAGACGTTGTACTTCGTGCAGAGCTCACGCACGCGGGTGAGGTATCCGTGCGGCGCAGTCAGCATTCCCGCCGCCGCTTGCACGAGCGGTTCGAGAATGACCCCGGCCAGTTCGCGATGACGGGCCTTCAACAGCGACTCCAGCGGATCGATGCAGGCCATGCGACAAGCGGGATACGTCAGGCGCAGCGGACAACGATAACAATAGGGCGGATCCACCTCGAGCGTCGGAAACAGGAGGGCTTTAAATCGCGCATGAAAGAGCTCGATGTTCCCCACGCTGACGGCACCGACCGTGTCCCCGTGGTAGGCCAGTTTCAAATGAAGAAAGGAGTTCTTGGGTCCTACGGACGGCTGCCGCTGTTGCCAGTATTGCACCGCCATCTTCAGTGCCACTTCGACCGCCGTCGAACCGTTGTCGGAATAAAACACCCGTCGAAGTCCCTTGGGCGCGAGACGGATCAATTCCCGCGCGAGACGAATGGCCGGCGGATTGGACAGGCCGAGAAACGTGGAGTGCGCGATCTGCCCAAGCTGCGTCGTGAGGGCGCGATCCAATTGCGGATGCCGGTGACCGTGAATATTGACCCAGATGGACGACGTGCCGTCGAGATACTTCCGGCCCTCCGTATCGATGAGGTAGGAGCCTTTGCCCTTGTGGATGATCAGGGGCTCCTCCTGCTCCCATTCCTGCATCTGCGTAAACGGATGCCACAGATAGGCATGGTCCCAGGCGGCAAGTGGAAGGCGCTTGGATGGTCGAGTCATGATGACAGGAGGATACAGAACAACTCGTGCGGCACGATCGCGTCGACGACGAAAAATCCCGCGCCGCGCGCGGATTATAACGGCGGGCGATTTCTTTGACAACCTTGGGAGCGGTCACTATAATGAACCGATTTTGGGGAACATGAGCCAGGATTTGCAAAGTCTCATCCGAAATTTCTCGATCATCGCCCATATCGATCACGGTAAATCGACCCTCGCTGACCGGCTCCTCGACGCAACCGGCGCAGTCACTGCGCGAGAAGCGAAGGAGCAGATCCTCGATGCGATGGACCTGGAGCGTGAGCGCGGCATCACGATCAAAGCGCACGCTGTGGCCATCCGCTACAAGGCTCAGGACGGGAAGACGTATTTACTGCATTTGATCGATACGCCCGGTCACGTCGACTTCACGTACGAAGTGTCGCGCAGCCTCGCGGCCTGTGAAGGCTCGCTGCTGCTCGTCGACGCGACGCAGGGGGTGCAGGCGCAGACCATCGCCAACGTCAACCTGGCCATGGGCAACCACCACACGATTATTCCGGTCATCAATAAGATCGATCTCGCCAGCGCCGACGTCGAGGGCACAAAACAGCAAATTTCCGATGTGCTCACCCTGGACGCCAGCGATGCCATGCTGGTCAGCGCCAAAGAAGGACGCGGTGTTCCGGAAGTGCTGGAGGCGATCGTCAAACGCATCCCACCACCGTCCGGCGATCCGACTCGGCCACTCAAGGCGCTGATTTTCGATTCCTGGTTCGACAATTACCAGGGCGTGATCGTCCTCACCCGCATCATCGACGGCTCCGTGCGCCCGGGGATGAAGATCAAGGTGATGTCCAACGACCGGCTCTTCGAAGTCACCGAGGTCGGACAGTTTACGCCGAAACGGACCAAGGGCACCCAGCTCATGACCGGGGAGGTCGGCTACCTCTGCGCCAACATGAAGGAAGTGGCCGACGTCAAGATCGGTGACACGTTGACTGAAGCGGCACACCCGACCGAGCAGCCCTTTCCCGGCTACAAAGAAGTCAAACCGCTGGTGTTTTGCGGACTCTATTCCACCGACACCGCTCGTTACGAAGATCTGCGGGATGCGCTCTTGAAGTTGCGCTTGAACGACTCGTCGTTCATCTATGAGCCGGAAACCTCGCTCGCCCTCGGGTTCGGCTTCCGTTGCGGCTTCCTCGGCCTGCTCCATATGGAGATTATTCAGGAGCGGTTGGAACGCGAATACGGATTGACGCTCATCACCACCGCGCCGACCGTCATCTACCGGATCCTGACGACCAAAGGCGATGTGCTCGAACTCAATAACCCGGCGGAACTTCCTGAACCCAGTTCGATCGCCTCGTTCGAAGAACCGTTCATCCTGGCGACGCTGATCGCACCGGAGCGGTATCTCGGCACCTTGCTGCAATTGTGTCAGGAGCGGCGCGGTATCCAGCGAAGCATTCACTACCTGGATCCCACCCGCGTCGTGATCAGCTACGAGCTGCCGCTCAACGAAGTCATCCTCGATTTCTACGACAAGTTGAAATCGAAGACGCAGGGCTATGCGTCGCTCGACTATGAACTCCTCGGGTATCGGGAATCCGAACTGGTGCGCCTCGATATTCTGCTCAATGGTGAGCCCGTCGATGCATTGTCCTTCATCACGCATAAAGAGCGGGCGTATCAGCGCGGGCGGCAGGTCGCGGAAAAAATGAAAGAACTGATCCCCAAGCAGATGTTCGAAATCGCCATCCAGGCGGCGATCGGCAACAAGATCATCGCGCGGGAAACGATCGGCGCCATTAAAAAGAATGTCACCGCAAAGTGTTACGGCGGCGACATCTCCCGCAAGCGAAAACTCTGGGACAAGCAGAAAGAAGGCAAAAAACGCATGAAAGCGGTCGGACGGGTGGAAGTGCCCCAAGAAGCGTTCCTGGCCATCCTGAAGGTGGGCGAGGAATGAGTCTCGACCCCAATCCGCGCCCCGACGACAGCTCCTCAACGACGGGACCGGTAACGCCCCCCGCACCCTCGGAACAAGCGACCCATGCCCCCACGGTCGTCGCCGTCGGTCAGCCGGCCCACAAGTCGATCCTGCGGGAATACGCAGAAGCGATCATCATCGCGATGTTGCTCGCCTTTGCCATTCGCGTCTTCGTGGTGCAGGCCTTCAAGATTCCCTCCGGTTCGATGATTCCCACGCTGCTGGTGGGTGATCATATTCTCGTCAGCAAACTGTCTTATGGCCTGCAATGGCCGACCGACTGCAAGATTCAGCCGGGCTTTCCGCCGGTCACCTGCTACTCCTCACGGACGCTCATTCCCTTCGGATCGATCCAGCGCGGCGATATCATCGTATTCCGGTTTCCCGAAGATGAGGATAAGGACTTTATCAAACGCGTCATCGGTCTTCCCGGCGATACCATTCAGGTGCGGAATAAAGTCGTGCACATCAACGGGACGCCGTTCGACGACCATGCCTTCACGCAACACACTGATCCCCCCGTGCATGACGGGCGCATCAGTCCGCGCGACAATTTCGGCCCTGTGACAGTGCCGGAGGACGCGTATTTCGTGATGGGAGACAATCGGGACCATAGTCTCGATAGTCGCTTCTGGGGCTATGTCCGCACGGAAAAAGTGCGCGGCAAAGCATTTCGCATTTACTGGTCGTGGAGCGGCCAAGGATCATGGACGGAATGGGTACGATGGGAAAGGTTAGGAAAAGCCATCCAGTAGGGCGAACCGGACAGACCGGGACGTCGAGCGGGCAACCGGGCGAGGACACGACGCTTGATCACGTCGCACTCAGCGCCTACGTCCAGCGTTTCTCCCAAGCCAAAGTGCTGGTGATCGGTGATTTGATCCTCGACCACTACGTCTGGGGACGGGTGAGCCGGATTTCTCCGGAAGCGCCGGTTCCGGTCGTCCACGTTGAATCGGAATCCCTCAAGCTGGGTGGCGCGGCCAACGTCTTCAACAATATCCTCGCGCTCGGCGGGCAGGCGGATATTTGCGGCGTGATCGGAGCCGACGAAAGCGGGCGGTTGCTCTTGAAAGAACTGGGCGGGCGCCGACAGGGCCGCGGCGGCGTGGTCATCGACCAGAGCCGGCCGACGACCAGAAAATCCCGGGTGGTCGCCCACAATCAGCAGATCGTTCGCTATGACGTCGAACGCCGCACGGAACTCTCGGCGCTGCTCCAGCGCCGCATTCTCCGGTATGTGGAGTCGCGCTTGAAAGAACTCTCCTGCCTGGTCGTCTCGGACTATGCGAAGGGGGTCGTCACCGCGTCGCTCATGACAGAGTTGACTCGACTGGCGGGGCAGCGCAAAATTCCCATCGTGGTCGATCCCAAGGTGGAACATTTCAGCTATTACAAAGGTGTCACCGTCATCACCCCCAATCATCTCGAAGCCACCCAGGCTGCCGGCGTGCAAGGGGAGGATGACAAGGCGATTACAAAAGCCGGTACGATTCTTCGGCAGCGATTGGGATGCCAAACCGTTTTGGTGACGCGGGGTGAACGCGGGATGAGTGTCTACCAGGCTCATGGCGACCATTGGCATATCCCCACACGCGCCCGACAGGTCTATGATGTCACCGGTGCCGGTGATACCGTCGTCGGAACACTCGCGCTGGCGCTCTCGACGGGCGCAAGCATGCGTGACGCAGCGGTGCTTGCCAACCAAGCCGCCGGGGTCGTCGTCGGCATGATCGGTACCGCTACGGTTACGGCCGCGCAACTCACGGATGCCCTGGGACAGAACTGACGTGAAACGCTCGGTGACGGTGGTGATTCCAGCCCGGTACGGCTCTTCACGATTTCCGGGCAAACCGCTGGTTGAGTTGCTGGGCAAACCGATGATCCAACATGTCTACGAGCAGGCACAGGCTTGTCGCGCGGTCGATGACGTTCTGGTCGCCACGGATGACGAGCGCATCAAAACGGCGGTTCAGCGCTTCGGCGGACAGGTCGTGATGATGACGGAGCCCTATCGCACCGGTACCGACCGCGTCGCAGCCGTCGCCGACAGCCGCACCGGCGACTGTTTCGTCGACCTGCAGGGAGACGAGATCCTGCTCCATCCCGATCTCATCACCGACCTGGTCGAGCCCTTTCTGGCCAGCGAGGCCACGATGGGCACCTTGAAACGACAGATTGATTCCGATCAGGATCTCCACAACCCGGGCGTGGTCAAAGTCACTACCGATCGCGAGGGCTATGCCTTGTATTTTTCCCGCGCGCCGATTCCGTTGGTGCGGGACGATCCGAAGCGGGCTGCGGTGCCGGGACTGCATTTCATTCACCTGGGCTTGTACATCTATACCCGGGAAACATTGCAACGTCTGACTGCCTTGCCGACAGGGACTTTGGAAGAGGCCGAAAAACTCGAACAACTGCGCGCCTTGGAAAACGGAATGCGTATCCGCGTGTGGGAAACCACCCACGGTTCCTTGCGCATCGATAGCCCCGAGGACGTGCCCGGCGCACTGAAACAACTTCACAGCCGTGCAACCGGACTCGGCATCACTCACTCATGACGAGAGAAGGTGCCACGATGAGCAAACTGATTTTTGTGACCGGCGGTGTCGTATCGTCGCTCGGAAAGGGGCTGGCTTCCGCATCCATCGGCAATCTGCTGGAAAGCCGCGGGCTGAAGATCACGTTCCTCAAGCTCGATCCCTACATCAACGTCGATCCGGGCACCATGAATCCGTACCAGCATGGAGAGGTCTACGTCACGGAAGACGGGGCGGAAACCGACCTCGATCTGGGTCACTATGAGCGGTATACCTCCCTGACTCTGACGCGCGAGAACAACTACACCACCGGCCGCATTTACCACGCCGTCATCACCAAGGAACGGCGCGGCGATTACCTGGGCGGTACGGTGCAAGTCGTGCCCCATGTCACGGACGAGATTAAGCAATGCATCATGCGAATCTCCCAAGGCATGGACGTCACGATCGTCGAGATCGGCGGGACCGTCGGTGACATCGAGAGCCTGCCGTTCCTGGAAGCCATCCGGCAAATCCCCTACGACGTGGGACGCGACAACGTTCTCTATGTGCACCTTACGCTGGTGCCCTACATCGGAGCCGCCGGCGAATTGAAAACCAAGCCGACGCAGCATTCCGTGAACAAGCTGCGTGAAATCGGTATTCAACCGAACATCCTCCTGTGCCGCACCGACCGCTATCTTCCGCCGGAGCTCAAGGCGAAAATCGCCATGTTCTGCAACGTGGAAAAAGACGCGGTCATCACAGCTAAGGATGTCGAGACCATTTACGAAGTGCCCATCGTGTTTCGCAAAGAAGGACTGGATGAACTGATCGTCCGACTGCTCAAGCTGGAAACCGGCCCGCCGAATCTCCGCGAGTGGGATGCGATGGTGCAGAAGATCAAGCATCCCAAACACGAGGTGTCGATCGCGTTGGTCGGAAAATATGCCGGCTTGAAGGAATGCTATAAGAGCCTGGCGGAAGCGCTGGTGCACGGCGGCATCGATCATGAAACCCGCGTCAACGTGAACTGGATCGAATCCGAAGAGGTGGAGCGTCAGGGGACCGAGCGTATTCTCCGTGAAGCCGACGGGATTCTCATTCCAGGCGGTTTCGGCGCACGGGGGATCGAAGGCAAGATCGTCACGATCCAATATGCGCGAGAACATCAGATTCCGTTCCTCGGCCTCTGCCTGGGCATGCAATGCGCCACCATCGAATTTGCGCGCAACGTCGCGGGCCTTGTCGGTGCCAACAGTGCGGAATTCGATGAAAAGACCCCGCATCCGGTGATTCACCTGATGTCCGACCAACAGTCGGTCAACGACAAGGGCGGCACCATGCGGCTCGGCGCCTATGCCTGCAAGCTGGGCGAGGGGACGCTGGCGCAGAAGATGTACGGGGTCAGCGAGGTACGCGAACGGCATCGCCATCGATACGAATTCAATAATGCCTATCGCGAGCAATTGACGGCCAAGGGACTCATTTTGAGCGGCCTGTCTCCGGACGGTCGCCTGGTGGAAATCGTCGAGTTGCAGAACCACCCCTGGTTCCTGGCTACGCAGTTTCATCCGGAATACAAGTCACGGCCGCATCACCCGCATCCGTTATTCAGCGGGTTTGTGGGGGCGGCGTTGCGGCGCAAATGCGGCCACTGAGCTGAGATGCTGAAACAGGCTCTCAACTTCGTTCTCGGTTCGGCAAGATCCTCAACGTAGCCAGAGGCCACGCCTCCGGTCTTGTCATCACCTGCGGCCTCGTTGAAGAACCTGTTTGAGCATCTCAGGAAGACCAGATAGATTTGGAGACTATGGCCTACGAAGTGGATTTGGAACAGTTTAAGATCGGGGCGGGGCATCGGCCGTTTTTGAT
>JACCEA010101512.1_pt1 | contig 13135 bp, 9 predicted proteins | sample 7449851 | NCBI WGS metagenome assembly JACCEA01 (sample SAMN15323453, study PRJNA562643) | freshwater metagenome | isolation source: river surface water | place: USA:Blue River Watershed | collected 2017-08-18 | reverse complement strand
TTGAACATTTGGAACTGTTGCTGTCCCAGTCACACGTAAACCAACCATACTACCTTGGACTGATTTATTCGCATCAATATCAAGTGTCGGATTCGCAAGTGGACCATTAAAACGTGCAATTGCGCGGTTCAAATCTAAGCTTTGACCATAAGCTTCAATCTTCACTTTCTGACTCACGCCAATTGCACCATTTGCTTGCATTGCAGTTTCTAAACCACGTTGTGATAAATGCAAGCGACCAACCAATGGAATATTACTTTCAAAACCTTGGAAGATCACTTGATTGCCTAATGTCAGTATCATATCCGCACGAATATCCCACGGTTTAGCTGCTTTTAATGTCGCAAGTAAATCTTGCCCTTGCTGTACAACTCGTACATCTGGTGAAATATTTACAACTGGTGCGGTAGTCTCTGGCATTGAAATACGCGCGCGAGGAACATCAATTGACCCTTTCAAGCTTAAGCGCTGATCAAATGGATAAACATCGAGGCTTAAATCAGGCTGGACAATTGCAGTGATCATCGGTGCCTGACGAATCAATAGGTTATCACCTTTTAAGGTTAATGCCAGATGGGGTTCTTCTTTCCAGTCAAAGCTACCTTTTAATCGCCCAACCCCTTGTCCACTGTTGAACGCACCATCAATACTGGCTGAATCTTGTCGAATAGATGAATAAAGCTGAATGTTGTTTAAATTTACAGGCAGTGAAATCATACTAATTGCGCCATTTTTTAAGCGCATTTCACCTGTAAATTGAGGTTGAGTGAGTGTACCATTAATTTTTCCAGCCAGTGCAAGCGTGCCCGCCATTGAGCGTACATCTTTAATAAATGGCTTGAATACTTTGAGTTGTACATCATCAAAAGCAACTTCACCACGCATTGGCATTCCATTTTGAAATGGATTCACGATCACGTTAGCGTAACCTGTACCAATATCTGGTGTTTTCATATCCACACGGAATAATAAGCCATCATTGACACTTTTCGCGATTAAGCTCAATTCATCATAGGTGACTGTGGTCGCAATATCTTGAGGATCATCAGGTGCAAGGCCCAATGCTCCTTTACGAGTGACTAAACTTGCATCTAGTTTTGGGCGACTACCTTTAGCCCACGAAGCTCGAGCATAACCATTCAGTTGACCAGTAACTGCTAAACCTTCTGGCATAAATACCGCAAAATCATTTAAATCTAGATTTTTAGTAACAACTGAAAAATTACCTTTATTTTGGCTAATACGTGCCGATTGATCTAAACAAACCTGACTATGCAGACTTTGCCAACAATGCTGTCCAATATAAAGTTCAGACTGGGCTGCAGAATAAATGATCGCTGCACTTTGATTTTGTACTAAATCAATACGGCGTGATTTAAAGTGACCTTTTTGTAATTGTCCTAACCATTCATTATTCTGATTGAAACCACCTGCAAGCTGTACATAAAAATTAGATTGGCGATTATTACTTTCAACTTTTAATACATGTGCTTTGCGCGTACCACCCAAATTAATCGTTGCATTTTCTATTTCACGATTACCACTACGTAAATGATCAACTTTGGCAACTAATAATGTAGGTATTGCTTCAGAAGTCGGCAATTCACCCTGAATACGCAGCGATTTAACGCTTGCCACATCCTTAAATGCGAAATTATCCACGGCAATATTTGCTGTTGCTTTTAAACGTGGTTGTGATTGAACGTTTAAAACGCCGTAGGCACGACCTTGCAAACCTGGATAAATCTCATACAAGGCTGGAGCATTTAGTTTCACTCTTAAACTTTGTGCATTGCCTGTGGCTTGTAACTGGTTCTGAGCATAGGCAAAAAATAAGTTATTGGCTTCAAACTGTTGCGGTAAAAAACCTTTCTGGTTGGAGTCTAGCAACAAAGTAAGGTTACCACGACCACGAACAGGTTTATTATTCAGAAAACCTGCCGCGTTTAAATCCCGAATATCGATGCGCTTCAGCTTTTCAGACCAAACACCTTGTGTTTTAACATGCCCTGAGAGTTCACCTTTAAGTGTTGAAACAAAATACTGTGGTTTGAAGCGTACTAAAGATGCATTGATATCCCAACCAAGTTTATCTTTTAGGTTCACAGCACCTGTAGCAAAAATCTTACCTGCCACGCCATCATGTTTTAACTCATTAATTTTTATATATTCTGGTGTTCCTGCTACGTTGATTTTCAACAGTCCATTGCCTTGATTTAATGCATTTAATGAACCGTTGTAATCAACTGCAAAACTTTTAAAACCTCCACCAGACTTCTGATCATTAAACATTAAAGCGACTGTACTTTTGCCTTTTAATGCAACGGTTTCTATACGATCTGACTGAACAATTTGCCCTTTTAAATCAATACGATCAAGTTGAATGATTTGTTGATTCGGCTTTGCAAAACCAGTTGCTTTAATATCGCCATTTAATAAATTAACAGGTGCAGTAGCAACGACTGTTTGTGGATTAAAATTCTTGGCTTTAAGCTGAGCCTGCCAGGCTAACTGTTGCTTTTCAGTAGGTAGTTTAACTTTTGCTTGCCCAGATAAACTCCCTTTCGTGGCCTGATAACGAAAGTTTTCAACATTCAGTAGATTTGATTTTATATCAAGACGGGCATCATATTTACCCGTTGGTAATAATGCTTTCTCATGAGGTTTCACTGTTGTAGAAACATAGATATCTTGTTGACCTTGTTTTAAGGCGATGTCGGTATGACCGTCTTCGCTAGTCAACCAACCAATATAAGGAACTGCCCGATCTATATTTTTCCATGCCACATTTAATAGCATCGGCTGTGGTTTGTGATCTTTCGATGCAGCTTGATTGAGTTTAACAGCCCAAGTTTCATATTGATCAAAAGCAAGCTGTGCACTTAAAGCTAAACCTTTTTCCATAGACCCAGATGAACTTAAATGAGCATCTAAATTAGGCGGTAAAAAATCCTTTGCAATTTGCGGAACAGTTTTATCTTTAGGGTTTAAATGATCCAAACGACCTTGAATATCCCATGAAACATGCTCATGCCAATTGACTAAACCTTTGAGCGCAATAGATCCACCCATTAACTGACCATTAAAGTCTTGAATATTCAATTGATTCTTTAGGTCTGTCTCCATTAAAGCATTGTATTTACCTTCGGGGATTTGCTCACCTGTCAAATCGGTATCTAGATTTAGAACCAATTTTCGAATATCGCCGCTAAATCTTGCAACACCATCTTTGGCAAATAATTTCTGTTCTTGCAACAAAGGTAAATGATAATTTTTAAAAAGCAGTTCGCCTTGCATCGGTACGTGATCACGCACTGGGTGTATAACAGCCCAACCTGTTAATAAATCTGGGGTCTGTGTTGCGACACCTGCTTTTAATGTATCTAAAGATCCGGCCGCAACAACTTTAATAGTATGAATATTTAAACTTTTTAACGATGGAATAATTAGATCTGCTTTCGCATGAATTGGATATTTACCACTAAAATCCATTTTCCCTGTGGCGTGTTGGACTGCCAAATATCCCATATCCATTTTAGAATCCTTAAACTCTAATTTGGTTCCAGACCATAGGGCATCTTTCAAGTAAATATCATTAAAACCAACTTTCGATGTTTGAGTTTTAATCTCAAGATGATCAAGAGTTGCTTCATCTACACGCAATACGAATGGAAGTTTGATTGCATCAAAGGCAAATGGCTTACCTGAAGGCGATTTTTTGTTGATCACCTTCAGATTACGTACATCAGCATGACTTAAATGTATTTCTTTATTTAAGATTGCGCGCCAACCAAGAGAAACATCAGCACGATCCAAAGTAACATCTACAGCTTTTAATTGAACTAAAACATTCTTAAGGATGATTCCTCTGAGTAAATTTCCACCTTCATATTCATAACGAATCATTTTTTGGCTTTGCAGTACCCGATCTAATAAAAAACGACTACCTTTGTCGGTAGAAATCATAACGATTAAAGAGCTAACCAATAACAAAAGTATGATCGACAAAATTAACGCAACACTTCTCATGATGCGTCGTTCTGGTCTTGGTCCAACTGGTGGCGTTAGTTGCGGTTCTACTTCCGTCATAATCAACCTAAAATTGTTTGAGCTTTCTAAAGGATTTTTTTAAATTATTAAAGCTGTGAGCCGATGAAAAAATGTAATCGGATCGGGTTATTGTCATTGGAAATACCAGATGCCACATCAAGCCGTATTGGTCCTATTGGTGATCTCCAACGGATACCAACACCAATACTATATTCGGTTGGGTTACTAAACTGTTTGTCATATGAATTACCAAAATCAGAGAAAATTGCTGCTCGCCAACCATCTTTAAACTGATAATTGTACTCTAAAGATCCTACGCCTAAAGCTTGTCCACCGATTTTAAAACCGTTCTCCTCTGGCGAAAGACTTTTGTAATCGAAACCGCGTAAGGACTGGTCTCCACCTGTAAAGAAACGGAGGTTATAAGGCACTTTTTTAAAATCATCTGTGAAAATATAACTGGTGTCCGCTCGACCTACAAATTGGTGATTTTCATTTTCACCCAATGAATAAATAAAACGCCATCCACCTGTCAAAATTGCCATATTTGCATTTGATAATAATGACTCTGTCCCTAATTCAAGCTTGTAGGTTTGCTTAAAACCTTTGGTTGGATTCAAGAGGGAATTACTATTGGTCTTAGAAAGTTCATATCCAAATAACAAGGATTCTTGTTCCGAATCAATCCCTGATACTTTAAAAGCGTCAGGTAATTCATTGATATCAATATCACCTTTTTTAGTTAGGCGATCTAAACGGTAACGTAAACCAATGATGTGTTGCCAATCACCCAAAGGATTTTTAATAACACGTTCACCACCTAAAATAGCGGACTCAACCAATAAATTAATATCTGGGCCAATGTCATTGCGCTCTTCACGCTCGTAACCACCGACAACATTAAAATAATCATTTAACGGATGTTTATAAGGAATGCTATATCGCCCATCTATAGATTGACGAATTTGTGACACCTCAATGTTGGCATCAAATGCATGACCATACTTATTTACAATTGCTCGTCTGTATTGACTACGCAAACGAGCACCCGTGTCTGTACCGTAACCAATACCAGTTTCTAAACTATTCAAACGGTCGGCATTAAGCGTTACTACGACTGGAATTTTTTTCTCAATTCTCGTTTGCTCTTCTAATTTCTGGCGTTCATCTTCTTCATCATCATGTTCATGTGATAAGGGCATAGAGCGTGCTAGAGCATAGGCTTGAGGGGGTTGACCTCCAGAGAATTGTGTTTCATCAACGACATTTTGCGTCACTTGTTGTGCAGAAGTTACTTTTTGTCTTGCCAATTCTGCTTTCTGTTGACTATTTAGCAATTGAGATTGTTGGATTTTCTGTTGATCGACTAAAGCTTGAAGATCTGGCGCTAACTCTAAAGTAGGCTGAACTGGATTAGGTTTAATCGTATCTACCAAGGTGTAATTAAAGTAACGTGTATTCGTTAAGTTATTTGCTAAGGCATTTACACGCCAAAATGCATAGTCATCACCCTCTTTCCAAGGTGCCAAACTATCTAAAACTTTTTGAGTTAAAGGCAATGGCTTAGTTGGATCGCTCATACGATACTCAACTTGTTTAAGTTTATATCGCTCGCCCGTCTCATATTTTAGATTAATTTCAGCTACTTTTTCTGGCTGGGTAATTTTGACATCATGCAAACGCCAATAACTATCAAAAAAACCGTTATCCGATGCGGCATTCACTATCTTTGTTTTTGTTGTTTCATATTTACCGTGATTAAAGATATCCCCTTTGTCTTGTTCTGGGATCAAGCGTAAAACTTGGAAGTGAGGCAGGTTTTCACCCGCACCAGAAAATTCAATATTTTGCTCTTTAATACGGACGGGTTCATTCGGTGTGACAATGACTTTAACTTTATTATCACTTACCCTTTCAAATTTATACGTGGCATTATAATAGCCTACAGCTTGTGCAGCCTGATTGGTCAACACTCTTAACTGAGGTAAAGCGGTGTTAAAGTCTTCAAAAGATTCTTGAGTAAAACTTGATAGTTTTGCTTTTATATTTGCAGCCAACGCAGGAGGCGCGCCAGCTACATCAGCAGTAATACGCGGAATTTTCTCTGCACCCATCAAGCTATCTGGGTGAAAACGATTCCATATTTTTCGGAAGAAACCGACTTTTTCTTTAGGCTGATCACTTTGTGTTTGAAACTCTGGTAGTGTTCTACCCGTTTCATTTGCTTCAACGACAATCTTACTGTCGGTTTGAATATCTTGCATCAGCCGATTAATATCCACTGGAGCCTTAGTAATTTCTATCAGTTCAGGCGGTGAAATGTCTTTAACAACTGTTGGTGGATTTTTTGACGTACTTTCTCGATAAGCTTGGGCCTCATTTTTTGCATTCTCAGCCTCACGAAAAATTTCATTCGCCATTGTTTGGTCAACAGGGATAACTGGCAAATTTTCTAAATTATCATCAAGCTGAATAGGTTTTAATTCATTAATCTGATTATTAGACTGCTCTTGCTGTTTCAATGCCAACAAGCTGTCTTGTTCGGCTTGATTAGCAAGAGACTGATTTGTACTGCTTGATAAAACAGTTGATGTATCCTCAGTACTTTGATCAGACTTAACTTGATTCAAAGACTGTTGGTCTACGGTTTTATTATTTGATGTATCTGTTAATTGTTCTTGCGCACAAGCAGCTGATATACAAGAAGTAATTAAAAAAGTGCTACAAATAAGTTTAGGAAAGCTCTGCATTTTAAATATTAAATGCATAGAATGAACCAACGTTAACTGTTTAAAATTAGCTTTAGATGACATGTAGAACTCTAAACTTATTTTTAATTTATCATTTGTGACTGGTGAAAATACTTCAAATCTTTGATTTTCATCCAATCAAAGTATCATACATGCATTTTGTAGCATTTTTACAGTACGTCACATTTTTTTATAAAACACAATGAAGTGAACACACAATGAAACAAGATGAGCACTTAATGACATCACGTCGGTTTGCACCGATGTTTTTCACTCAGTTTTTTGGAGCCTTAAATGACAATGTTTTTAAGCAAGCTCTACTTTTAGTGATCACTTATGGTTGGATCCAGCAACAAAGTGCGCCAGTCAGTACACTCAATAATCTAGCTGCCTTATTATTTATCTTGCCTTACTTTTTCTTTTCTGCAACTGCTGGGCAAATTGCTGATAAATATGAAAGATCTCAACTCATTCGCTTTATAAAAATATTAGAAATTATCATTATGTTGATTGGAACCGCGGGGTTCTTGCTTGGAAATTTATGGTTACTACTTTTTGCATTATTTCTGATGGGGACGCATTCAACTTGTTTTGGTCCAATCAAATATGCAATTTTACCAGAAATTCTAAAACAAGAAGAATTGATGTCTGGTAATGCACTTTTCCAATCAGGTACATCGATCGCAATATTATTAGGAATGATTCTTGGAGGTGCAGTTATTGCATCATCGGAAGGAAACTTATTGTGGATTAGTGTCACTGTTGTCATCATAGCCTGCTTAGGCTATTTATGTAGCCGATTTATTTTACCTCAAAAGGTTGCAGCCCCAGATTTACAAATTGATTGGAATTTTTTTCGTACAAGTTTTCAAACTTTAAAATATGCTAAAAGCCTTCCAATCATATTTATTGTTTTGCTCGGTAATTCTTGGTATTGGTTTTATGGCGCAACCTATTTAACTCAAATTCCTCAATTGACCCAACAAAACCTGCATGCTTCTGAAAACGTTGTCAGTTTACTTCTCACCTTTTTCTCTGTTGGCATTGGTGTAGGTTCATTACTGTGCAGACGTATCGGTGGTACAGAGATCAATATTAAAATGGTACCTTACGGTGCGATTGGGTTAACAATCTTTGCTTTGTATTTAGCAGCGAGCCTCTCTTTTGTTCCTGAGCGAACTGGCGATTTACTGAGTTTAAAAGATATTTTTACCCAAGGTGCCGTGTACTATCATGTCATGCTTGCCGTGACTTTATTAGGTATTAGTGGTGGATTTTATATTGTGCCGCTATATGCAATGATGCAAGCTTACTCACCACGTTCTCACCGTGCGCGTGTAGTGGCCGCAAATAATATTCTAAATGCTGTATTTATGGTTTCTTCTGCAGTTTTCTCAATTTTAATCTTAAGCGTTTTAAAAATTGATATTAAAATATTATTTACGATTACTGCAGTTTTAAGTGCAATTTTCTCATTTTGGTTATTAAAGCGTTTAAAACCGTTGTTAGAAAATGCACCCTATACTTTAGAGGATTAATATATGCGTCATTTTACAGGTATCGATAAACTTATTAATTCTTTTGATCAGGCGCTTCGTAGCTTGGTGCCAGGGGCAACTGCTGCTCAGCGATCTAATCCAGCAAATTCAGAACCTTCACAATTATGTGTTAGCGATGCTCGCCATGTAGCAGGTTTAATGCGTGTCAATCATAGTGGCGAAGTCTGTGCGCAAGCGCTTTATCATGGTCAGGCGCTCACTGCAAAACTACCCCATGTTCGAGAAGAAATGCAACAAGCTGCGATAGAAGAACAAGATCATCTCGCTTGGTGTGAAGATCGTTTAAGAGAATTAGACAGTCATACGAGCGTACTCAATCCAATTTGGTATGGTTTATCTTATGGTATGGGCGCAATAGCAGGTATTGCAGGTGACAAATATAGCTTAGGGTTTGTCGCTGAAACTGAACGCCAAGTCAGCCAACATCTACAGGAACATATTCAACAACTTCCATCTCATGATGATCGTTCACGTAAAATTTTAGAACAAATGAATGAAGATGAATTACACCACCGCGATACAGCCTTAAAGGCTGGAGGTGTTGATCTACCTGTACCTGTGCGTATTACCATGACAGCTATATCAAAATTAATGACTAAAACCAGTTATTATTTATAAATAAAAAAGGGGAAATTGTAACTTCATCATTCCCCTTTTTTTATTACTTCAATCAATTTAAATAATTCTATTTAAAAATTAGCGCAACCCACGTTCAGCTTTAAAACGTTCCAAATTTCGAACTGCATCTTGATAACGTGATTGAACTCTGCTGCTATTGATGCGCAAATCATATAAACGTTTTCTATAATCATCACGATCCTTAACAGATAAGTCTTTACGCTCTAACTCTTTTAAATAATAGTTAATATCATTTTGTGAGCGATCAAACTCCGCGTTTGCTTGGTAGTAGTCATTTGCAACTTGATAATATATTCGCAAAGACTCACGTTTGTATAACGGACAAATACGAAAATCACCACGCCCTTCTAACGCTTCATTAAAAATAGTTTCTGGTCGACAGTAATAGCCCAAACCTTTTTGGTAACCTTGTTCGTAAAGCTTTTGATTCGGCACAATATTGGCTTTTTGACAAGAAGAATAATATTTATCTAATCGAGATTCCTGTCCTGCTGCACCATCTTTTTCTCCAACATTAAACCAATTTGCAGTTTTACATTGTTCAACACTCATGGCAGCACAGCCTGAAAGTAAAATTGTAAAACCTACTAACAATGAAATTTTATTCATGGAATATTGTTCCTATTATTATAGTGTTAGATAGAAATAACGGGATAAGAATTTTTCCTATCGTAATCTAAATCTGGAACCTGCCACAAATCATAAAGTGGAATTTTAACATCTAAGGCTAATGGTAACTTTTTTGGATTAAATTGCATATCTTCTAAAGTCTTCCCCCAAGCAATCACATCAATATCCAAGCTAATATTATGTGATGGGCGAACTCGACCAGATTGTGCTTCTAAGTTTTTCAGGGTTTCAGTGATCTCATCAACATTCAGCCGACTTTTTAATAAACAAGCTGAATTCCAATAATCGGCACCAACACGATCCCGACATGGGATTCTATAAATTGAAGAAAATTCCACTATACCTAAGCTTAATATCTGTTGATAAGCAAAAGTGAAATTTTGTTTTTGTTTGAGGTTACTCGCCAATGCGAGCGCAAAAATTGTTTCTGTTGCGTTCAAGGCGAATTCCTACTGCATTGGCTTGTGCAATGATGGCGGGTTTGCGAATGGCGATACTGATCGATTCGATCGTGGGGAAAGTCGTAAATAAACATTCAAGTACCAATTGTGCGGCGTGCTCAATCAGTTTCGGTTTAGCCTCTTGTATAACTTGGGCTGCAAGCTCACATATTTGCGCATAGTTGAGCGTATCTTCCAACTCATCCGAGTATGCAGCTTGTGATAGATCATTATGAATGATGAGATCTAGCATCAAAGGTTGAATAATTTGGCGTTCCCAGTTGAAACAGCCAACCACAGTATCCACCTTCAACCCTTCAATTATAATGGCATCCATAATGACCTAATGAACCGATAAATAAATTAATGCTTTAAAAACGAAGCAGGTTCAATATTGTGAACCATTTTTAAACGTTGGTCAGCATAAATATCGGTATACGGTGCGAGAACACGCATGAAACGATCAAAATATAGCATTTGCTTGAATAACAAAGCGAAGTCACGCGGGAATTTGATACCATGACGCTCACCGACAGCCACCATATCCATCATAATGTCATTCAAATCTGCTGGATTGGAACTGAGAATTTCTTGCGGATCTGCCAGTAATACACCGCTAAATAAACGCTCTAAATCATCAGCCAAGACTTGAGTGTCAATTTTATGATGAGTCATGCCCATTTTCAGCATATTCTCAGCCATCGCAACATAATTGGTATGCTGTAATGCATCCATAAATGCCATACATGCTGTCCAAACTTCAGGGTTTAACTGACCAACAATACCAAAATCAATAAAACCAATACGACCATCTTCAAGTAACATCAGATTTCCAGCGTGTAAATCAGCATGGAAACTCTTACATAGCATGAGACTACCAAACCAAGTATTCATTGCAGTAATCAGAACTTGTGTTGGGTCTTTGGCATATTTTTTAACAACATCAAAATCAGTTAATGACACCCCGTACAGGCGCCGCATAGTAAGTACACGACGCGTTGAAAATTGATGATAAACTTTTGGTGCAGTGGCAGCCTGATTGCCAGAAATGTTCAGATATTGAATAAAGTCATCCAGATTCTGTGCTTCTTCAATAAAATCAACTTCACGTACCATACGTGTTTTGATCTCATCCACAATTTCAGAAAGTGAAGCAAATTTAATTTTAGGAACTGCTCTTTCTAATAGTTTTGTCGCCCAATGCACTACATTTAAGTCAGTATATAAAATGGTTTCAACACCAGGTTTTTGAACCTTTAATACCACATCTTCACCCGTAACCAGTCGAGCGGCATGGACTTGTGCAATTGAAGCTGAAGCTAGTGGTTTTTCATCGATAAAACTAAAAATTTCATTCAGATTACGGCCTTCAAATTCTTCAGCTAATACTTGTTGGATATAGCTAAATGGTAAGGTTGGCGTTTGATCTAAACAGCCTTGGAATTCCTGAACGTATTCACGAGGGAATAAAGACGGCGTACTGGCAATAAATTGACCCAATTTAATATATGTTGAACCAAGCGACTCAAAGGTCTCACGCATGAGCTTTGCATTACTTGGTTTTTCAGTTGCATATTTCACACCTGCTTGTGCCGCAACAATAACTGTTTCACCGATACGTGCAACAGAACGTAATCCATCGAATAAAATATTTCTTTTCATAATCTTTCATTGCCTTACAGATGGTCTTAGTTTAGCAAATTTTGCTCAATTTACCGATCAAGTTGCCTGACAAACTGGACAATTTACATCTTTTTCAAATTTAAGAATGCGTTGCGATAGATTTAAACCATTCCAAAGCAACAATTTTTGCTTTAATGGTGTCAGACCAAGTCCTAAAAACAACAAAGTGTGATGCGCTTGTAATGACGCTATCATTACAGGAGTGGTAGCTAATACACCTGACTCCGCACAACGTAACCCTTCACTGGCATGATCTTCTTTCGGAAACAGGCATTCATAACAAGCTGAATCAGCATCCACCATAAACAGTTGCCCTTCAAAACCAATGGCTGACGCACTGATAAGCGGTACTTGATGTTTTCTACACAGCGCATTCACTAGATAGCGGGTCGTAAAATTATCACAACCATCCAAGACTACATCTTGATGCTGTACAAGTTCATCAGCATTCGTTTCATCGAATCGTATATTTTGATAGCTAACTTGTATATGCGGATTAATGTCTTTTAGATGCTTTGCCAGTATTTCGGCTTTGTATCGACCTAAATCTTTTGTCGTAAAGGCAATTTGTCTTTGCAGATTACTCATTTCAATTGTATCGGCATCGACAATGGTAATTCTACCTACACCTGCACGTGCCAACAGCTCAGCACTGGTACAACCGATACCACCTGCGCCGATTATTAGCACATTGGCGAGTTTTAGTTTTTCTTGTGCTTCGATATCCCAACCATCTAATAAAATCTGACGACTATAGAGATGCATTTCCTCATTACTTAGCTCAAATTCGTTTTCCAAATGGTCTGACACGGGACTTACTTCTTTATCATCAAAAGTGTTCATGATTTTAAGTCGATGCGGGTTCTGAGGAAAGTAATAAATTAGAACGAACACTGTTTTCTTTTGACAAAAAGCGATTTTACCCCAATATTTTTCTTACTGAACCGTACCGGGTTTGTCGGAGAGTCAATATTCTGAGAGACTATCCCGATGACAAAATTAAAATATACCCCTGAAATCAGAGAAAGAGCGGTTCAATTATTGATTGAATCTGAAAAAGATTATCCATCGAATTGGGCTGCGATCACCGCTATTGCTCCCAAGATAGGTTGTACTCCTGAAACACTACGTGTTTGGTATCAAAAATATTTAGATAAACAAAACCCAATTAAAGTACAGCAACTTTCAGATCAAGAACGTATTAAACAACTCGAACGTGAAAATAAAGAACTGCAACACGCCAATGAGATTCTACGTAAAGCAGCCGCTTTTTTCGCCCAGGCGGAGCTCGACCGCCCACACAAATAATGGTGGATTTTATCCATAATAATAAAGAGCTGTACGGAGTCGAGGCGATTTGTAGAATTTTACCGATCGCACCCTC
>JACCEA010510461.1_pt1 | contig 13136 bp, 10 predicted proteins | sample 7449851 | NCBI WGS metagenome assembly JACCEA01 (sample SAMN15323453, study PRJNA562643) | freshwater metagenome | isolation source: river surface water | place: USA:Blue River Watershed | collected 2017-08-18 | reverse complement strand
GAACCAAAAGAAGCAATTTCTACAAAAAGACCGTTTTTTAAACCTGTAAATAAAGCGTAACCTAATAAAACCGTAAAAACAATATCGATAAAACTCATAATTTCTATTTTCTAAAACAAAACTACGAAAAGCCATCCTCAAATACTATCTTTGCCAAAAACAAAACAGAAATGTCTAGAGATATACAATTAAAAGAACGTTGGGATAAAGTGGTGACATTTTTATCTGAAAAATTTGCCGATGGTGAAGTTTTAGACTTAGATGCGATTATTTATTTAATTGGTGTTCAGGAGTTAGGCAAAATAAATACCGAGTTTAAAAAAGACGAAAAAGTAAACCTAATGCACATTGCCATTTGTAAACTTTTAGAACCTTACGGATATTACGAATTTGAATTTTTCGATAAAGACGGTTGGCCGCATTATAAAGTCGTGAAAGAATTACCAACGCTAAAAGCAGGTGAACAATCGGTTTTAATGAAAGAAGCCATTGTGAATTATTTTTTAGAAAAAGAAATTATTGAGTAATAATCATATTGGTTTTAGTAATATAAATACGATTGTTTTTGCCACGAATTATCTAATTTTTTAATGATTCGACACATTCGAATTCATCTTTAGATGAACAAATTACACATATCAAAAAGAAAAAATTTGTGAATTTGTGGCTGAAAAAATTAAACCAGTTTCGAGGTTAATTATACTTAGCAAGTACTATTGGTTAAAGACTTTTAAACTATTTATAAAAAAACTTCCAACTTCCAACTTCCAACTTCCAACTTTTATATAAATTTGCAGATTATTACCCATTTACAATGATAGATAAAATAAAACAACATATTCAAGAAGCTCAAGCTTTCACGACTGAAGATAAAAACACTTTAGAAGAATTCCGTATCAAATACTTAGGAAGTAAAGGTTTGTTGAAAGATTTCTTTGCCGAATTTAAAAATGTTCCTAACGAACAAAAGAAAGAATTTGGTCAAGTCGTGAACGAATTGAAAAACACAGCGGAAGAAAAAGTAAAAAGCATTCAAGAACTTTTAGAATCTAAAACAGAATCTATTAACTTGTTTGGCGATTTATCTCGACCAGGAAATCCAATTTCTATTGGTTCGCGCCATCCAATTTCTTTAGTAAAAAATCAAATTTTGGATGTATTTTCTACGATTGGTTTCAATGTGTCTGAAGGTCCAGAAATTGAAGACGATTGGCATAACTTTACAGCTTTAAACTTACCAGAATATCATCCAGCTCGTGATATGCAGGATACATTTTTCATTCAAACGAATCCAGATGTTTTATTGCGTACGCATACTTCATCTGTTCAAGTGAGATATATGGAAAATAACAAACCACCTATTAGAACGATTTCTCCAGGTAGAGTTTTCCGTAACGAAGCGATTTCGTCTCGTTCACACTGTATTTTCCACCAAGTTGAAGGTTTATATATTGATAAAAATGTTTCGTTTGCCGATTTAAAACAAACGTTATTATATTTCACAAAAGAAATGTTCGGAAAATCGAAAATCAGATTACGTCCGTCTTATTTCCCATTTACAGAACCAAGTGCAGAAGTAGATATTTATTGGGGATTAAAAACAGAAACAGATTACCGAATTACAAAAGGAACCGGTTGGTTAGAAATTATGGGTTGCGGAATGGTAGATCCAAATGTTTTGAAAAATTGCGGAATTGACCCGAACGAATATACAGGTTACGCTTTTGGTATGGGAATTGAAAGAATTGCGATGTTATTGTACCAAATTGGTGATATCAGAATGTTCTATGAAAATGACGTTAGATTTTTAGAACAATTTAAATCTAGTTTATAAAACAAAAAGCTCAGCAAATGCTGAGCTTTTTGTTTTAGTACCCGGAGTGGGAATCGAACCCACACTCCAAGGAACACGAGTTTGAGTCGTGCGCGTCTACCAATTCCGCCATCCGGGCATTGAAAAGTTTTTGAAGTAAAAATAACTTCATTACTTTTTTAGAGTGTGCAAATATAAGTAAAGTTTCTAATTTCAACAGAAAAATACTTAAAAATTTACTTTCAGAGTCCGATTTTATTTTTACCTTTGCACCCGATTATATCGACACACAACTAACTAACTACATAACAACACATTAAAATGTCATACAACGAGCCTGAAGCAAAAATATTTGCCTGTTCTCAAAGTGTATACTTAGCGGAAGAAATTGCCAGTAAATATGGTGTGCCACTAGGTAAAGTAACATTCTCAAAATACAGTGATGGGGAATTTCAACCGTCATTTGAAGAATCTATCAGAGGACTTCGTGTATTTTTAGTCTGTTCCACTTTCCCAAGCGCAGATAATTTAATGGAATTGTTACTAATGATTGATGCTGCAAAAAGAGCATCAGCCAGACACATAACAGCGGTCATCCCTTATTTTGGATGGGCAAGACAAGACAGAAAAGACAAACCAAGAGTGCCGATTGGTGCCAAATTGGTAGCTAAATTATTAGAAACAGCAGGAGCAACCCGAATTATGACCATGGATTTACATGCCGATCAAATTCAGGGATTCTTTGAAAAACCAGTAGATCACTTGTTTGCTTCCACTATCTTTTTACCTTATGTAAGAAGTTTAGGTTTAGAAAACTTGACTATCGCATCGCCTGACATGGGTGGTTCTAAAAGAGCTTATGCCTATTCTAAATTTTTAGAATCAGATGTAGTAATTTGTTACAAACAAAGAAAAATGGCCAATGTAATCGATACTATGGAATTGATTGGAGAGGTGAAAGGTCGTCATGTAATTTTAGTCGATGACATGATTGACACTGGAGGTACATTAGCAAAAGCCGCTGATGTAATGATTGAAAAAGGCGCCTTGAGTGTAAGAGCTATTTGTACACATCCAATTTTATCTGGTGAAGCGTATGAAAAAATCGAAAACTCAAAATTAGAAGAGTTAATCGTTACAGATTCTATTCCATTAAAGAGAGAGTCTAAGAAAATAAAAGTGGTGAGCTGTGCGCCGTTATTTGCAGAAGTAATGCACATGGTTCAAAACAACACTTCCATTAGTGGGAAGTTTTTAATGTAAAGTTAGTCGGTTTGAAGATGTTCATTCCTTTAAACTACTAACCAATTTATTTTTTATTAATTTAATTTATTTCAAATGAAATCAATTACGATCAAAGGATCAGAAAGAGAAAGCGTGGGTAAAGTAGCTACTAAAGCCTTACGTAATGCTGGAATGGTTCCTTGCGTTATTTACGGAGGGGAAAATCCAGTACATTTTAGTGCTGAAGAAAGAGCATTTAAAGGTTTAGTTTACACTCCAGAAGCGCACACTGTAGTAATTGAATTAGAAGGTGGAAAGAAATTTGACGGTATCTTACAAGATATTCAATTTCACCCAGTTTCTGACAAAATTTTACACGTAGATTTCTATAATCTAGATGCTGCAAAAGAAATTACAATGGAAGTACCTGTTAAAGTTACTGGAACATCTCCAGGAGTTTTATTAGGAGGAGTTTTACGTTTAAACCAACGTAAATTAAAAGTAAGAGCTTTACCTGCAAACTTACCTGATTTCGTAGAAGCAAACATCTCAGAATTAGCAATGGGTAACAAATTATACGTTACTAAATTAGGAGCACCTGAATACAAAATTTTACACCCAGACAACACTGTTGTTTGTCAAGTAAGAATTTCTCGTGCGGCTATGAAAGCTGCTCAAGAAGCTGCAAAAGCAGAAAAAGGAGCAAAAAAGAAAAAATAATTCAATTTTCTTCTATACAGAAAAACCCGAGCCTGTCTCGGGTTTTTTTATGCTATTAAATCAAGAAATGCAAGAAAAAACAAGTGTATTAATTCTATTTATACAGCAAAATTTCTTTAAACCTAAGATGAAGTAGTTTTTAAAAATATCTTCACGCAAATCAAGTTATTTAAACCAAACCAGTATCTGCTTTATTTTATGATAAAGAATAAACGAAAAAAGTCCAGCATTGCTGCTGAACTTTTTGCTCCCTCTTCCCGAAAAAAAATCGGGACAGGCTTTGGGCTCGAAATAATTCTATCAATAAAAAACTATTGTAAACGAAAAAAGTCCAGCATTGCTGCTGAACTTTTTGCTCCCTCTCTTGGGCTCGAACCAAGGACCCTCTGATTAACAGTCAGATGCTCTAACCAACTGAGCTAAGAAGGAATAACCGTATAGGTTAAGTATGTTTTCGCTAAAAGATTTGCTCCCTCTCTTGGGCTCGAACCAAGGACCCTCTGATTAACAGTCAGATGCTCTAACCAACTGAGCTAAGAAGGAAGTTGCTTGTTTCTTTTAGCGAGTGCAAATATAATTGAATTTTTATTTTAGCAAAAATATTTTAGTACTTTTTTATTTTAATTTGCTAATTTATCTAAAATCAACTGGTAAATGTCTTTCCCAAAGGTTAATGCCATTAATGAAAGTAGGAAAATCATACCTCCAGTTTGCACATAACCGGCCGCTTTATCTGATAATTTCTTCCCAGTAACCATTTCTACAATCGTAAAAAGCGCATGTCCGCCATCTAAACCAGGAATTGGTAATAAATTCATAAACGCTAAACCAATCGAAAATAAGGCTGTAAAATTCCAAATAAATTCCCAATCCCAAGAATCTGGTAATTGACGTGCAATACCAATAGGACTTTTAACTTGTTTATAAGCTCCTGTAGCGGGTTTTAAGATTAGTTTGAACTGTTTCACATTGTAAACTAATAATTGATACGATTCCTTAACAGCTGCAGAAACCGCTTCTCCAAAAGAAAGTTTATTGGTAATTTGAAAATCAATTTTATCTTGAGTTGTTGGGTAAAAACCTAATTTCCCTTCTTTGTTTACTTTTGCTTTTAATTCAACCAATTGTTTGTTTCTTTCAACGACCACTTTGATCGAATCGTTTTTTAAACCTTTTAAATCTTCAGCAAAAACATCAAAATAAGTAAATTCTTTTCCATTTACCGATTTTAATAAATCGCCTTTCTTAAAATTCGCTTTTTCTGCTTCTGATTTTGGTTCTAAGGAATCAATAAGAATTGTAGAAATTCTTGGTTTCACAAAGTTTTTTCCTTCGCTTCCTAAAATCTCCCCTTTTTGCTCATCCGTTAAGTTTAATTTAATCTGTTTTCCGTTTCTGTCAACAATAACTTCATCACTCAACAAAACATCAATTACTGCCCAATTGAATTTAGGTTGTAATTGTCCGTCAATAGAAACAATTTTATCTCCATTTTTGAAACCAACACTTTGACCCACTTCTCCGAAAGCTAATCCATTTTTCTGAATTTTATCTGTTGAAATGTATTTTTGACCTACAGTTGAAAACATCACCGCATAAATAAACCAAGCCAATAATATATTTACGATAATTCCTCCTAACATAACAATTAAACGTTGCCAAGCCGGTTTCGAACGAAATTCCCAAGGTTGTGGCTCTTGTTTCATTTGCTCTTCATCCATACTTTCGTCTATCATCCCAGAAATTTTTACATAACCACCTAAAGGCAACCATCCAATTCCCCATTCTGTTTCTCCGATTTTCTTTTTAATTAAAGAAAAACCAACATCCATAAACAAATAGAATTTCTCTATTCGCATTTTAAACATTTTCGCTGTTATATAATGCCCGAATTCGTGAAGAATTACTAAAACTGATAGTATAAAAAGTATTTGTGCAACTTGAATCATTGTATTTTGATTTGTATTTAAAAAGCAAAAGTAAGGTTTTCACCTTACTTTTTAATATTATTTTAGAGTTAGCCTATTTTTTTATGAAATTTTTATGAAAGACCCCTTCAGAAGTTTCAATCTTTAAAAAGTGAACTCCGCTTGATAACTGAGAAGTATTGATTGTATTCTTATAATCTGTAGCTAAAAGTTGTCCTAAATTATTATAAATTTGAACTTTAACAAGAGTAAAATTCGTTGGAAATTGAATATTTAATTCGTTTTCAGCAGGAACTGGATATACAGAAACCGCATTATTCATATCAAATGTATCATTTCCTAAAGTTTCCGTATTGTCTCTTGATATGATATGTTTATTCGGATCAAAAATTACTCCTGTAGCAGGAAACGGAGTAGAAACAATAAATTCTTGTCCATTTGAAGTATTGTTAACTACCACATCATGAGTTAATCCGCCACTTCCCAATAATCTGATTTGCAAAGGCATCTCAAAAAACGATACACTTGAGTGAGATTGTGTTTGATTCACCGTAATTTTAACTTGACCAGCACCCCAATTTTGAGCCACTATATCATAAGTTGGATATCCTTGATTGTATAACCAATCATTAAAAAATTCTGACAAACTACTTCCGTAAGCCGCTTCTAAGTGAGATTGAAAATTAGCCGTAACAGCATAACCATAAGCAAGTGCAGGATCTGCTAAATAACTTTTTAAAGCCTGAAAAAATAACGCATCGCCCATTTTCCAACGCAACATGTGGTTAATCATCGCACCTTTATTATACGATAATCTCGAACTAAAAATTCTATTTACATTTAAAGCTTCCGCATCTGTTAAATAGGTTGCTCCTGTGGCAACTGAAGTAATATTATTAATTTTATTTTCTTTCCATAAAACAAAAGGAGCTGCGCCATCTAAATTTTCTCTAACCAATCCAGACATATATTCTGTAATTCCTTCATTCAACCAAATATCTTTCCAAGTTCCACATGTAATTTTATCACCAAACCATTGATGAGCCATTTCATGTGCAATTAAATCTCTACCAAAACTTCCCATTGAAGAAACAGTAGAATGCTCCATTCCACCTCCCCAACCAAATTGTGCATGACCATACTTTTCATTTCTGAAAGGATAAGGCTCCAATAAACTTTCGAACAAATTCATAATTGTGGGTGTAACCGCTAATGCAGTTTGTGTAGCCGCTGTATTGGTTTCTGGATATAGATAATTTATTATAGGAAAATAAGGACTAGCCACTGTTCCTAAACCTGCTTGTTGATTAAATGTTTGATAGTTGGTAACATTCAGAACAATTAAATAAGCCGGAATAGGGTATAAATGCTTGAAATGTGTAGTAGCATTTGGACCCACCACTACTCTACTTTGCTCTAATCCGTTTGACACGCTATAATACGTTGAAGGCGCAGTAATATACATATCAAAACTATTGATTTTATCATTTAAATCTTGTTTACAAGGCCACCAATCTCTTGCTCCAAAGGGTTCTGAAAGTGTATAAATTATTGGAGTACCACTATGCGTTCCTCTAGTAAAAGCTCCTTCTGCTGTTGGTGGAATTCCAGAATAAGTGATAATAACCGTAGCGCTAGTTCCTGTAGTGATAGTTGAAGGAAAGTTAATGTTTAATTCGTAACTACTTTGAGAAAAAGTTAAATTCGTACTATTCATAGTTACCGAACTCACCACTAAAGCAGTTGCCATATCAAAAGTAATGGAATTCATGTTTGATAAAGCGGTAAAAGTGGTACTTACAACACCACTAATCGAAGCAGTTGTATTAGTAGGATTCACCGTGAAACGCAACTCATGATAAGTCACATCATAATTTAAAGTATTCGGATTTACGGAAACACTCATTGTTGAAGAAGCAGATTTCATTTCAGACTCCACCATCCTGTTAAATTCAGCATCATCAGATTGCGAAAAACAGAAAGAAGTCAGTAAAACGAAAAAGATTTGGGTAATATTTTTCATTATTCTTAAATTAAATCACGAAAATAGGCAATTTTTTTTAATTTTAAACAATTCTGAAAGTGATTCTATTGGAATTTAACAATTGTGCCTGCTGAATTCCTGAAAATTTACAACAATTGCTTACATTTGCTTTCCAAAAATAAACAAACATGTTACAAGTACATTTTATTAGAGAAAACAAAGAAGAAGTCATCACGCGCTTAGCGAAAAAGAACTTCGAAGCTACTGCCATTGTAGAACTTGTTGTGGAATTAGACGAAAAACGTAGAAACACACAAGCAGAATTAGACAATCTTTTAGCAGAATCTAATAAATTATCCAAAGACATCGGTGAAATGATGAAAAAAGGCGAAAAAGCCAAAGCCGAAATCTTAAAAGAAAAAACAACTCAAATCAGAGAAAATTCTAAAATTTTAAGCGAAAACTTAAATGCGATTGCCAATCAATTGCAAGAAGAATTATACAAATTGCCAAATTTACCTGCTGATATTGTTCCTTTCGGAAAAACACCTGAAGAAAACTTAAATGTTTTTGAAGAAGGTGCGGTTCCTGTTTTACACGAAGGCGCTTTACCTCACTGGGAATTAGCCAAAAAATACGACATTATTGATTTCGAATTAGGAGTTAAAATCACAGGAGCAGGTTTCCCAGTTTACAAAGGAAAAGGAGCCAAATTACAACGTGCGTTAATTTCTTATTTCTTAGATAAAAATACAGATGCAGGTTACAAAGAATTTCAAGTTCCTCATTTAGTAAACGAAGCTTCGGCATATGGAACTGGGCAATTACCAGACAAAGACGGACAAATGTATCATGATGCTACAGATAATTTATATTTAATTCCGACGGCAGAAGTTCCGGTAACCAATATTTTCAGAGATGATTTAATTTCAGAAAACGATTTGCCAATTTTATGTACAGGATACACACCTTGTTTCCGAAGAGAAGCAGGTTCTTATGGCGCACACGTTCGTGGATTAAACCGATTACATCAATTTGATAAAGTAGAAATTGTACGTATCGAAAAACCAGAGAACTCATATGCAGCTTTAGACGGAATGGTAGAACACGTAAAAGAAATCTTAAAAGAATTAAAATTACCATACCGAGTGTTAAGACTTTGCGGTGGTGATATGGGATTTGCTTCAGCATTAACCTACGATTTCGAAGTGTTTTCAACAGCACAAGATCGTTGGTTAGAAATTTCTTCTGTGTCTAATTTCGAAACGTTCCAAGCGAACCGATTGAAATTAAGATATAAAGATGCGAATGGTAAAAACCAATTGGCACACACGTTAAACGGAAGTTCATTAGCTTTACCAAGAGTTTTAGCTGGAATTTTAGAAAACTATCAAACTCCAGAAGGAATCGTAATTCCGGAAGTATTAAGAAGATATACTGGATTTGATATCATCAATTAAATCTTAAAACTTTACTAACAATGCACTGAGTTAACCATTTTTTGTTAATTTAGTGCATTGTTTTTTTTATGAAAAAAATCTTTCCAATCATATTATTCTTTTGCTCGCTATTTAGTTTCGCACAAAACGAACTATTAGCGCAAAATTACTTTGACAAAGGTGAATTTGACAAAGCCATTTCTTTGTATGAAGAATTAGACAAAAAACAACCTGGGAATTTTTATTTCACGCAAAAATTAGTGAGTTGTTATCAAGGCTTAAAACAATTTGACAAAGCCGAAAAATTACTTTTAAACAAAAAAGAGAAATCGAATCAACCTGGTTATTTTGTAGAATTAGGTTATAATGCTCAATTACAAAAAGACCAAAACAAAGCCGATTCGTATTATAAAAAAGCAATTGACGCAGTAGCCAATCAACCGAATTACGCTTATCAAATTGGACAAGCTTTCGAACAAAAATCACTGTTACAACAAGCGTACAACACTTATGAAATTGGACAGAAAAATAGTTCTGGAATGAATTTCGATTACCAAATGGCATTGCTTCAAGGTCAAATGGGAAATTTAGATGTGATGGTGGTAAAACTTTTAGATTACTCATATTCCAATGTGAACGCTACTTTAAACGTTCAAAATCAGCTTACTTTATTTATGCAAGATGATGCTGAAAATGTATTTGCCAATTCGCTAAAAAAAGAACTTTTACTTCGTACACAAAAAACACAAGACATTTATTGGAATCAGTTTTTGAGTTGGTTATATGTGAATCAGAAAGAATATAACAAAGCATTTATTCAGGAAAAATCCATTTATAAGAGAAATCCTGAATCATTTGACGACATTATTCAATTGGCACAAATTTGCGTGAACGAAAAAGATAATGAAACGGCTCAAGCTATTTTCCAATTCATTTTGCAAAATACCACAGACGAATCTACCATTTTAAATGCGCAATATTTTCTGTTGAAGAATGAAATTGCGAATGCGAAACTAGAGAATTATCCAGCAATTCAATCGAAATTTGACACTTTATTAACTCAATTTGGCGAGTCGCCCTTTTCAGTAGATTTACAAATTTTAGCGGCACATTTTAAAGCTTTTTATCAAAATGATTTTGAAAATTCGAAGTTACTTTTAGATAAAATGATGGAAATGCCATTGAATGTCCGACAGAAAGCAAAAGTTAAAATGGAATTAGCAGATGTTTTGGTGTATAATGAGAAATTTAATCAGGCGATAATTTATTATGCACAAATTCAGAACGATTTGCCTAATGACGAATTTTCACACGAAGCCAGTATGCGAATGGCAAAAACCAGTTTTTTCAAAAAAGATTTCGATTGGGCCAAAAAACAAGCCAAAGAATTAAAACAAGCTTCCACACAATTAATTGCAAATGACGCAGTAGAATTATTTTTATTAATTAGCGATAATGAAGTGGAAGATTCTCTAAAAGTAGCGCTTCAAGATTTCTCAAAAGCTGATTTATTAGAATATCAAAATAAACCCAAAGAAGCATTAGAATCGTTTTTACAAATTTTAGTAAAACACAAAGGTCAACCTATTGAAGCAGGAACTTTATATAAAGTAGGTAGAAATTATGAAAAATTAGGTAATTTTGCAAAAGCAATTACGTACTATCAAACCATTTTAGACCATCATAAAGACGGAATTTATATTGATGAAGCCTTATTTTATTCGGCAGAAATTTATAATAAACAACTTAAAGATCCTGAAAAAGCTAAAGGTTTCTATGAAAAAATAGTTTTAGAACATCCAGATAGTATTTATTTCACAGAAGCTAGAAAACAATACCGCCAATTGCGAGGCGACAAACAGCAAGGAATATAGATAGTAGAATAAGTGAACAGTCAATAGTAAAAAGTAAAGATTAAAACAAAAATATGAAATTCAATACCAAAGTAATCCACGGAAATCAGCATCACGATCCAAGTACTGGAGCGGTAATGCCACCAGTATATCAAACATCTACATTTGTACAAACTAGTCCAGGTGTGCCTTTGAACGAATATGAATATAGTAGAGCAGCTAATCCAACTCGTACCGCTTTAGAACAAGCTTTAGCAAGTATTGAAAATGGAGTGCGTGGTTTAGCTTTTGCTTCTGGTTTAGCGGCAACGGATTCAGTTATGAAACTATTAAAACCTGGCGATGAAGTTATTGCTATGGACGATTTATATGGTGGAACGTACAGAATGTTCGCTCGTATTTATCAAGAATATGGGATCAAATTCCATTTTATTGATATGACAGATTATGCAGCATTTGAAGCAGCTATCAATGAAAACACGAAATTGGTTTGGGTAGAAACACCAACCAATCCATTAATGAAATTAGCGGATATTGCTGAAATTGCGAAAATCACTAAAAAACATAATTTGCTTTTTGCAGTTGACAACACGTTTGCGACGCCATACTTACAAAAACCATTAGATTTAGGTGCAGATATCGTAATGCATTCGGCAACTAAATATTTAGGCGGACACAGTGATGTAATTGCTGGTGCGTTAATTGTAAAAGACGAAGCGTTAGGCGAAAAATTACACTTTGCTCAATTTGCAACAGGTGGAACATTAGGACCAATGGATAGTTATTTGGTGTTAAGAGGAATCAAAACCTTACATTTACGTGTACAAAGACATTGTGAAAACGGTGCAAAAGTGGCGGAATATTTGGTAAATCACCCAAAAGTGGCTACGGTTTATTATCCAGGATTAGAAAATCATCCAAATCACGATATTGCTAAAAAACAAATGATTGGTGGTTTTGGTGGAATGGTTTCTTTCACATTTAAATCAGGTGCAAAAGCGGATGCGATTAAAATGTTAGAAAAAGTTAAAGTATTTACATTAGCTGAATCATTAGGTGGAGTGGAATCTTTAGCGAATCATCCAGCTTTAATGACACACGCTTCTATTCCAGAAGACAAACGTAAAGAAATTGGAATTACAGACGATTTAGTTCGTTTAAGTGTAGGTGTAGAAGATATTTCAGATTTACTTGCCGATTTAGAACAAGCTTTTCAATAATTAATTGATATAGAATATAAAAACCCAGCAAGTTGCTGGGTTTTTTGTTTTGTTTATGAAATTCCTTGTTTTATGATACTATAAAACACTGCTAAAATCATCAAAAGAATTAATACGATAAAAACAACTCCAAAAGTTTTCAAACAAACTAATGTGCCAGCAACAACATAACTTTCTTCATATTTTTCAATTAATACTTTTTCGATAGTATCTTTATTTCGATATCGAATCCATAAATACATCCAACCTAACGGATAAAAAATAATATCTGACAGATCTCTCATTTCTTTAATTTTCATTTCAAATATAATAGTTTTCTCTTGATTTTTGGCTAAACTGAAATCGTATTCAGGTTCAAATCGTTAATAAAACTATATCGACACAGAAAATATTATTTATAAATAGTATTTTTGCAAAAAAATTACACAAATGAGTTTCGAAAAAGAAATTGCAAGGAGAAGAACTTTTGGAATTATCTCTCACCCAGATGCCGGAAAAACAACTTTAACAGAAAAACTGTTATTGTTTGGAGGTGCCATTAATGAAGCTGGTGCAGTAAAAAGTAATAAAATTAAAAAAGGGGCGACTTCCGATTTCATGGAAATTGAACGTCAGCGTGGAATTTCGGTTTCTACGTCGGTGTTAGCCTTCAATTATAAAGAGAAAAAAATAAATATCTTAGATACACCTGGTCACAAAGATTTTGCTGAAGATACTCTCCGTACGTTAACCGCTGTTGATAGCGTTATTGTGGTGGTTGACGTTGCAAAAGGTGTGGAAGAACAAACCGAAAAACTGGTTGCTGTTTGTAGAATGCGAAACATTCCTATGATTGTTTTCATTAACAAATTAGACCGTGAAGGTAAAGATGCTTTCGACTTAATGGACGAAGTGGAGAAAAAATTAGGACTACAAGTTACGCCTTTGAGTTTCCCAATTGGAATGGGTTACGATT
>JACCEA010590255.1_pt1 | contig 13146 bp, 13 predicted proteins | sample 7449851 | NCBI WGS metagenome assembly JACCEA01 (sample SAMN15323453, study PRJNA562643) | freshwater metagenome | isolation source: river surface water | place: USA:Blue River Watershed | collected 2017-08-18 | reverse complement strand
TGTTTGACACTACAATCAGCAAGGATGATATCGAATCTATTCCTTTGAAGGTCTATGTTCGTGAACAGCAACAACTAAATCAGTTCTATTTTATGAACAAGCCTTGGAAAACAAGCAGTTTTACCGTAGAGAAGATCGCAGTGAATCATATCATTAACTCAAAACCTCGCCCAAAGGGTGTAACAGAACTTGAATTACAAAACGATGTGATTAGAACCTCAGTGCAATTATTGGGCAAGAAAGTTGATGTAATCATTGAAGTCTTGGAAGCTATGAAAGAAGGTAAAATCCCTGTTGATCACCAATTACTTCGTCGTGCAAATACAATTATTCAGTCATTGGGCACTACAACTTCCAATGAAGAGTTTGCAAAAGAACTTGATGAAGTAATCAATAACTCCATGTTACTAACATTCTTGCAAGGTGCAAGTAAGAACTATCGAGAGATGAGAGCATACAATGATATTGCTGCTATGATGACCGAAAAACCTTCTCATGGTTCATCCTCATCTTCTTCATCAGCTTTTTACTGAGGCTTTTAGATAGCGCATGGCAAAGATAAGCGTACAAGTAGTGGCTCTTTTTTTGGTATTGTACAGATAAAAACAATACTTTGTCGACATGATTGATAGCAATCAAGAAATCCATCAGAGTTATTGATAAAAATTAAAAATCTACAACATATCAAACTGGCTTATAAGCACAATGTTTGCTAAGAAGAAGTTATTGGAATATAGCAAGCATCATCCAAAACTTTCAACTCACTCATGTAATGATTCAGAATCTTATCTGATGCATTATACTATTAGGGCTCTCAGGCACGAAAAAGACAAACACAAAAAAACACATATACATAATTGAGGATTGTGAAGTCCTGCTATTAAAAATAGAACAATTGTAGGGAGAAAGAAGCTTAGAAGAAAGGAAGAAGAAACCTAACAGGAATGGATACAATCTAGTGATTATACATAAAGTCCGAAGCTTAGCATCATGAAGAATGTCCCAACCCCCAGAAATGCAGAAGCAGCAAGAGCAATCAATAGTTCAAAAAAGAAATTGCGGGATCCAGCTTTCATCTGATAAACAAAGTACATAGCTGTAATGAGGAGTCCGATCAGAGTCAACATGACCGCCAGATTTGGATACTGAGAAGGTGAAACAGGACTGGAATAGGGAACCTAACCAACAATAATCAACAAAATAAACATCTGATAGCTCACTCACAATTGACAACTCACCTCCATTTCTGACAATTATTGTTTCAAACACAAAAAGAACAGTGCAACCAGTTATTGTGGATATATTGGCGCTTGAATAAGCAATGACGAGTTAATTCTATTCCTGATTCTGAATTCCATACAATATGTTGGATGTCGATTTGGCGCTCAAGCAAAAGGAGTCGGGAGTGTGTAACGGGGATTACGGTCTGGTTAAGATGATGTAACTCCAGAGGTACAAACGCTACAAACATTTATAACAGTCATCTCGTCACTGTTATTTTCAAATTATAAAATAAGTCAATAAATATTTTAAGCAAATTTGTTTATATTATCTTTCAACTTGGCACATCATTTTCATCCATTCTCGAATCTAAAATCATAGAACCATGCCACCAAAGATTTTTTACAGTGGTAAGTGGACCAATCATAGTAGTAAACTAAAGTTTCAACTGCTAGTCTACCGTTTCATGATAAAATAGATGCCGAGAAGCGTGCTGCATCGGGTAAGAAAGGTGCTCCAAATAAGCCAAAGGTTGTGAAAGCTGCGAGTAACAATAAAACCGGTGGCAAGCTAGCCCCTAAGAAGTCTATTTCCACAAAGCCGAAGGTTGTCCCTGTCAAGGCCATCAACGTCCGCAATGGAAAGAAGAACCCCCCAAAGACAACCCCAAAAACCACCCCAAAGAATTCTCCAAGACCAACAACAATCAATAAGCCAAAGCCTGTTGCTGTTACTCCTACTGCTCCAAAGGGAAAGTTAGAAAGTGCTTTGGAAACCGCACGGGCAGTTGCTCGAAACAAGAACCACTTCAATCACAATGAAATCAAAAGCCTCTTGGAAAGCTTTGAAAAGGGATGGACATCAAAAGAGAAGTTTGTGCAGCTCCTTCCTGGCTTACTTGGTTTGAAATAAATTGCTGTTGAGAGTTCTTAAATGACGTCAGATAAGAGATAGAAGACGAAGCGCGAATGTTGAACTTCGCTATAGAATTGGTGTATAGTTGGCACGATTGTCGATCTCATTGTTACTTGTTGTTGTGTGTTGTATATGTGTGAACTGCTGCATATATGTACTGTTGTATAGCAGCTCCTTGTTAATATTTTATGCCTGAGATCATCAGCATCAACAGTACGTAAACAATAATATATTGTTACATAATACTTCTTGTTAGAGTAATAATACAGCTCTTTCGGTACGAGTGTGGATATTTGAACACGGAATCGTCTACAATTACATCAACCACTATGAGAATCAATTATTATGTACATAGATACAAAAAAATATCGGTGACATCGAGATGTATTGTAAAACACTTGTCACTGTGATCCAAAACTTTCAACAATAAACAACCATACATGCAATGGGTAGTAAATACATAGGACACAATTTCTCACACTTCGATTATTTTTTGCCCTTGCTAGATTGACTAGGCATAGGGATATTCGCTAAAATAAACGAATAAGAGAGTGTATTGGTCTCAACAGGCTTTGACATATTTAGCGATGTATTATTCATTGCGTCATGGATCAGGAAATCAGAGAAGCTAGCGGGGTATTTTGAGTATTGCAGATACATCTGTAAATGATGAACAACTTGCCGAGGATCTTCACTGTTAGAGTTTTTGTTAGCGCGATAGTTTTCACTATTCGCAATACTGGTCGCAACACTGTTACCCTGTCCCATTTGGCGAAGCATGTGAGGACTTGCTTGCAAAGAACTTTCACCTTCCTCATTATCCTCCATGATGAAAGAATCTAATTCAAAATCATTCATATTAGCAAGATTGTTCGGGGCAGGAAGAAAACCTTGAGAATTTCCAAGTTGGCTATTTGCTGTTGCAGCAAATACTTGAATCGGTTCATCAATTATTGGCTGAGGCTTTTGAGAATTAGATCGAGCAGAAGATTGTTGAAGATGGCGTTCTTGTGACGACATTTCGAATTCTTCATCGTAGAGGCCATCTTCTTCATCATAGCCCAAGCTGGCTCCTCCCCCCACAACTACAGCTTTTTCACTATCATTCACAACTACAGCATTGCGATTGCTTTCTAATTCACCACCATTGCCACCTTCAAAGCCTTCTTGGGAGTAACTGTCATAATCACCTCCGGGGGGTGTTTCGCCAGGGGCTGTCAATATAACAGCCTTTTCTTCAACACCCAACAATCCAACATCTTCCGCAGAAGAGGCCACAGTGGTATTTGAAGTAACCCTCCCAGATATATCCACACCAGTGTTTCGGCTATTCACTAGAGGAAGATTGCGTTCTTTGGTATAAGGCGGGCCACTTCGTGTCATATCTGTGGCTGATTTCCCCTGGAAACTCCAGTAAGGCTCACAGAAACTATGACAAAGACCATTAAAAACATCAAATTTGTCGGCACCTAGGATGACAAAATCAGGCTTGATGGATTGCATGGATTTTAGAAGTAGACGACTGTTATGACGAACTTCTTCATTGAATTGAAAGAATTGAAAACTGTTGTAAACGATGAAGATAAAACAATTAAAGTGCATAGTTCCTATTCAAAATATAGGCTCTTACCTTTTCATGGGATTATAGTTTTGATCTGGACCCAACACTTGGACCACTTTGCGATAGTATCGCAACATTTTAGAATAATTCTCCATTACTCGAGCAGTAACATCCAGATAAGTTGGAATTTCTCCACACTGTACATTATATCCCAAACTCTTGTACAAATTTACAACACGGCTTTTCCGGCTTACTGCTTCATCATATAGCCGTTGATATTCCTCAAAAGACATTGAAGGTTTTGGCGAAGATAATATCTTCCCCGCTTTAAATGAAATCGCAGAAGACAATTTTTTACGACTACTGGTTGCAGGATACGAGAAATGATAATCTATAGTGGGGATATGGATAAGGGTTATCGTATCGGACTCTTTAGCAAGTCTGCACGCCAGCTACAAATTTAAATCATCAATTGCTGAAATCGAGTTAAAAGTGGACAAAACTAACCTGAAATGCACTCCAACTATTTTGAGTATCCGTAACTCCAACCACATAACTATAACCGCGACTTCGATTACTGATTTGGAAACCTTGTTCTACAGAGGATAAAGAGTCCGAAACTAATGCTAAAGAACAATTCAATTGTTCCCTATTTGAAAATATGAATGATATCATTAAAACAAACAACATAGTAGAATATTGAGAGCCTTACCTCACAACATCCGCTAATGTGATAGGTTCATGAGGAATAACATCAGTGTTTGTGACCATGATGATATCCTTTGAATATGCAGGAATAAGTGGTAACGTGGGTTTCTTGTTACCAACTCTCAACTCTGTTATCAAAAATTCTAACTGCTCAACTGGTTTACTCTCCGTCTGTGGTTGACTATCTGCCATTTCTTTAGCAATGAAGTAATGGCGTAAGATGGGGTGAAGTTGGTTTAGAATATGGTTTTCTTCTTCAGTAACCTGAAATGTGTTCTCATCTTCAGGGATGCTCTGCGTTGATCCACTAGCGGAGGAAATAACTTCGATTCGATGCAAAGGAGAAGCACTAGCATTTCGAAGGAACTGTTCCAGTTCCAGTTTTACATTATTCATATCACGACCAGAGGTTAAAGCACCACGATGATGGATACTAGCTTCGATCTTATCGGAGACTAAAACTTCGAGTGCATCACTTGGTTTCACCAAAGCATAACATGTTTGGAGAAAATTTGGAATGACTGGACCAGGATTAGAACCCATTCCACGCTGCTGGTTTGCCGCAACCATCATTTCCGTGAAAAATATTGAAGTACTATCCAGAATTACTGAAAACGCAACACCAGGTGGAAGTAATGTTTTCGAGGCATCTATCAAACTTTGATCGCCCTGAGTTGATGAGCTCGAGTTAGTGGTTACTGGCATTATGACTCCGTTGCTCTTTGATTGTTTTGCACGATAAGTTCCTGTTATATATAGTAGAGCGATAACGCGCTTACACCATGCCGTCAACGATGCTGAAACTGCAAGGGGGCTGCCTGGAACTAATGGTGTTCCATAAGTTGCATTACTAAAAAGAACCGAAGAAGATGATAACAGGAAAGCTCGGGCAGCTTTGACCATATCGCGGAGTGGTTGAAATCCTTGCAAAGGGAATGTTTCCAAGAAAAAAGTTTGACTACTATCGTTGTCAATTACATTCCATATCGGAAGTTGTTCCATAACCTTCATCATGCTAGCAAGGTCATTGTTACTATTTGCATTATACATTGTATTATTGAGGACAACATCATTGTTAGGGTGAAGCAAATGGTCCCTATTGTTGTGAGGAAGATGCGTCGAAGTGTTAGCGATTGGAACCTTCATTCCACCATTATCTTGGACCATAGCGCTGAATCTTGCCATCAGAATCCCCTCAATAGATATTTTTACATTTTCGTGAAAAACCTCCCAAGTGTTATTGACACCTGAATGTGCCGGTTGACCATTGGTAGTGTTAGTACCACTAGGATTTGGATTGCGAGGGCTCTGAGCAGATGTAACATTACCGCTTGGATTGCTGGAATTGTTTCCTTGTGTTACTGTTGTATGATCATTTGGATTTTCTAATTGCAAACCATTCTCTATTACATCAAGTAATTTTACAAACAGAGATGGGAATTTCATCAGTTCTTGGAGATAAGGCCATGAAAACGTCTTTGTTATAGTATGAATATTCATGTTATCATTCTCATGATGCTTTTGTAAAATTTTCCATAAGGGATCCATATTCAACAATTTCCGCCACTCTGCATGTTCCATCGGAATTATCACGGTCTCGTAGTATGCCATGATGAGAAAGTAGACAATACGTGCGGTAACCCAAACACCCGGTGGTAATGAATGAAAGTAACTCAACACTCGAATATCAGAAGATACTATATTTACTGTTGGATGGATACGCATGCGCAACCTATTATTCGCTGGTAAATTTATTGCGTCATTGTTACCAGTGGAAGATAAAGGATGAAAAATATCTGTGTTAGAACTTGTCACTGCTACGCCAGTGGGAGACGGTAAGGGAGTGAAAGCACTTTGAATGATGTTTGTGGTGTGCGAATGTTGAGCAATTTTTTCAATCTCTTCTCTCAAGATACGATATAAAGGATCCAAATGAGTGTTTGATAGCATTTCGATGGCATCTACTTCACTATCAAAATCATCTTGATCATCGAGGTTTAAAGGTGAAGGAGATCTGGTGTGCTGTGGTTGCTGCTTTAAAACAGGGTGCATCGGCAAAACTTGCTCACTAACAATATGATCAATATTGTTCAATGATACCCCATCGCCTCCACGGCGCTTACCATTTGCAGTGCCAGTCATTTTTGGACTAGAAGGGACTGTACTCATAACGTTCGGAACATTGTCAATATCAGGAAAAGCTTCATCCATACCCACTGGTGCGTGAACATGCCCTTGAGAACTGACTACTCTAGCAGCTGTTCTTGGCGGACTCAGTTGTTTCATGTACATTTGCGTCTGAACATACAAATCGTGAGGAACCTGTTCTTTTCGAATGACATGCTTCTTCGTCTCTCTAATTTTCGCGGATATTGCTAAAAAGTCGATTGTAGTGCTGTCACGCTCTCGATCTCGTTGAATTGGAGCAAGATTACGAGGAGGAAGTCTTGATGGCGCAAGACCCAAACCCCGATTTGCTGGATCTTGGATAATAGCAAATGCTTTTGTTGGATTACCTGTGGCTGGTGGCGGTTTCCCGGCAGAGGAAGCAGATTTTGGGACTTTCGAATAACTTTTCTTGAAGATTTCTTGATGCAACTTGTGCAGTTCATTAATTGCGGTTGGTTTTCGAATATGCTCAAGGTATGGTGATTCCACTGACTCTCCTTCCCAAAGAAACTTTGTAAGCCCTTTAACCGAACTTGACTTTTTGCTAGTCGCAATGCTAGGTGCAGATTGATGAGCAACTGGAGCAGCTCCAGGTTTCGGTACCTTGTAGAATAGAGAATCGACTTCAAGATCGGGTTCTTCCTTTGGAGATTTTTTGGCCTGTTTGTTTTCTACTGGCGAATCTTGAGGAGATCGTTTAGGTGATCGTTTCCCTCCAGCGGAGCTGCGAGGGGACTTGCGATCACCCATCCATGAGTACAATTTTGGTGACTTGGGGGAGTTGGAACGTGACCTTGATTTTGGTCGCCCAGCCGATACAGGATTCGAAGGTGATGATCTACGGTCATCATCTGGTTGGGTCTCGACAGTCAATCCAAATCTATTCACTCCAGTAAGAGGCGAAAATCCATTGGTATCTCGAAATTCTGCATCATTGATCGTTGTTGCGAAAGGATCAGGTTCAGAATTTCTTAGCGTTGAAGAGAGGGGGTTTGTGGCTTCAAGATAATCAGCAATTTCAGCTCTGTGATTGTCCCTATCGATATCTCTTAATACCAACTCAGTTGGTGATTTAACACGATTCCTTTCCTCTGGTTCAGGAGAAAGAGAAACTTGCGTGGTCGTCATTAACCAAGACACATCTTCATCAACCATGCGACCAATACTATCCTCTCCTTCGTAGTCCTCGCCTTCATGAAGACCAAATTGTTTCCACATTGGGCCCTTGACAGGATGCAGCTCAATATTTGGAGGATCTAAATTACACGATTTATATATTTGAGAAGAAACAACTAAGTTCAAAACTAACCCGATAAAAAATCTTCTCCATCAGCAATATACAGTTCTTGGCCACCGGTGGACAAATTTCCACTACCGAAGCCACTGCTTCCACTTACAGAGCTAACAGGTCTTTGTGAAAATGATGCCGGAACAGGTAACTTTTGGTCAATAAAAAATCCATTTTGGATAACTTGCTGTGGACCGGGAGGTATGCCAGTTCGCTGTTCTTTTGGTTGCTGAGGGGCTGAACTCACTCTTCCATCAACTACCTTGGTATTCCCATTTAATTGAGGGCGAAGTAATGGTTGCTTATTCAATTTTTGATGAAAATTAGAACTACTTTTCTTTGTATTGACCTGAGTTGAAGGGCGATCATATTCAGAAGTGGGGACTTCATCCCGTGAGGAAACCGCATTAAAAGCCCTCTTCTGATACGCCAAAGATGGAGGAGACTCCAAAGGGAAACCCGGTCCCTTGTTCTTTGAACCTTTGGATCGAGGTTTCATTGGTTCTACTTACAAAGAGCAACTGTTGTGCTGAACAGAGCAGGCAGTAGTTCGTGAAAGCACCAGCAAAATCACAGATGTAAGGAAGAGAGATAAAAAAACGGAAAAGATCTTTCAGAAGTTGAACAACATGCCGTCGCTATCGGGCAACGGCTGTCAAATGTTGTAGCAATTCCACAGAGTTATTTGGTAGTGTTCAAGAGCTTTTATTGTACAATATTATGTTGTACAATTCTGCTGGAATTTGCTTGGAATGAAACGCTCCATGAAAAGTTACTTTTTGTACGATCACGCGTTCTTAGGCCTTTCAATAGGATTGATTATTACGATAGCAAATAATTTAAATTACAACCACACAAAACAAATTTATCATGAACGAAAATCAAAATCTAAAAAGCAAGAAACTATAAGACGAAAGACACTCTTAAGCCGATACAGTGAAGAGACCCTTGCGAACAGCAGGCATCATATCAGTGTACGCAATCAATAAGCGCCTAAAGAATACAAATCAACTTATGTGAGGAAATTTACCAATCAATAACTTACTCGTCAACAGTCTGGTTTAATACGATGCGTCCATTCAAAGCAGTCAAGATAACCCCTCCATGACTACGAATAAGTTCAAAAAGAAAGAAAGATATTTGTATTAATGGATACTGTGAAGTTAGTCGCAGGTAACTTACCATGCTTTCGATGGAACAGCGTTATCACTGACAGTGACTTTGGGGTTTACTGTATGACCAGCGGCGGTCATTAATTGTCTAAACTCAGCTAAAGCTTCAGGTAACTTCAATAGAGAAGAGATAAAATTTTCAAAAGGCGATCGAGAACAAATGATAACGTACAATGCGGGTAACAAGAGCTTTATCCTCAGCCCTTGCTTGAATCTCAACCGTCGATTCCTCAATCTTAATCAAACCTTGTACAATCAGCTTGCGGAGGTATGTAGGATATTCAGGACCCTGGCAATACTTAGAAAGCTTTTCTAAAGCTTCCTTCTTCAGTTGTTCGAGAAGATCATCTCTAGCCTTCATTTTCTTCACTCTAGCAGCACCAACGGAGGCAGAACGGGTCCTGAAAACATGACAACCGGATTAATCTTTACGCAACCATAGTCCTTCCAAACAACTCACACTCTCTGCTCAACTTCCAAGTCCTTGTGTTTCTGAGCATACTCCTCTTGGACCTTCAGCTTTCCATTGTGAACCAAGTTTTGCTTTTCCAAATTGAAATCGTGATCAGTCTGAAGAGAAATAGTGTTAGGAAATTAATTTTGACAATATCTTTTTGATCAATTCATGTCGAAATAGCGCAAAAGAGAAGAGTAATAAGTAAACATTATTCACCTTAATGCGGAGTTCGTTAACTTTCTCATGCGCCTCTTGCATGATGAAATTCACCATTTGCTTAATTTGACGGTCAGATTGATTCTGAGACATTTTGAGGAAAAATCTCTATGATGGATCTCAACAAAAAATCAGAAAAGGAAAGGCAAATGAATCGGCCAATCTCTCAAGTCAAGAGTGAAAACAATATGCTTTATTAATGTTCAGTGGTGGTGATTGGATCTGGATGTCCAAGATTTTCTGGCAATTTCGACGGAAATCAGGCTGATGCCTAATAATATTGACTATCATGTAGTGTACAAACTTTTGGTTTATTGTATGCATTGCTAGCATTCCATTTTTTGTGCATAAATAATGTCTACATGATCTTTTATTTTACTTTAAGGCTCAATAACTCTTATTGCAGTTTCGTTCAATAACATGTCCAGAAAAGCTACATCTGCTCCACCAGCAACCAAGAAGAAAGTTGTGGATCCAACGAAACTGGAGGAATTGTTTGCACAATTCGCTGATGAGGAGGACCCCGATGTAGCTTATTTTGAGGGGATTGCCAAGTTTTGCGAGATGATTGGCCTCGATGCAACGTCTGATATTCGGACTTTGGTTTTACTTTGGAAGATGGAGATTCCTGTCGTTAAACCAGGACAAATGACTAAGACAGACTTCGTCAATGGAATGACAAAACTAAACGTTGGAGATGTTAGTGCTGTTCAAAACTTAATTCCCTCTCTTGACCCAGGATTTCTGGAAAGACAAGAGTTTCGAGGTATTGAAAGAAAAATTGCTTTTAAAATACATGATTAAGCATAATTTTTTTATACTGTTCAGATCTCTATAAATTCGTCTTTCAGTTCTCTCGTGAAGGAACTCACAAAACTTTAGGTTAGTTCATCCTGCGTATTCGTCATTGTCTGAGCCATGTTATGACAAATTTTCCTAGAAAAGGAATTAGTCTTGGGATTGATGCCAATGATTCTTGACAAAGATCGTGCACCACATCTATCATATTTCTTGGAGTTTTTGCAATCAAACAAGGAAGCCAGAATTACTTTAGATCAATGGGAATCTTTTCTTCAGTTTAACCATGCCGTTAAGGAAGATCTGTCAAATTTTGAGGATGATGGAGCTTGTAAGTTGTACCAATATTGTTTTAACGCAATCTCATTTGATATTTGCAGGGCCGTTGCTTATTGACGAATATGTGGAATGGAGACGTAAGAACAAAAATTAGGGTAAATACGATGACTAGGAAGACTCAAACTAGTTCCTATAAATTCGTTTCTTTGCACAAGGATTATTTCGTGGTTTCCTCTACATTACCAAAGCGTCAAAGCATCATATTTTCGACGAACGATTTGATACTTACCCCCTTCTTGAAAAATAATTCACTCCTATTTTCATCTTCCATGCATGAACGAACATAATCTTTAACTTTTTGATAATCAAATATGGATAGATCAGACGGTATTGGGTATCCACATGGTATCGCAGTTAGGGATCCTTGGCCTCTATCTTCAAGATAACGCTCCAAAATACAAGCGGCAGCGATGGAATCTTTGGATCCATGCAACCCTTCTTCTCTCTTTAAGAAGGCTTCTCGTGTTGAGTATCTCTCATCAAAAAGTCTGATCTTCACTTTATCGCCATACTGATGTTTCGAAAGTGAGCTTAGTACCCTTGAAAAATTCAAACATAATCGTCCATTAAAATTAGAAACACTGTAGCCTACTCTTCCGTCTTTGTCTAATGGTAACCCCAAAACAACTTCAATCGCACTCTTTTGCGTGGCAAAATCTAAAATATGCTGTGCAACAGAAATTTGGTTGAGCTGGTTCTTAAACGTGGAATGTGGGTGCACTTTTCCGAGCAAGTCTGAATATGCCAAGCCAATAAAGCGTGGGGCGAAATCCACAGATACTCGAATTCTTCTATCTTGGAAACGCTCTGAAGGCAACCAGGACAATGTAGAATATGTTACAACGACAGAAAAACACAACACAAATATAATTAGAATAATAAGCAAATTCTTTGGTCGATGGTCCATTGTTCCATCAGAAAAAAATATGAATTTCAACGTGACTATTTCATTGTTAGTTTTTAACACACTTCAGACGTATAGCTTTGATGTGGTTTCCAGACATTCAACAAGGTTGTAAAAGTTTTCTTAACTGTACTTTATTCCATCTGTCCTCTTTTAGTTATATTAGGCGTGCAACATTTTGCTTCTTGCACCAGCCGCCACACAGGCGCCAGCTGGTGCAGGCGCCGGCAGCAGCTCGGAGGTGGGTGTGCTTTGCTTTTGCTTGTTGCTGCTGCTGCTGCTGCTGTTTTTTTGGTTGTTCCATATTGTAATCCCAAATCACAATTTATTTTGCAGATTACGGTAAACATTACCTGAAATAAATCTCACGAATGTCCGCCGAAGAAGAAGTAGATTATGAGGAGGATGTTGTGGAAGGCAACGTTGGAGGAAAATCAGAAGTTCAAGCTTCCACCGAAGCTATGGAAGATGATGACCAAGACCAGGATCGAGATACAAGAGGAAGAGGTCGTCGTCAAAATCAAAGGCACAATGATAAAAGCCATGGAAAGAGAAGTTCTGGAGATATGAAGACGAAAGGTAGAGGGCATGAGAAGCGACACGATGAAGATGATAGATACGATGGTCGGGGAGGTGTTTTTGAAAGATTAGAACAATCTTCTGGTTCTGGTCCATTACAATGTAAGATAAGTAGATTAAACCTTCTTCATTTAAAAATAAAATTTGTTTTTTTAATAACCAGCCATTGAGGGTTGGATTATTTTTGTGACGAATGTTCATCAGGAGGCTCAAGAAGATGACATCATGGATGCTTTTTCGGATTTTGGTGTTGTCAAGAATATCCATGTAAATTTGGATCGCCGCACCGGATTTGTGAAGGGTTATGCTTTGATAGAGTACGAAAAGAAAGAGGAAGCCTTGAGTGCGATTAAAGGGATGAATGGAAAGAAGTTGCTTGATCAAAATATAAATGTCGATTGGGCTTTCATGAAGAAGTAGGTGAATTGTAAGTGGAACTATATAGTCTGCAAACAAAAAATTACATTACGTACATCAATATGGACAAAATAGCTTGTTACCATGATTCCTGATGTAATGATGAATTACAACATTTCCGAAATAAAACTATTCACGCCAAAATTTGGGTTTCAAGTGGAATCAATTCAAACGATACTAAAATACAATTTTCGAACAACTGTTCCATGTATCACATCACTATCAACAACTAAAATCACAAACATTGTGATAAAAGGACATCCTTTTCCGTCCAACTCCACATGACAGATTATCACCTAAAATCCGGGACGATGGTTTTCTAGGTGTTGCCCATCTTCCTCGTAGCCCTCTGATTCCAACGCAACGTCATCACTATCAAGACTATGCCGGATATTCAACAAG
>JACCEA012519034.1_pt1 | contig 13150 bp, 13 predicted proteins | sample 7449851 | NCBI WGS metagenome assembly JACCEA01 (sample SAMN15323453, study PRJNA562643) | freshwater metagenome | isolation source: river surface water | place: USA:Blue River Watershed | collected 2017-08-18 | reverse complement strand
TATTTTTTTTTTGTTGAACAAGATCTTTAAAAGAAGTATGGTCGAGTAGATTTCCATAAAACATAAGAAGCAAATGAATCCCGAAGTTGAGATGAAACTCTCAGCGACTGAAGCAGACTCAACCCGAACTACAACAAATAATAACGTGCCTACCACATTTGATAAGAGCAGCTTTTCCAAACACTTTTCCAAAAACGAAAATGAATCCAGGATTACTCTTGTTTGGGAAAATATTCATCTTTATGTTTTATCAAAGGATCCGTTGAAGTCTAAATTTCTCCGTCCAGTATACAAAAATAAGCATATTCTCAATGGGATCAGTGGAAAGGCGACAAGCGGTGAATTACTGGCCATAATGGGACCGACAGGTAGGTGAAGTGGTTCAGATATCAATTGATTACTGTTATTTATCAATCAATTTCTTGTTTTCTGAACAAAATGATAGGGTGCGGAAAGACTTCATTGATGAATGTTTTGGCTGCACGGGTGTCTGGATTAATTGATAAAGATACCAAATTGACAGGATCTGTCAAGGTAAATGGAACTGATAGAGACGAAGAAATATTTCGGAGAATTTCTGCCTATGTATTGCAAGATGATCGTCTTTATCCTCACTTGACAGTTCAGGAGACGTTGATGATGTCTGCACATTTTTTTCTCCCTGAAAATTATGATCTCGACCGTAAAACACTTCTCGTAGAGAGCGTGATAGCCGAATTGGGATTAGGAAAGGCCAGGAATACAATCATTGGTGATGAGAAAGTTAGAGGTGTGTCTGGGGGGGAACGGAAAAGAGCAAATATTGCCGTCCAATTAATTTCAAATCCTGCAATCCTGTTCTTGGACGAACCAACATCCGGCCTCGACAGCTTTCAAGCCCAAGCAGTGATGGAGTCAATGAAAGCGATGACTGAACATGGTCGCTTGGTAATTACAGTGATACATCAACCACGTTCGAGCATTTTTGAGATGTTTGACAAACTGCTATTGCTGTCGGAAGGGCATGTTGTTTACATGGGCGACGCTCACTTGGCGTCAGAATACTTTGGTAAAGTTGGGTTTCCACCACCGAAGTTCTTCAACCCTGCAGATTTTTTCCTGGACATTCTTTCACCCGACTCACGCACCGTCGAACTTGAATTTGAAAGTAGCAAGAGGATCGTTGAACTAAGTGATCTGTGGGATTCTGCATTCGACCCATGCACATTAACGTTATCGTCGAAGTTTTCTGAAGAAGAAGTCACTTCTTTAATTGCAACATCAAGCTGGTCGTTTGGAAAGTGGAAGCAAAATACGCAGTTATTGTTTTGGCGGTCTTGGACTGAGCTTCTGCGTAACAAGCTCGAAATATCATACAAATTTATTGTTAGTAGCATATTTTCTGGCATAATCGGTGGCATGTACAGCGGCATCGGCTATGACCAAGGAAGCATTTATGAAAGGTAGGTATTCAACGGAGCAATTTTGCAATTACTAATTTGTAATTCCTCGATGTAGAATGGGCCTTCTATTTATAATTTGTTTGAACCAATCATTTAATGCATTGGGTGGTGTGATCAATACCTTCCCAAAAGAAAAGATAATAGTGAACCGGTAATAGAACACTTTTTCCATCAATATCATAGGTTTATTGCATATTTATTTTAGGGAAAGATCATCAAAAGCTTATGACACACTGACGTATTTTGTTGCGAAGTTTTGTGCGGAAATGCCAATCAATCTCATGCCAGGCTTCATATTCGGTTGTGTCGTTTATTGGGCCGCTGGACTCAACCCAGACCGATTTGGTTATTTCTTGCTCATCTTGCTGTTTACTGTGGTGACTGCAATTACGTTGGGATTAGCAGTATCCGCAGCCAGTCCAACTCCAGATTTTGCAAATGCTATGGGAATCCCAATCATGATTATTACTCTCATATTTGGTGGATGGTACAGTAAGTTATTGTCGATTGATGGAAATTTATACTAGCTAATGGTTAATTTTGGTAGTCAACTTGGACTCTCTACCCCCTGTTGCAGAATGGGTTCCGTATATATCTTTCCTAAGATGGTCTTTCCAGGTAGGATTTTGTTTCGTTGATAGTGAATTGCTTTTGTCAAATTGGATTCGTTTTTCTGAAGGCATTTGTTATCAATGAATTTACGGGTGAAACGTTTGAATGTTCTGGCGGAGCAACCTCGCAATGTCTTCAGAGCAAGGACGATATATTGGAAAACATGTCGTTCGATAAGCAGAATCTTCCACAATCCATCCTTGGACTTGCAATTATGTTTTTGTTTTTCCTGGCTTGCGCTTTAATTGCGTTGGAGAGAGATCGCTTAGTTTTCTTGCCATTGGGCCATATTGGAATGAAACAGAGAGATAGGAATGATAATCCTGATAGCAAGAATGACAGAAAAGACTATGCACTTGTAGCAACTTCAGAGCCTGAGCTGCAAGGGCCAATCGAGACACCCACTCCTACATTGATTGAAGGGTTACAATAATCTAAAAAATGTTATTATTCCTTGATTCAGACGCAATATCCTCACAATTATACTTTGATTAGTTTGCATTGTACCATTATTAAATCTTTGTATAAAATTAGACGAATTGACAAAATGTAACAATGATGAGATTATTTTATTCTCGATCAATTATTCACTTTTAGTGTGAATTTCAGCATCATAAACTATTGGCAGTTGCGCGAATTCTTCACGACAAGAAAATCCGCTTTCATCGGCAATAGCAACATCCGGTGGTACTGAGAGTGTTCCATAGGATTCAAATGCCTGAATTTGTTTTTTTCGAACTTGCTGTAAATGTTTATCTAGCTGTCTACTACGTTGCACTTCCGCTGTAGATGGTTTTGCCAAGAAATCGCAAATACTTTGAGGTAAGAACTGTGGAAGATTCGATACTAAAGCACCGAAAACCATAACACCAATGACATACCATCCATATTGCTGAATTAAAATTCCAATGTGATCTAACAATTCATCAAATACAGTCATTCAAAAGAGCATCACCATGTACGCTTGACCTAAACTTCTTTTTTATTGTGATGACAAAAACTCCAGGCAGAGTGACTGCAATACAATTTCAATATTAATCATAAATATATTTTATAGTTGGTATGGAATATCCTTATATCCATGATCGACGGGCTGCAGCAGCGCAAGCAGCAGGCAGCGCCCGCACGGCACTAGATCGTCCACATCATCGTCCGGCCCACATCGGCATCAAGCATTATATAATACTATCATTGCCCCCAAATAAAGAAAATCACAACATGTGCTGTGGCATCATAAGTATTTTGTGCTTTACGAATGACGACTGAAGACACATGTCATGGAGAGACCACTTTGAAGGCCATGGTGTCCAATCAAGTAATTGATTGATTGGTTTCTGCGATGGAAATTGGACATTATGGTAGCTATAGTACTGATTTGATCATGAGGAATAACTGCTGGACACGAAAAGAAACTTCCTTCTCGTTTCTCCCATTTCAGGTGGTCAATTGTCGATGGTTGGTTGGTCAATTCATATATCTGCTGGGATTACACTTGACCGCAGCTCTTGAATTGCTTACAATCATTCTGTTCAAACAGCTTTTTGTTCCACATAACCTGAAGAATAATCAAGAATTAAAATTCTTTATTAAACCTGTATTTGTTGGATATACTTTAAGTCTTTCGCAACAGATATATTTTAGGAAGCCATCGTATCGATCATGTCGTATTGTTCAAAATAGGGAAGGGATGCCATTCGAGAGCAATCAAACCTATTGCGGTCGTTGGATAAAGACAGACCAACCAAATTAAATCAATGAAAATTATGGTATTTTCCCGGTGAAAGTGAAGATGCTCATCGGTGCGTAGTTTTGTCTGGGCGAGGTTGGAAATTTTAACCTATGTACTCGTTTTGTTACATACATTCTACCTGAACTCTTAACCATCGCTAGTACTTGGTTTTTGAGTTCCACATAACGGGTATCTATTTTGTATTTTTTGATGGTGTTCTTACGCACGCAGACCCTACCCCGCTACCATGTACAGTCCTATGTATAATGAAAAATAGTAGATCGGCTGAATGTTGTATGCCTCTTCAGCATCCATTCGAATTCAGAGGAGATACTTAAGAACCATATGCATGTACGAAGGAAAGAACCTCCAAGAATAACATGTGCAACCTTGTTCTAAGTTAATAAATGCATCGACATTAAGGATTTCCACATAATCAAAATTGTTTATCATCTCAAAACCTTTTTTTCTTGGACGTGATATTGCGACTTTCCGAAGAAGGCCGCGATTCATGGCGGATGCTTGGTTTTGGGGTCATGGAAGAAACACGTTGCTTATTTTTTGCGGCCCTTGTTGTCAAACTACTGTCTAGTGCCTCCAAACTTCTTATTTGGCTCAGTATGCTTTCCACAGATTCTGACACAGTTTTAGGACGTATGCCACTTGCTCTTCCCTCGCTAACCTCTTCATCGTCCTCAAACTTAATCGACTTTTTAGTCGTTATTGCAGGGATTTTGAGGGGAATCTTTGCGCATTTCAGAGAACTTGGCTTTAGAAGGACCAGAAAGTATCGCTCTTGCAGATCACCACGCTTCCATAATCTACAATATGCGAGAGAATCAATGAAATAAACTGTCAAAGCCAAAAATGTAACCTATCAAAATATGATGACGCATCCACCATATGTCCTGCCTCTTTTCCTGGATCTCCAACCCATAATGTAAAGTTATCTACGTGATGATGAACAAGCCACGATGAGTTAATTCGGGCGCCGTCATGCGTAGTAAGTGATCTCAAACGCAAAGTAGATTGGGAACTCAACAAACGACACAGAAATTTCCCATACCAAGCATTATCTGTAACAATAGTGAGCATCCCATTTTCTACGAGTATGCGTTCGGCCTCTTTAAAAAATGACTGTCAGGAGAACCAAAATTCAGGTCGTATCGAAAGACAGTAAAATATTCAAATGCCAACCTCATTCAACAGATGATGACCTTCGGAATCATCTCCGCCAGTTTGCTGTGGAGGCTCAGGGTGGTTTACAAATATGTTTCCTATTGTTCCATTACCAATATGACGTGGTAACACCATCATTGCATCACCACCTACAACACACAAATTTTGCACATCAGAGTAGATCATTTTTGTAACTGTTTGGTAGACGCGATCATGCCTCAGTTCCAACGTAAGCCACGCCGAGGTCGGATCACTCTTGGCCTTCAAAGGTAACAAACATTAGATGATGAGTTCCAAATATGATTCCAATTACCTGTGTGACTGCCCATTCTCCTGCCCCGGAACATATTTCTAATTTAACAACTCCTGAAGCAACAGAAGGGGTAATTTCTCCATTGGGATGGTGTCCCAATAGAGAGGGGAAAATATTGGAAAAATTCAAGTACCCCTCTGCATCAAAATAACTATCAACACGGGATTGTAGTGTTTTCAATCGATCAATAATCTTTCCATATTTATCCTTGTCTATGGTCTTCACGGTGACTGAAGGATTGGGTTGGAAATTGATCATGTCTGCTAGAGAAACATTACTCACTTTCTTGGAGGAAACTCTTAACTGTTTGTCCATTGACGATGACATATCATTTCCAGTGTGAGAGGCAAGTAATTCAGCAGAGCAAAAATTGCACGATTTTTTTAGCAACGCGTCGAGGCCAAACTTGTAACATAATGAATTGAAAACTTGTTTCCTAACGTCTGCAACCACTACAGGATTTCGTGTGCCAACTGAATTGAAAATGCTCCCAGTGCTATCATCCGTGGAATAAACCATATTAGAATCAAAGGAAAGAATGCGACAGAAGAATGGATAGATAAAATCAAATGCTGACTGAACTGAAGCAGATGCTATGCGATGATCGACAAATTTTGTCAAGGCTTCCACTTCATATTTCCACTCCTCCCTGATATGCTCTCTGTACAAACGCAGTGATTGATTACGCTTTTCATCCACAGAAAGACTTCCGTTAGATTTACTTTTCCATGCTCGTTTGCCTCCCAAAACAGTTTTCTTAGGATTACCGTCTTGATCCGCCGCGTCATCTACCTCACCATAATCCTCTTCACCTGGTGCAACTGCTGGAGTTGCATCAATCAAGTTAATTGCCTGTTGCAAGCATTTCTTCGCGAGCTTGTATTCACCAGATAATCCAGCAGCTCTTGCAAGATTGATATTTACACTAATCATACCACTTTGGAATTGTGGATCGCTCTTAATCCGTCCAACAATGGGAAGAATTTTATCTACTAAAAGCCCTTGACTAAGGAGAATAATCAAATATTCCCACGAGCTAACGTCTGGACTAATTTTTAATTCCTTCTGCATTTGCTGAAATATAGCTTCTGCGATATATACTTCACCCATCTGGACACAGCCACGTAAGAGAGTATTAATGGTGCGAATATTAGGTTGAACAACAGCAGACTTTTTTAGCATATCTTGATAAAGTTTCAGGGCTTTGGTGAGATTCCCCTGTGCGCAATATCCTTTCATCAAGGTAGTGTACAGAACAACATCTTTCAATTTTCTTCCTTTCGAAAGCATAGTAGAAATAACTTGTTCTGCCATGGGCATATTAGCACATCTAACAGCAGCATTTACCATAGCAGCAAAAGTATGGCTATTTGCGAGATCATCTTGTAGAGCTTCTTCAAATAGTTCATATGCTTGTTGTAGCTCCTTACGATTCGCATGTTGAGCAATTTTTTGATTTATGTTAACCTGTTTGATACGATCAATGTCTATAGTTGCCTCATCCTTTGTTTCAAATAGGGATTTGCCTGATCCAGGTTGTTCAAGCGACAAGGTTTGTCGCCCAGCACTTTCTTGGACTTTCTGATTTAATTTAAGTTCGAGTTTTTGAGTTGACTGGCGCTTCACCTTGGTGAGAAACTTTCTTGGTTTTGGATTTGATTCGAAACATTTTTTGTTACCTTTGAACAATTTTGGTGCTCGTTGAATCTTCATTTTGAAGTCGCAAAGGAGTAATTCTCAATATATGTTCCTCCCCCAATTGTACATACAATACATCGAGCAGCCAGAACTATGAGTTTTGGTGTCAACAAACAAATTCAACAAGATCTACAAGAATTCCTTTCTCTTTTCCTCGAAAAATTATCAAAAGCTGATGTTATTAGAGCTATTATATTGTATAGCAACTTTTATAGCGACTTCTTTGTTCATTCGCCGCGAGTACATTTTTATGTTTTCAGTTTTTGTGTGCTGCCTGCTGCTTGCTGCTGGTGCCATCTGCTGCTGCTGTGGGCTGGCTCTGTGGGGCGTGCACTATGAGACCCTAATCACGCCAGCAGCGCAACGCAGCAGTCCACACGCCAGATAATTTATTTATTCATCGATAATCCCAAATCGATAATAAATACCAACCGGTTGGTAAATGGAAGCAGATTCCAGATTTTGCCATAGTTACGCCGCATTATACCGCATTGCTTTCTAGAATATCAATTGAACCACTTTTTAATGGATTGCAAAATGAGCGCAAATACAGCAAAAAAATCGATTCGTAGCTTTTTCACTGCGATTCCATCAACCACTTCAAATAAGAAGCCACGCTCAGACAGCGTTACAAGCATGTTGGAGACGCCAGCCGCAACAACTTCTGTAGAAAATCTACTTTTGAAAGATGAAACGGAGTGCACGGATGATCCAATGATCACTTCAAATAGTGTTGAATCCTTGAATTTGTCTCATGGTTCAAATAGACCAGTGGACATTGAGCTTGTTGGATGGCAACCCTTTGATACCATGGAGCATTCTTGGAGAGAGAGATTGATCAAAGAGTGCAAGAAACCTTACTTTCAAAACCTCCTGGCATTCCTTCAAGGTGAGGTAAGCAGAGGAGTCACTATATTTCCCCCTGCGAGTCAAATTTTTACTGCTTTCAATCTTTGTCCTTTTGGTAATGTCAAAGTTGTTGTCATCGGGCAAGATCCTTACCACGGAGAATGTCAAGCACATGGTTTGGCATTTTCTGTTCAGAAAAATATTCAAATTCCCCCCTCTCTCCGAAATATGATAACTGAAGCCATGAATGATCCAAAAATAAGGATTACCAATCCAAATCATGGTAATTTAGAATGTTGGAGCAAGCAAGGTGTTCTGATGTTGAATACGGTTCTCACTGTACGCAAAGCAGAAGCAAATTCACATCAGAAAAAAGGGCGAGTAATAATTTTGTTTTGGAATATGGTTGTACTAATGCAAAATTGGTTTGTAGTTGGGAAGAATTCACGGATGCGGTTGTTAAAGAATTAAAAAAGAAAGATGGGTTGGTTTACATGTTATGGGGCAAACCCGCTCAATCAAAGTGAGATGATTTAGTGTTTTCAACAATTGATACTTCAATATTTTTGACTTGAAAATACTATAGATGTAGTGGAATCGATCAGAAAAGGAATGTGGTGTTGACGTGCTCACATCCATCCCCCCTTTCCGCTTATAAAACATCGGAGCCTTTTGTAGGTTCAAGGTATGTGACAACTCGTCAGATTGTAAAATCATTGATTATGAGTGAAACGTTTACAGAATATTCTCTCGCTGCAATGAAGCATTGATCGAAATGGGTAAAGAGCCTATTGACTGGAATATCCGGTAGTTTCCGCAAATTGTGTGTGGAAAAGCGTTAAATTTTGGTAACTTCACTCAGGGAAACCATCAAACCTTTTTCACCTGCTTTGCATTTGAAGTACTCTAGAAATTATATATATATTAGTTCAAAGATTAAGAAGAAAAACGTTATTAGTTCAACATCAACATACCTACTCCGCGAATCACACCTGTGGAAGGAATGTACCTATTACTACGAATTTGAGAGTGAATACTGTGATACATACCATTATTTTTGCCCAATGTGCGATCGCTTGGAATAACTCCAACAAAAACTCCTTTTGCATAATGGACTTCACCAATAAAAACAACTTTTCCGGGGTTTCTATAGGTACAATTTGATTTCATCAACAACAATATACAGCCACTTTCTATAACTAACTGTTTAACTTACTTTTTGTGGATAAGCACCATGTCACCAACGGAAACATTATACTTGTCACCAGATTCAGAAATCGGTGTATCCTCACCGACTGTTGCACTGGATGTAACCTTTCGGCCTTTGCTATCTGCTCTCGCTGAGGACGACGACGGTGGTGTTGCGGCTGAGACAGGTCCAGGGATATCGGTCTGATCTGACACATTGCTCTTCTTTTTGGCTTCCTTCTTCGCTTTTTCTTTATCCCGTTTCTTCTTATTTTTCTTGCTCTTTGAAGCAGAAGTACCAGCAGGTTTCTCATCCTCATAATCAAATTCGCCGCCACCATTCATGAAATAGTCCATCATTTCCATTTGATCTACGCCATGCAAGCCCAACTGACCAGCCATATGAGCCATCATGTAAGCCATCATTTCTTCCTCCTCAAAATCTTCTTCGTCGTGGTGACCTCTTGTACGGTTGCCTGTACCAAAGTGTTTGCTCTGAACTTTTGATTTAGAACTCTTTTTATTTTTCAACTTTTCTTCGGAACTATCAGTTTCCCATTCATCCTCATCCTCATCCAATTTTCTCGGTTTGGATACTGGCCTATCAGAAGTAGCGGAAATTTTCTTACCTTTGCCATTGTTTGAAGTCCCAACTTTCCCCCTCGGGACATGCCTGTTTTGGGATAAATCGTGCCTACCTCCAATACCGGATAGTAACTCATTGAGCATCATACTTTCTAACATATGGGGATTTGAAAAAGGATTAAAGGCAGCCCCTTCATAACCACCTTCGTCAGAGTCTTCTTCCTCATCATCCTCCTGCTCACCGGCATATCGGTACATAAACTGTTCTGGTCCAAACATTTCATCTTCATCGTCAAAATAGTCACCATCTTGCTCCATCATTGCCTCCATAATGTCAAATAAATCCATAGGAACTCCGAATCCACCACCTCCACCGAACCCACCCCCACCAAACATCATATCTGAAAACATCATGTTGAACATTGCTGCCATTTCCTCTTCATTGGGTTCATATCCTTCATCTTCATCTTTAAATGAATCAGGTTCTGTTATGCGCTTATATGACTCTGAGATGAGCAAAAACTTTTTATGTGCTTCAGGGTCATTTGGATTCTTGTCTGGATGAGTTTTCAGGGCTAACTTTTTGTATTGGCGCCTAACTTCATCTTCACTGGCTCCACAATCTAGTTCTAATACTCGATAAGCTTCTTCGATTGTTGTCACTGGCATTTTGTCGATTAGATGTTGAGGCCCCGCAAGATAATTGTATTTCTTCAATTCCAGAACAATCAACAGAGAAGTTGTGCCATTATTATTTTAATAATGACATTAATTGTGCGAGCGCACAAGCATCCCCCGCCAAGAAGCGGCAAGCAGCTTTTTCCCTTATATTTAAAAAAGCAGAACCAGCTGTGCTCTGCTGGCGCCCCCATCATATCCTTGATATTCATATCTAGTTGGTACATTAACAGATTAATTCAATCTAATGATGAACTACTTTTTATCTCGATTTCCAATGTTCATGCGATTAACAGAATATGAAAGTTAATTATGTGGAATATATAGAAGTAAGAAAATAATATGTGCTTGCAAAATTATATTGTTCCCCGCCAAATAATTTCAACAGCAACCATCTCCTCAATTCCAACACTGATGAGTCTACTTTCAAAACGCACATACTACAATAAGATATCCTCACTTACCGAGCGCTCATCTTGATTTGGAGTGTGTGAAGAGTAGCTAACCAAACCAGTAACACTACTAGCGGTCACAACCGTAGCCTTCATCAAACCACCTGCCAAACCCCCAGCAACTGAAGTACTCTTCGATAGCATCCCTGACAACATATTCAATGTACCGCTACTATTATGTGCATGCAAGTCATCGGGAGTGAGCGCTGGAATAGCACACTTGCATGTGGAAAATTTTGGTCCCTCTACAGAACCTTTACAGCGCAGACATAGAAGTCGCATTGCACTTGGAAGACGTTCATCGTTTGAATCTTCTTCCAATGGAGAGGAAACAGCGGATTTTCCTGTGTTTGCTTCATCATGTTCAGTTGAAGAATAATCATCTTTCCGACTAGATGAAACAAGTTTGCTACCGAACATTGACGAAATCATTGATAAAGAAGATCTCCTATTTTGCGGTTCTGGTATGCCATGGTTTGGTGTCTCGTCCTGCACGCTCGTCCCTAGTACCGAGGAAAATAAAGATAATGAAGGGTTTTTTTTGTGTATCCCAGAGGAGCTGGTGTTGAATTCTTTTAAAACATCATCTGATTGTTTACATGCACCTGCAAATGGTGTCGGAGAACCTGATCGGGAACCAGGGTGAGCACTATTTTTCTCGCCACTGACGCGTTTTTCCATCAGTTTACTTTGTTCATCAGTCAACCAACCCAGCTCTCTCAATTGAGTTTGTGGCATATCCCATGACATTCTCTCTTCGTCTTCATTATTCGAGGTACTCAAACGCTTCCTCTTTTCCACCTCTTCATGATGCGTATCTTCTTCTGTGGTATGATCAATACTTGTCTCCTCATGACTCTCTTCGGTTGGAGGAACCAGCAAGGTTGCAGCATACTCTCCACTGCGCCGCAATAAATTATCAATATCTTCTGGTTCCATTTCATCTCTGACAGTTTCGTCTGTTTCTCCATTGGAATTCTCCACTTGACCAGATTCTTTCTCACCATCAAAAGGTTCTGGTTCCGTGTGAATACATTGAGTAGCTGTCTTTAATCTTGCTTGCAAAACTTGAGCAGCTTTTACCAATCGATCATTCATGGCTTTCAATTCTTCAACTGAAGAATTTGAATCTTCTAGCTTCTTTCGCAACTGTTTAACTTCTTTTACTAATAACTTTTTCTGTTCCCCCAAAGTAGTGCTTTTCGTTTCAGCAGCCGTTTTTTCAGCAACAACCATTTGAAAGTTCATTGTTAAATTGTCCATTTGGGTCTCTGCTTCCTTAATTTTTTTCTCGGCCTCTCGTCGTTCTTTCAGTATTAAACCCTCAAGGTTTTTTCGAGCCAAAAGTTCTTGTTCAACTCTTTTATGAATGTCAGTTCTTTCCTTCTCTCGGTCAGCTTTCTCAACCTTGAGTTCCTGTAGATCGATGTCAATTAATTCAGGAATATTACAACCATCTCGACATTGAGATTATACCTCAGTCAACTCGTCGATCCTTATATCGTAGGAGTGGCGCAAATCGTTGATGCGTTGCTTCAATGAAATCCCAACTCGATTTATTTCCGATAGATTTACACTCTCTTCATCAGTAACCTAGGAAAGAAAAATGTGATTTATAAAACGAAAAATCAATCAACTCAATGACTTACTCCAAGTTCTACTAGAATACTCTGTAATACACCCCTTGCAGATGAGCAATACTGCTCAGCTTGGTACAGTCTTTGCTCCAACTTTTCTCTTTCGCGAAGTGTATCCTTATGGCGCTTCGACGCATCGTCGATGGCGCCTGTCATTTCAAATTGCATTTGCTGATAAGCGTTTCTTTCTTCTCTTATGGTATGGTATCTGTCTCTCGTTAAACTAGAACTCCAGTCATTTAAGTTGTCCTTATCGTCATCATCGAAGAAAAATGATCTATTACCAGCAAAATGAAAATAAGGCAATTCGAATTATTGAAAAAGATCAACCTTAATATCTCTTCATCAACGGTTCCCAACCGAAGCAATCCATCTTCTCGGAACACCTCAGTATATAACTCTAAATCAATAACCCCACGTGGTGATTCCGCAAGTTCATTGTCAAAATAATATAAAAACATGTGTGGAACAATGCACACAAACCGCTTTTGCCAGTTTCCTTGCTCGTTTCGCTTGAGTAAAAAACCGGATTTAACTGCAAGATTGGCTGTTGTCGCTGCATCCTTGTTAGGTGTGCACTATTGTGGATTTGATAAGCAATTTCGACAACAAGCAACGAGTCAAAATACCTTTAACATCAAGGAATATTTGTCCTTAGCATTATGAATCATGCCATCTCCTCCATCATGTTTCTTCTTTCCACTTGCAACTTGTGCAACTGAAGATACTGCCCCCGAAACAGTCGAGGATATGGATGTTACATTGGCAGCGGCGCGTCTGACAAACTC
>JACCEA011548614.1_pt1 | contig 13151 bp, 13 predicted proteins | sample 7449851 | NCBI WGS metagenome assembly JACCEA01 (sample SAMN15323453, study PRJNA562643) | freshwater metagenome | isolation source: river surface water | place: USA:Blue River Watershed | collected 2017-08-18 | reverse complement strand
CCTTCATCGATATCAACTAGGCGCTCGCAGACCATCGCACTTTCCGGATCGTGCTTATGTACGGCAAGAAGAATCTCTTGAATCTCTCCATTGCTTTCATAATGTGTCTTTACATCACGATTCAAAATGTGATTTGGGATTCGGTGACCGCGTTGATTGAGATAAGCAAGCGTTGAATCCCAAAGACTCTTCCGTGACGTGATCGCTGCAATCTCTTGCTGATCTTTTGGTGGAAGATGTCCTGACATCTTAGAATCACGACGACCAAGAATTGCTTCAACTTTTCTAAATTGCGTTGATTGAAAACCACTTGAGGATGCGAGATATCCACGGAAAGCATTGAATTGCAGAGGTGTCATCGTCTCCAAAATATCAATCTGGGTTACGCAGACCTTAAGGATTGTGCGAATTCGGCCCAAGATTGCAAGGCTGCGATGGGTATCCCCATCCTCCAGTGATTGCTGAGCAGCCGTAAACTCATGAATTAGTTGCTTGAACCAGAGCTCATACGTCTGATGGATAATGATGAAGAGCATCTCATCATGTTCAGGTCCTTCCGAAAGTGGTCGCTGCAGCTCCAATAACTCATCGACTGCCAAATATGAGCTATAAGTCAGGGCTGATTCGAATTCGTTATTTGAGGTAATGCTCATGTGACTCTCGAATCTGAACCCTTAATTGTCTCGTATTGTCGGGTTGCAACGAGATCACGCATGCGTTGGAAGCCATCCCAGATCTCTACATATGAGGTCGGAAGTGGTGCAATTGCTAGACGAATTGAATTCGGCGTGCGGTAGTCAGGAATAACATTGGCAAACTGTCGAAGTGCAACACAGATTCGTGCAGCATCAGGATGACCTAATGAGATATGACCACCACGTTCGGCTGCATTACGAGAAGTCAGTAGTGTGAAGCCTAAATCTGCAAGCCAAGCATCGTAGAGATCAATCATCATCTGAGTTCCGGTCGCAGCCTTATGTGAGATTGCAGCGATACCCGCTTCTTCAATCATGGTGAAAGCTGTCTTCACGCAACGGAGTCCAATGAGTGATGGAGATGCGATTTGGAATCCACGAATTCCATCTGCACGTTCGAAGACTGGACCCATTCCAAATTGATCTCCTTGTGAGAACCAACCTTGGATTGGAACCTGTAGCTCTGCCTGCACTCGCTTATTCACATATAACCACGCAGGAGATCCTGGGCCAGAGTTGCCGTACTTGTATGTACAACCAACTGCAATATCAACGCCATTCTTATCAAAATCCATCTCGATAGCGCCCACAGCATGGCTGGCATCCCACAGTAAGAACGCACCATATTTGCGAACCAAATCAGTGAGAGATTTAATGTCATTTCGAGCACCTGATCGATACTGAATAACTTCAAGTGTTACCAGTGCGACGTCATCACTGAGGTACTTCTCTAAAATTTCAGGAGTGATTCTTTCGTTCTCTGCGCTACCCGGAGTTTCGTTATCAATGATGACGAGCTTGAGACCAAACTGTTTTGCAATTCCTTCAAGAATGTAGCGATCTGTTGGAAAATTAGCAGCATCAACAATGATCGTCTTGCGACCTGGACGCGCATGAATTGCAGCGAGTGCTAATTGATAGAAGTTCACAGATGTTGTATCGCAGACCAGAACTTGTCCGGCAGCAGCACCTAGCGTTGCTCGGCCGAGGAGATCTCCAGTGGGCTGTGCTTCATCTACCCAGTGTCCCCAACCAGTGACTACTTCAGTTCCCCATTCGCCAATCATGAACTCATTGACTGCTGTAACTGTGGCAAGAGGTAAACGGCCAAGTGAATTTCCGTCCAAATAACACATATCTGGATCTGAAATCATGAAAAGTGATTTAAACCCTTTTAGTGGATCCTTCTCATCGAGTGCAATTGCATATTCGCGGTCTGTAACCATCATGGTGCAAAGGTACGCTTCTCCATTATGGCGCGCAATCTTGTCAATCTCGAAGGTGTAAGTAAGGCCTTTGACATCCGCCCATTGCTGACAAAGGTCTCTATCGGAGTCTCTGAAGGCGATCGCATCGGAATTGTTGGTCGAAATGGCGCCGGCAAGAGCACGCTCATGAAAATTATTGCTGGAATTGAGAACGCTGATGAGGGGCGAGTAACGCAAGGAAATTCAGTCCGTGTAGGAATGCTCTCTCAAGTAGATGTGGCCGATAAGAGCGCAACTGTTGGAGATCTCGTTATTGGTGATCGAGCCAAACATGAGTGGGCGAGTGATCCCAAAATCCGCGAAGTCTTTACCGGTCTATTCGGTGGTTTCGATGATCACCTCTTTGAAAGAGTTTTCGTTACGTTATCCGGTGGCGAGAAACGTCGCGTCGGTCTAGCAAAGTTGTTGATCGATGAACTCGATCTCATCATGCTCGATGAACCCACGAACCATCTTGATGTTGAAGGTGTTGCTTGGCTTGCTCAACATCTCAATGTGCGCCGAGATCTGGCAGTTCTAGTTGTGACACACGATCGATGGTTTCTAGATGCTGTAACAGATCGCACATGGGAAGTCGTCGGTGGAGTTCTCGAAGAGTACGACGGTGGATATTCGGCATATGTTTTAGCTAAAGCCGAAAGAGCTCGTCAGGCAAGTGCAATGGATGCGCGACGTAACGCACTGATACGCAAAGAACTTGCTTGGTTACGTCGTGGTGCACCAGCACAGACCGTAAAACCAAAGTTTCGAGTTGATGCAGCAAATGAGTTAATCAGCAGCGAACCTGCACCTCGTGATAAATCCGAGTTGCTTAAGTTTGCACTTAATCGTCTTGGTCGAACTGTGTTGGAATATCAGCATGCAAAAATCACTGCAGGCGATAAAGAGTTGATCAGTGAGTTAACGTGGAATATTGGGCCTGGTGATCGTTTTGGAATCGTAGGAATCAATGGCGCTGGAAAAACCACACTGATGCGCACAATGGCCGCTGAGCTAGATGTGGCTGCAGGAAAATTAGTAACAGGAATTACGGTAAAAATTGCATTTCTTACTCAGCACTTAGATGAACTCGACCCAACTTGGCGCGTTCTCGAAGCCGTTGAAAATGTGGCTAACCATATTGAGATTGGTAAGGGGCGAACACTTTCAGCATCCCAGCTCTGCGAACGGCTCGGCTTTGATCGTGATGGACAGTGGACCCCAGTGGGAGATCTCTCTGGTGGCGAAAAACGACGCCTACAACTTACAAGGTTGCTTATGGATTCTCCCAATGTGCTACTCCTTGATGAGCCAACCAATGATTTTGATATTGAAACTCTTACTGAGCTTGAAGATCTCCTGGATAGTTTTGGTGGAACTCTCATTGTGATTTCCCACGATCGATATTTTCTTGAACGTGTCTGTGATCGATTTGTTGGATTACTTGGAGATGGCCAACTTCGCGATCTTCCGCGCGGAGTCGATCAATACCTTGAAGATCGTGAACGCGCACTCAAAGGCGGCGCAACTCAGGGTCAGAAGAAAGTTTCTTCCGCGCAGACAGAGCGTCTTCTCAAGAAAGATTTAGCTCGCGTTGAGCGACAGATTGAGAAGGCGCGGGAGAAGCTAGCAATTTTAAAGAGTGAACAGAGCGATGCTTCATCTGATGCCAATCGCTTGATTGAGATTGCCTTGAATATCACCACCGTCGAATCAGAGCTTGCTCAGCGCGAAGAAGAATGGCTCGAAATAACAGTTCAACTCGATAGCTAAAGTAAAGTATGCAGATGCAACATAAGCGGCTAGATTTTCTCGCAGCACTCTCCGGATTCATGATTGCATTGCAAGCTCGCGCAAATGGCGAGTTATCTCATCGCTTAGATAATGGTTTACAGGCGGCCCTAGTCTCTTTCGGATCTGGGCTAATAATCATCGCCGTTATTGCACTCTTTAATCCATCAATAAAGGAGGGCGTGCGCACATTACGTGGTGCGGTGCGCACCAAAGCCATACCTACATGGACACTTTTCGCTGGAATGCTCGGTGGCAGTTTTGTAGCTGTTCAGACACAGATCGTTCCCCTCATTGGTGTTGCGATTTATTCTGTCGCATCAATCGCTGGTCAAAGTGCAATCTCCTTAGTTGTTGACCGTATTGGTTTAACCGGTGGTGGTAAGAAAAAGATCACTCCAAGGCGAATCACAGCGGCATTTGTCACAGTCTTTGCAGTCTTTATTTCCGTGGCCGACCGACTCGATGGTCGGAATCTTTCAATAGCGGCTGTTCTCCTCGGAGTTCTTGCTGGAGCAATCGTTGGAGTGCAACGCGCACTCAATGGGCAGATAAACGAACACTCTCATCAAAGCTTTACTACTTCGCTTTTAAACTTTGCAATGGGAACTACTTTCTTACTTATTCTTCTTATCGCAACGATGATTATTGGCGGAATGAAACTTTCACCATTACCCGCAGGACCTTGGTGGATATATACAGGTGGAGTAATCGGCGTGATCTACATTGCCTTCACTTCAACAATTGTGCAGCACCTTGGCGTTCTCACATTTACCCTGATTAGTGTTGGCGGACAGCTTGTTGGATCACTACTTATCGATCTCTTCTCACCTACTGACGGAGTTCAGGTGAGCGTTTACCTAGTATCTGGAATCGTGCTTACTTATCTCGGAGTACTTGTCGGTGGCGTACGAAATTCACAGTTAAAGAGAGCAGCCACAGAGAAATAAATATCCATCCAATAGTTACTGCAGAAGTCTTAACCCATGGAAGTGACGCCGCATAAAAACCAGATAGCGTGATGCCGACTCCCCAGAGGAGAGCCCCAAGGGCATTTGCAAGCAAAAACTTGTAGTAATTCATATTGGTTGTTCCAGCAATCGGAGGAACGAAGGTGCGAACCCAGGGAATAAAGCGAGCTCCAACAACTGCCCAGAATCCGTACTTCTCATAATAAATTTCAGATTTCTTAATCATTTTCTGGATACGTTCAGATTTACGACGCTCGAGGTATGGACGTCCAATAACGCGGCCAAAGACAAAGCCCACTTGGTCTCCAAGGAAAGCGGCGAGGAAAACAACGATAGCCAAAGTGGCTGGATTGATATTTCCATGTGTTGACGCCACGATTCCAGCAGCAAATAAAAGCGAATCTCCAGGAAGGAAGAAACCGAGAAGGACTCCGGTTTCAACAAAGATGATGGCACCAACGATTAAATAAAAGATAAGTGGAGCTAAATTCTCAAAGTTTTCTACAAAAAATTTAGTTAAATCACTCATACGCTCGCCTTTACGGCGGCGGCAACTTTCGTCACCACTTGAGGATCAAAGACGCTCGGGACGATAAAAGATGCATTTAATTGAGACGCAGAGACACAGTCTGCGATGGCGTTAGCTGCAGCAACCAACAGGTCATCTGTAATTTTATGTGCTTGAGCATCGAGTAAACCGCGGAAGATTCCTGGAAAGGCGAGAACGTTGTTGATCTGGTTTGGTTGATCGCTGCGTCCTGTTGCGACAACCGCTGCGTACTTGCGGGCGATAACAGGATCAACCTCTGGATCTGGGTTGGCAAGAGCAAAGACTATAGATTTCGGTCCCATAGAAGCGACATCAGCCTCGGTTAGCACATTTGGCGCGCTCACACCAATGAATACATCTGCTCCTGACATCGCTTCATGAAGATCACCTGAAAAATTAGTTGGGTTTGAGTGGTCAATAAACCAAGCACGCATCTCATCATCACGAGTGCGTGCTGAGTTGATTGCACCATCTTTATCAAAGGCGATGATGTTCTTTGCTCCGCTTTTGACTAATAAACGTGCAACCGCTGTTCCTGCAGCGCCAGCTCCACTCATTACGATCTTTACCGATGAAATATCTTTCTTAACTAGCTTTAATGAATTCTTAAGAGCTGCGAGTACAACAATCGCTGTTCCATGTTGATCATCATGGAAGACGGGAATATCTAGAAGTTGTCGAAGGCGAGCTTCTACTTCAAAGCATCGTGGCGCCGAGATATCTTCTAAGTTAATACCGCCATAGACAGGGGCTATTAATTGCACAGTGCGCACGATTTCATCGACATCCTGCGTATCTAGGCAGACTGGCCAAGCATCAACATCGGCAAAGCGCTTAAAGAGTGCGGCTTTTCCTTCCATGACAGGAAGGGCGGCTGCTGGTCCGATATTGCCAAGTCCCAACACTGCAGAACCATCTGTAACAACTGCAACGGTATTGCGCTTCATTGTGAGGCGTCTGACGTTGGAAGGGTCATCAACAATGGCTTGGCTGATTCGTGCAACACCTGGCGTGTAAGCACGAGAGAGATCATCGCGAGTCTTAAGTGGAACCTTCGATGCAATCTCAATCTTGCCACCCAAGTGGAGCAAGAAGGTGCGATCTGAAACCTTTCGAACAACAAGACCTGCGATTTTATTGAGAGATTCTGTGATCTCGTCAGCATGGTCTGCATTTACTGTGTCACACGTGACATCGATGACAACTCGATCGAGCAATGATTCAACGACATCGAGTGCGGTAATTGTTGCACCGGCCATAGATAGAGCAGATGTAATTTGAGCTACTGGTTGGAGATCTGGAGAACCTTCAACTCGAATAGTTATTCCATACCCCGGAGAGGTAGATGCCATTTAGACAACTCCGTAGAGTCGATCGCCAGCATCTCCGAGACCAGGAACGATATATCCGTTTTCATTGAGTCGTTCATCGAGTGCACCTGTTACCAAATTAATTGGGACACCCGAATCTTTAAATGCTTCTTCAAGAACAGCGATACCTTCTGGTGCTGACAAAATACAGATCGCTGTAATTTCAGTTGCACCACGGTCAATAAGAAAATTAATTGCAGCGACAAGTGTTCCGCCAGTAGCCAGCATTGGATCTAAAACAAAACATTGGCGACCCGAGAGATCTTCAGGGAGACGATTTGCATAGGTGCTGGCTTGGAGTGTCTTTTCATCGCGCACCATTCCAAGAAAACCAATTTCGGCGGTAGGAACAAGACGACTCATTCCCTCAAGCATTCCTAGGCCAGCGCGAAGAATAGGAACCACAACTGGACGCGGTTCTGCCAACTTCACTCCGGTTGTTGGCTGAACTGGAGTAACGATCTCTACCTTCTCAACGCGTACATCTCGTGTCGCCTCATAAGCAAGCAAGGTCACGAGCTCTTCGACGAGATGTCGAAAAGTTGGAGAATCGGTGTTCTTGTCGCGCAGAACAGTCAATTTGTGGGAGATCAAAGGATGGTTGGCAACGTGAACTTTCATAACCCATACCTTACCGCCCTTTCATTCCACCCCAATGAGTGGGAATATGAGCAACGTGTCACAGGATCAGGCAGGCGAGTCACTTATCAACGATGTTGATATCGCCGTTGCCGCATGGCATGAAGATGGTCGATGGTCGCTGGCTCTTTTGCCGGATGCGCAAGACCTGCCTCAGATAATTGATCGGCTTAAGTCTCAGCAGACAAATGGTGGCGCATTAGCTCTCTTAGCAATTGATGAAGAATTTTTTATGATCATTCGAGTACTTGGCTCGCACATTAAATTATTTTTAAGCGATATTACGTGCGCCATTGATTATGAAATCGCCGCTGAGTTTATCGAAATCTGTGATTTGGATATGCCTGAAGAAGATGACGAACCATTTCCAGCTGGTGATCTAGATATTATTTCCGATATCGGAGTTCATCGAATGGAACTTTCTACTTTATGTGATGACCCCGATCTATTTCCTGATGAGCAGCTAGAAGCTATTGCAAGTCGGCTAGGATTCGGCGAGGAATTCGCACAACTATTGGAGTTATGAAATTTTAGATCATCAAGAACTCATGGGTGAAGCACTGACAATTGCTCGGAGTGCTCTCTCCACAGGAGATGTACCGGTTGGTGCGATCGTTGTTAATGCTGATGGGGTTGTAATCGGTACAGGTTTTAACGAGCGAGAAGCTCATAACGATCCAACTGCTCACGCCGAAGTTGTTGCTATTCGAAATGCTGCAGCACGCTTGCAAAAATCTCGCCTCGATGGCTGCACTCTCATCGTCACACTCGAGCCGTGTGCAATGTGTGCAGGTGCAATCGCTCAATCACGTATCAGTCATCTTGTTTTCGGTGCCTGGGATGAAAAAGCAGGTGCAGTTGGTTCAGTATGGGATGTGCTACGAGATCCACGATCGATCTTTAAGGTCGAAGTTACCTCAGGTATTCGTGAGAGTGAATGTGCTCAGCTGCTGAAAGATTTCTTCTCAGACAAGTAATTCATACGAAGGATTCAAGATAGTCAGAGATCCTTCTTCTTCTCCAACCATTCCTTCAGCGCGAATCTGAGAACCGACTTCAAGCCCTGCGATATCGCGTCTACCTAAGAACTGAAGTGTTACTCCACCTGTCTGATCCCACACCTCCACCTGAAGATATGGCGCAGAACCACGAGGGGCGCTCTTAATTGACGTCACGCGTCCCTGCACATGAGCACGCTTACGCCATTGGATTTCACCGATTGGAGTGAGGTTTTCCGCATAGTGGCTCACAGGCTCAACATCTCGAATAACTTGCTCCACAGGTTTAAATGCCGCAGGTTTTACTGCAACCTTCTCTTCTGCAACTTTAACAACCTGTGGTGTTGAACCAGAGAGTATGCGATTCACATCGAATGGAACAATCGTTGCAACTACTCGTTGTAACTGCGAAATTGGTGCGGCAATTCTTTCTGCAGTCTGATCATGAAGTAGGCGACCTAAGAATCCGGAGTAGGCGCGGCGTGGAAGTAAAAGCGTAAGTTCGACATCTTGCTTTTCTGTCATACGAATTGCGTATTCAAGGGCGGCATTAGGAAGACGTCGATCCGGGCAATCAATAAGTTCTAGCGTGACATCATCTAATGCATCTGAATTAGCCCACGCCTCTTGAATTTCTGCAGCACGGCGATCATCGATAACAAAGTGGACAGCGCTGAGTTTGCGAGGCTTGAGGCTTCGCGCATAACGAATCGCTCCGACAGTAGCTAGATCGACGTTATCAACCAGAACTGTTACATCGTGACGAGCAATTGAGGTTGCGCGTTCATGCTCTTGCTTTACAGAAAGTGCTGCTTGTTCACTTGCATACCGACGTTGCAGACGCAAGAAAGAGACAACCAAAATAGGTGATACAAGGAGAACTAACCAAGCTCCTTGTGTAAATTTTACAACTGAGAAAATGATCACGATCAGTAGAGATACTGAACCAGCAAGTCCATTGATTACATACTTGACTTTCCAGCTCTCGGGTTTGGTTCGGCGTGAGTGTCTCGCCATTCCAAATCCAGCCAATGTAAATCCAGTAAAGACACCGAGGGCATAGAAAGCGACAAGGTGCTCAACGGATCCTGCTGTAATCAATACAAGGAAAACACCGCCACCGGCGAGTAAGAGAATTCCATTTGAGAAAGCTAAGCGGTGTCCGCGTTTTGTTAATTGTCGCGGTAAATAACCGTCTGTAGCTACGAAGTTACAGAGCAGTGGAAAGGCGCTATAGGTGGTGTTTGCGCCAGCAAAGAGAATAAGCATCGTTGCAAGCTGGACCATAATGAACATGAACTGACCAAAGGTGCCATCACCCATAGTCGCCTTAGCAATCTGTGAAATTACAGTAGGTGTTCCAGATTCATAAGGCATAGCTTGAATGTGATGGGCAAACCAAGAAACACCGAGAACTAATGTTCCAAGGATTGAACTCATAATTACAAGCGTGCGTCGAGCGTTCTGAGCTTCAGGTTCTTTAAAGAGGGCGACGCCATCTGAGATCGCTTCAAGACCCGTCAGTGATGAACCACCATTAGCAAATGCGCGGAGCAGAATAAAGATTCCCGCAGCGGTAAGCAGTCCTTGTTCTTGTCCAATCTCAATTGCACCAGGCAAGTCAGTATCTAGCACAGGGAGAGTGCCGTTCATAAGTCGCCAGATGCCCATTGTAAAAACAATAAACATTGAGCCAACGAAGAAGTAGGTTGGGAAAGCAAAGGCTTTTCCTGCTTCCTTAACTCCACGCAAGTTTCCGTAGGTAAGAATAAGGATGACAACCAGAATCATCGGAATTTTCCAAGGGGCCAAAGAAGGAAATGTCGAGATGATTGCTGCAACACCAGCAGCTGATTGAATAGCAAGTGTCACGATGTAATCGAGCATCAACGCAACAGCGGCAATTTGTGCAACAACCGGACCGAAATTATCGCGCGAGACTATGTACGCGCCACCAGTTTTTGTATAGACAGAAATAACATTGCGGTAAGAAAGAGTAATAAGAATAAGAATTGCGATGACAACACCAGTCATCGGCATCAAAATTGTAAATGCGGCCAAACCAAATGCGGGTAGGAGCGCGATAAGAATCTGCTCAGAACCGTAAGCTGAAGAAGAGATGCAATCTGAAGATAAAATGCCGAGACCGTAACGCTTACTTAAACGTTGATGTCCAAGAGAGTGACGATTGAGTGCACCACCTAAGAAGCGACGCTTAACTTTGTACGACAGTGGATCTTCAAGTGTGGCGTGATCTTGTAAGGCAACCGGGGCTGGGGCTCCATCGGTCCAGGACTTAGGCACTTCATCTCCCTTAATAGGTGCGTAGAAGGGCGCTAGTGGCGACCTTTTTACACTCTGAGTATCCTCATCTTATGCGTACACAGTTATTTATCAACGGAGAATGGGTCGATGGGTCAAAAACCACGCCCGTCTATGACCCCAGCGACCTCAGTGTTATCGCAGATGTGGCCCTAGCCGCAGACATTCACTGTGAAGCTGCCCTTGCAGCAGCCGACGCAGCCAGTGCATCGTGGGCAGCAACCGCACCACGCGTTCGTAGCGAAATATTGCGCAAAGCATTTGAAATCATGACTGCAGAAGCCGATTATTTGGCCGAACTTGTTTCTAAAGAGAATGGAAAAGCGCTCCCCGATGCAAAGGGTGAAGTGATTTATGCCGCTGAATTCTTCCGCTGGTTTGCAGAGGAAGCGGTGCGTACCCCTGGCGATTTCAGAAAATCTCCTAGCGGTGACAAGCGCATTCTTGTAACTCATCAACCAATCGGTTTATCACTTCTGATTACTCCATGGAACTTTCCAGCAGCGATGGCTACACGCAAGATCGGTCCAGCAATTGCGGCAGGATGCACAATGATTCTAAAGCCAGCGGGAGAAACACCACTTACAGCGCTCGCCATTGCAGATATTTTGCAACGCGCCGGCGTTCCTAAGGGCGTCGTTAATGTGATCTTGCCTGAAAAAACCGGACCAGCAATCAGTGCGATGTTGCATGATCCACGCCTAAAGAATCTTTCATTTACTGGATCAACTGAAGTTGGTCGCATCTTGTTACGCGAGGCATCTGATCGCGTTATTCGCTGCTCGATGGAGCTCGGTGGTAATGCACCATTCGTTGTTCTCGATGATGCGAATATTGATGAGGCGGTTAAAGGTTTGATGCTCGCCAAGATGCGAAATGGTGGGGCAGCTTGCACTGCAGCCAATCGCGTTTATGTGCAGCGTCCTATCGCAGCAGAATTCACAAAGAAGTTCTCAGCAGCAATGTCAGCATTTGTTATGGGCCGTGGTCGCGATGAAGGAATTCAACTCGGTGCCAGCGTCTCAGTTAAAGAGCGCAACAAGATCGCAGAACTCGTTGATCAATCTGTTGCAAGCGGCGGAAAAGTAATTACTGGTGGCACACTTCCTGAAGGCCCTGGCGCTTTCTATCCAGCAACTGTCATTGAAGTAGCAGCGGATAATCCAATTTTAAACCACGAAGTATTTGGTCCCGTTGCACCGGTAGTCACCTTTGATACCGATGAAGAGGCAGTCACGCTTGCTAACAGCACCGATTACGGATTAATTAGCTATGTCTATTCAGAAGACCTCAAGCGCGCATTGCGTATGGCAGAGGCGATCGAATCAGGAATGGTTGCAATCAACCGCGGCGTGATTTCAGATCCTGCTGCTCCATTTGGTGGCGTCAAGCAATCAGGTCTTGGCCGTGAAGGTGGCTTTGATGGAATTCACGAATTCCTCGAGACCAAATACATTGGCGTAGAAATTTAAATCAAGGCAAGCAGCCGGAATTACTGTAGAAGAACTCCTGCTTCTGAACTGGCAAAAAAATTAGGTAGTCGGCTTCGTTTCGTGGACTTTTTCCACCCCATTCGAGTCCAGCCACTCCATGTTTCACCATTTCGATTTTCAGAGGCGTAGTACCGACACCCTACCGGAGTGATTTCATACCTAATCTTAATGCCTTCGATAGAAATCACGAAAGTTTTGTTTTTTAACAAAGTTTCAGCTTGGCTTTCATAGCGAGAAGAGTTCTTCTCTGATAAATCAAGAATCAACGAAAAATACTTCTCATCCCATGCGTCATCACGAAGTGATTCATTATCATCATCTTGGATCATAGATTCAGTTTATCTTAGGTCCCACATTTAAGAGTAATAGTTTTAGCTGAAGTAACTTTGAGAGTCTTTCTGAGTTGTCCATCAATAATTGCACTGGCGTATGCGATCCCGTAATACCTACTAGATTCTTGATTAACACATTCTGTGTTGGCTTTTTCATTCTTGATAACTTTGTTGGCGTAGATCAAGCCTTGAATCTGAACCTCTCCCTTGCCCACCTGATAATCTCGGAATAATCCGACTTTGTAGATTTCGACATTCAACTCAAGGTTTCGCATTGCCTTGTCGCAAGTCGATCGGGCATTAACTTTGACAGCTAGATAACCTCTCGTGCGCAGGATGTACTTTGAAATATGTGGATCATCGATTCGAATATTGCACTTTGTGGCAGGCGGAGTCACTACTGCGAGAGCTTGGTCGAAAGAAGAGAAAGTTCCAAGCACAACGATGATGAATGAGTGGATTAGATATCTAGATTTAAGGTGATTTGTCATCCACGGAGCGTGGCGAGAATTCTTATGCCCCGATTTAGTTATCTACAACGAGCGGAGGATGAGGGATTTGAACCCTCGAAAGGTTGCCCTTTACACGCTTTCCAAGCGTGCGCACTCGGCCGCTATGCGAATCCTCCAAATGAGCGTGCTAAGGCTACCGCCGCACTCACTATGATTTCACCAGATCCTCCGCGCGGCATTACCGCGCTGAACTCCCCCAGGGTAGGAATACAGCAAGGGTAGGCGTGCTCT
>JACCEA011647933.1_pt1 | contig 13153 bp, 12 predicted proteins | sample 7449851 | NCBI WGS metagenome assembly JACCEA01 (sample SAMN15323453, study PRJNA562643) | freshwater metagenome | isolation source: river surface water | place: USA:Blue River Watershed | collected 2017-08-18 | reverse complement strand
TTAGACTAAACGTGGAGTCCAGCCACGAGGCCTCGATGGTTGAGATTCGAGACAAAGCAATCAAAGCAATTCGCAATCTTTGAATCGAGTATCGAAAGAGGCACGTAATGAGCCAGACAATTACCCAATTTGATTTCAAGGTCGCTGACCTTTCCCTCGCAGAAGCCGGTAGGCACCAGATTCGCCTAGCCGAGCAGGAGATGCCTGGCCTTATGGCGCTCCGCAAGGAGTATGGGCCGACCAAGCCATTGAAGGGTGCCCGCATTGCAGGCTCACTTCACATGACCGTCCAGACCGCGGTTCTGATCGAGACCCTGGTTGAGCTAGGAGCATCAGTTCGTTGGGCTAGCTGCAACATTTACTCAACTCAGGACGAAGCAGCCGCCGCCGTTGTGGTTGGCAAGGGCACCACAGAGTCTCCAGCGGGAACCCCAGTGTTTGCTTGGAAGGGTGAAACCCTCGAGGAGTACTGGTGGTGCACCGAGAAGATTTTCGACTTCTCTGCAGAGGGCTTTGATGGTCCAAACCTGATCTTGGATGACGGTGGCGACGCCACCTTGCTGGTTCACAAGGGGGTTGAGTTCGAGAAGGCGGGATCAGTTCCACCTGCTGGCCTAGATGACTCACATGAGTACCGCGTTATCTTGAACACCCTCACTGAGTCACTCAAGCGTGACGCTAGCTACTACACCCGAGTGGCAGCAGGCATCATCGGAGTATCCGAGGAGACCACCACCGGTGTTCACCGTTTGTATGAGTTCTTCAAGCGTGGTGAGTTGCTATTCCCAGCGATCAACGTGAACGATGCAGTAACGAAGTCAAAGTTCGACAACAAATACGGCATCCGTCACTCGCTTCCAGATGGCCTAAACCGTGCAACCGACGTGCTAATGGGTGGCAAGGTTTGCTTCGTAGCCGGCTATGGAGACGTGGGTAAGGGTTGTGCCGAAGCGCTTCGCGGCCAAGGTGCCAGGGTTATCGTTTCCGAGATTGACCCAATCTGTGCACTGCAGGCAGCCATGGATGGCTATCAGGTGGCAACCCTTGAGTCGGTAATCGACCAAATCGACATCTTTGTTACCTCAACCGGTAACGAGAACATCATCACCCCAGAGCACGTGCTCAAGATGAAGAACCTGGCAATTTTGGCAAACGTTGGTCACTTCGATAACGAGATCGATATGGCTGGCATCGCGCAGATTCCAGGTGTTGAGAAAGTCGAGATCAAGCCTCAGGTTCACGAGTGGAGACTTCCTAACGGCCGGGCCGTGCTGATTCTTTCCGAGGGTCGCCTGATGAACCTCGGTAACGCAACCGGACACCCATCGTTTGTGATGTCGACATCCTTCTCTAACCAGGTTTTGGCGCAGATTGAGCTATTCCAGCGAGCAGCAGAATACGGGCTGGGAGTCCACATCTTGCCGAAGCAGTTGGATGAGAAAGTGGCACGTTTGCACCTAGATGCTTTGGGCGTCGAGTTGACAAAACTAACCCCCTCTCAGGCAAGATACATTGGTGTAGCAGTTGATGGTCCGTACAAGGTGGATCACTACCGCTACTAACAGGAGGTCGCAGTGTCTCACAAGATTCTTGTCGTTGACGATGATGATGCACTGCGCGAGATGGTCGGACTGGTGCTCTCGGGCGCTGGTTACGAACCGGTGTTTGCCGCTGATGGCCTAACCGCAATCGACGTCTTCAACGAGTCGCACCCGGATTTGGTCTTGCTGGACATAATGCTGCCGGGTCAATCCGGAATCGAAGTCTGCTCCCAAATTAGAGCCCAAAGCGGAACCCCAATCATCATGCTCACCGCGAAGGGTGATACTGACGATGTCGTTCGAGGCCTTGAGGCTGGAGCCGATGACTATGTGGTGAAGCCTCACAACGGAGCCGAGCTCCTGGCTCGCATCAAGGCGAGGCTGCGTCCTGTGGTTGATGAGGGCAATAACCTGCAGGTTGGTCAGATTACCCTTGACCCACTCTCCTTCGAGGTCAGACGAGGAGATACGCCGATTTCCCTGACGCCACTTGAATTCAAGTTGCTGCACACGCTTGCAACCAAGCCACAGCAGGTTTTCTCCCGCGAGATGCTTTTGGAGCAAGTTTGGGGATACCAGTACAAGGCAGATACCCGATTGGTAAACGTGCACGTTCAGCGCTTGCGTTCTAAGGTCGAGATTGATCCTGAGAATCCAAAGATTGTCTTGACGGTTCGCGGTCACGGTTACCGAGTTGGCACCGAAACTGCGTGAAGTGGCTTAGAAAGTCCCTAACGGCCAAAGCGGTATTAACTACCCTTGGCCTGAGTTTTCTGGCACTAATAACCCTGGGCGGTTTCCTGTCGTTCTCATTGGCAAACGCCTTCTACCAAAATCGAGTAGAGCAGATTCTGTCTGAGACCGAACGTGCAGTCGGATCAGTTCAGTCAACAATCGCCGCGGCGTCACTAAATGACGAGACGAGTTTGCAGACAGTTTTGAATTCCGTCGTGCCTTCGCTCCAAGTTTCTGGCTCGACCGCAAACCGCCAGGTTGCGCTACTGCGATCTCCGGGCCAGGCGCAACTGGAGCTTTTTCAATCGCCGATCTCTCCGGATTTGGACCTGAACTCGATCCCTGAAGAGCTGAGGGTTGAAGTTAGAGAGAATCCGGCAATTCTTAGCTATACGCCAATTGAGCTGATCAAAAACGGTATTGCGGTTCCAGGCGTCACGGTCGGTGGCGCTATATCGGTCCCGCTGGCTGGGGAGTTCGAGCTGTATCTGGTTTATGACCTCTCGCCTGAGCAGGAAGCGCTTGCTCTGGTGCAGTCTGCACTTGCTGTCGGTGGCATATTCCTTATCTTCATCATCGGGTTGGTGAGCTACCTAGTAACCAGAAGAGTGATTCAGCCGGTTGAACAGGCCGCTAAAGCGGCCGAATTATTGGCGCAGGGAAACTTGGATGAGCGCTTGGGCGAGCGCGGTGAAGACGTGGTTGCTCAATTGGCGCGCTCCTTCAACAAGATGGCCACTAACCTGCAGCAGCAGATTCAAAAACTCGACTCACTGTCACGCATGCAACGCAGGTTCGTTTCGGATGTATCTCACGAACTTCGAACCCCATTGACCACCATCAAGCTTGCGGGCGAGGTGATTTTTGCTAATCGCAAAGGGCTAGATCCGGCACTTTCTCGTTCGGCTGAGTTGATGCAAAACCAGATTGAGCGATTTGAAAGGTTGCTTGCTGACCTACTCGAGATTTCCCGGTATGACGCTGGAGCCGTGCAGGCAGAGCTAGAACTCAGAGACCTGAATGCGGTGGTGGGGTCAGCAATCGCGAGCATAGAGCCGCTAGCCGCAAGTCGAAACATGCCAATCCAGGTTCAGTTGCCACCCAAGGCAGTTGAAGCCGAAATTGATTCGAAGCGCATCGAGCGTTTGATAGTGAACCTGCTTTCAAACGCCGTTGAGCACGGCGAAGGCAAGCCAATCCAGGTGGAGGTTGGTGAGAACGCCAGCGCTGTTGCTGTGTGTGTAACCGACTTCGGTGTAGGTATGACCAAGCAACAGCTGGAGCGTATCTTCGATCGTTTCTGGAGGGCGGATCCCGCGAGACAGCGCTCCCTCGGGGGCACCGGGTTGGGTCTTGCAATCTCCAAGGAGGATGCGATCCTGCACCGTGGCTGGTTACAGGTTTGGTCCAAACCCAAACGGGGTTCGAGCTTCCGACTCACACTCCCTAAGCGCTCTGATCTGGTGATTGCCAATTCACCGCTACCGCTTCCACCAAGATCGATGGAGCCGTGATGAGAAAACTAATCACCGCCATCACCCTTTTATTGCTTACCGGCTGCGCCACGATTCCGACCGGCCTCGACGTGAAATCCGGACCCGAAATTGCTGGCTACCAGCAACAGGAAGTTGCCTACTACACACCATCAGGTCCAGTTCCTGGTGCCTCGGCGCGCGAGATCGTCAGTGGTTTTCTTGCCGCGGGTACTGGCCCTCAAAATGACTATTCGGTGGCCCGAGAGTTTCTAAGTCGCAATTTCGCTCAGCAGTGGAAGCCTGACTCTCAAGTTCTAATCCGAAGTGGTGCTCCAACCTTCCGAGAAGGCGGAGTGGGGCTGCAATTGGTTTCGCTCGATGTTCAGGCCAGACTGGATGAGCACGGCCGCTACACCAGTTACTCCAAGGCCGACACGACCTCGCTGCGCTTTAAGTTGGTGCAGGAAGATGGCCAGTGGCGCATTGACTCCGCCCCGAACTTGACTGTGGTAACGCCCCCGGTGTTTCAGGTGGTGTTCAAGCCCTTCAGCGTCTATTTCCTTGACTCTCGCCGAACCGAGCTCGTGCCAGATCTCAGATGGTTCCCAACCAGAACTTCTACCGGAACCAGATTGGTGAATGCCCTGCTCGCTGGCCCATCGGAGTATCTAAACCTGGGCGTTCAGAGCGCGATCCCAGAGGGGACAAAGCTCACAATTGGTGCAGTCACGATTCAACAGGGAATCGCCGAAGTCGACTTTGACTCGTTAGCGCTGATGGCCGATGCAATTGATAGACGGCTGATGCTTTCCCAGTTGCGTGCGACATTGCTACAGCTCTCTGGTGTATCAGACGTGGTCTTGAGTGTGAATAGCTCAAGGCAAGACATAATCCCGGCGGGCATCTCGCCCCAGAGACTGGGTTCTGAGGTCATTTCGCTCCGCGATGCGGTCTACCGAATCGGTAGCGCGGATGCCCTGCCGATTGCAGGCACCTCGAATCTAGTGTCTTTCTCAAAACCATCCTTGATCGCAGGAGCACGCTCAGGCAATTTGCTGGCATTTAGCTCTCCTAGTGGAGTCGAGATCATGGTCGGCTCGGGCATCGGGGTTCAGAGTGACCGTGTGAGCCAAGCAACTGATTTGGCAGCGCTGGAGTTTGACGGTGAGGGCCTACTCTGGGAAATTCCAAAGCAGTCCGGTTCCGCGGTACAGGTGTTTGATGGCACGACAAAAATCGCGAACCTGGTACTGCCTGTGATCGGCAGCAGAGTTTCGGCTGCGCTTAGCCCAGAGGGATCGCGACTAGCGGTAATTATCAAAACTGAATCCGAAACCAGGCTCGAGGTATTCACAATCAATAGAGATGTGAGAAATCTTCCATCGGCAATCAACCCTGGAACCATCATTCAAACCACCCTGGCAGATCCAGTTTCACTGACCTGGCAGACTCCTGTAACCCTGCGGATATTGGAAACAAATTCTCAGGGCCGCAGCGCTATGAGTGATTACCCACTATTTGGCCCCAAGGCTCAACTGCCAGCGCCGTTGGTCGCTGGGAGCAAGGTGGTTGCCGGACAAGCGGCTGGCTCCAGCTACCTGCTGGCTCAAAACGGTGAGCTTTGGAACTTCTCAGGTGGTTCCTGGCGCAAGCTGGCAAGCGATGTAATTGACATCGCAAAAATCCGCTAACAGACCAAGCTGCCCTCAAGTTTTCCACACCAAATCGATTTTGAGTGTCTGCCCCTGGGCCGTGCCTGAGACGCTTGGTAAATGTTGAGAATGCTGCTTCAGATCTTTGCTCCGGTTAGGTGTCTGTGTTGTCAGAAGAACGCGACGCTGTGTTGCCCAGAGCATCTGTATGAGCCTGGGGTAGAGCTAATCGAAGGATTAGTTGTCCACTACCTGTTTCCTCTTGATGAAACTCGAACAGCTGTAATGACGGCCTTCAAGGATGAGGGAGTCACTGCACTTGCTAAGGTGTTTGCCAGCTCAGCTGGCCAGTTGCTCGCAACCGCTCAACTTGCCAATTCAGTGACCTTGGTGATTCCTCCGAGAAACAAGTCGAACTATCGAAAACGTGGCTACCATCCCGTGGAGATGGTCGCCAATAACTTGGGAAGCTTGGTGGTTCGTGCCAAAGCGAGAAAACCCATCTTCGACCAGCGTGGCCTGGACGCCAAGGACCGAGCCAGGAATCTGGACCATGCCTTTGAGCTAGAAAACCTAGAAGGAAAGCAGGTGCTGCTCTTTGACGATGTGTTGACCACTGGCGCAACACTTCGAGAGCTGAAGCGGGCCGCCGAAGACGCTGGGGCTCAGGTGATGGCTGGCTGTGTGCTAGCTAGGAGATTTGCAGATTTTGACAAAGCCAATCTCAAAAAGGCGTAGTTTGTAGTTAGGGCAAAGTAGCCCAATAGGAGGTAAAAATGGAACTTCGAATTTCAGCCAGAAACCTCAATGTCTCGGATAGATTCAAAGAATACGTCTCCGAGAAGTCGGGCAAAGTAGAGCAGTTTGCTCATCGCCCGCAAGAGCTAAACATCAAGGTGACTCGATATGAGCACCATTCATCCGGCCCAGAGGATCAGGTCGAACTCACGGTCTATGAATCAGGCCATGTGGTTCGTGCTGAGGCACGATCGGCCGACAAGTTTGCGGCCTTTGACATTGCCTTTGGAAAGCTTTTGGAGCGACTTCGCCGATACTCGGACAAGCACAAGATTCATCGAGGCGGAGGGCACAAAAACCTCGGTGCAAGTGAATTGGCAGCAGCGGACTTTGCACAGCTCGACATCAAGCCACTAGACGTTCGCATTAGTGCCGATCAAGCGCCAGAACCGGTCATCATGAAATCTCCAATCGAGATTCGGGTCAAGGAGTTTCCTGCCACGGCAATGACCAAGGCAGAGGCTGTGGATCACATGGAACTCGTTGGCCACGACTTCTTTCTATTCCAGGATTCTGAGACCGGGAAAAATGCCGTGGTTTATCGTCGAAAGGGATATACCTACGGAGTCATCAGCCTGACCTAATCCAAGGCCCAGCAACTACAATTACACCCGAAACCCAAGGGAGATCATTTTGGCTTCAATCCTCGACAAACTGCTGCGCGCTGGCGAAGGCAAGCTACTCAAAAAGCTGAGCTCAATTGCGCAGGGGGTAAACGCTCTGGAGCAGAACTTCGTCGATCTAACCGATGAGGAGCTCCGCGATGAGACGAGGCAGTTCCGCGAGCGCTATGCGGCAGGCGAGACACTGGATGACCTACTTCCTGAGGCCTTTGCTGCGGTTCGAGAGGCAGCCAAGCGAACTATCGGCCTGCGCCACTTCGATGTGCAGCTGATGGGTGGAGCGGCACTTCACCTAGGAAACATCGCCGAGATGAAGACCGGTGAAGGCAAGACCTTGGTTGCTACCACGGCTGCTTACTTGAACGCGATTCCAGGCAAGGGTGTTCACGTAGTCACCACCAACGACTTCTTGGCTGGCTATCAGTCTGAGTTGATGGGGCGCGTTTATCGTGCGCTTGGAATGACTACTGGTTGTTTGATTTCTGGACAGGACCCAGCTGTTCGCAAGGCTCAGTATGAGTGCGACATCACCTACGGAACCAATAACGAGTTCGGCTTTGACTACCTGCGCGACAACATGGCACTTACCAAGAGCGACCTGGTTCAGCGCGGGCACTTCTTCGCAATCGTTGACGAGGTTGACTCAATCCTGATTGATGAGGCCAGAACCCCTCTGATCATTTCTGGCCCTGCCTCACCAGAAGTGAACCGTTGGTTTGGAGTATTCTCCAAGCTGGTTCAGACCTTGGAAGTCGACATCGACTACGAGGTCGATGAGAAGAAGCGTACCGTTGGTGTTTTGGAGTCAGGAATCGACAAAGTCGAGGACTACTTGGGCATCACCAACCTTTACGAGAGTGCCAACACCCCGCTGATCTCTTTCTTGAACAATGCCATTAGAGCCAAGGAGCTCTTCCGCAGAGACCGTGACTACGTCGTGGTCAATGGTGAGGTTCAGATTGTTGACGAGCACACCGGCCGCATTCTCCCTGGTCGCCGCTACAACGAAGGTATGCACCAGGCGATTGAGGCCAAAGAGGGCGTTGCAATCAAGGCGGAGAATCAGACCTTGGCAACGATCACTCTCCAGAACTACTTCAGAATGTACGAGAAGCTCTCGGGTATGACCGGTACTGCAGAGACCGAGGCCGCAGAGTTCATGTCCACCTACAAGCTAGGTGTAGTTCCGATCCCAACCAACATGCCGATGATCCGCAAGGACCAGTCCGACCTGATCTTCAAAAATGAAGAGGTCAAGTTCCGCATGGTGGTCGAAGATATCGCCCAGCGCCACCAAACCGGGCAGCCAATCCTGGTTGGAACCACCTCGGTGGAAAAGAGCGAGTATCTGTCCAAGCTTTTGGCCAAGCGTGGCGTAAAGCACGAGGTGCTAAACGCGAAGAATAATGCCCGCGAGGCAGCAATCGTTGCTCAGGCAGGTCGATTTGGTGCTGTGACGGTCGCCACCAACATGGCAGGTCGTGGTACCGACATCATGCTCGGTGGTAACGCGGAGTTTTTGGCGGTTGCTGAGATGCAGAAGCTCGGTCTCGACCCAGTTGAACAGGCGGAGGACTATGAGAAGGCTTGGGATGAAGTCTTCGACAAGATCAAGTCGCAAGTTGCGGTTGAGGCTGAAAAGGTTTTGGCTGTCGGTGGTCTCTATGTTCTGGGCACCGAGCGTCACGAATCACGCCGAATTGACAACCAGTTGCGTGGTCGTTCCGGTCGTCAGGGTGACCCTGGAGAATCCAGGTTCTACCTCTCCTTGACCGATGACCTAATGCGTCTCTTCAACTCAGGCGCTGCTGCTGCGTTGATGAATCGCTCCTCGGTTCCTGATGACTCCGTGATTGAGTCAAAGGTGGTTTCGAAGGCAATTGCATCTGCCCAGTCGCAGGTCGAGGCCAGAAATGCTGAGATTCGAAAGAACATCCTGAAGTATGACGATGTCATGAATCGACAGCGCGAGGCCATCTATTCCGACCGCCGTCACATCCTTGAGGGTGATGACATTTCAGCGACGTTCCAGCAGTTTATGGAGCAGGTTGTAACCGAGGTTGTTCGCTCTGAGGTATCTGACACTTCAGTTGACGATTGGGATCTTCCTGGTCTTTGGAACACTCTCTCGCAGATCTACCCGGTCGGCCTTGAGGTCGAGGAAGTGCTTGATGAAGCCAGGGCGGTTTCTAAGGCATCTGTATCTTGGTTGGTCGAGGAGATCCTTTCAGACGCAAGACTCGCTTACGAGCGCAGGACTCAAGAGGTCGGCGAGCAGGTTATGCGAGAGCTGGAGCGACGTGTCATGCTCTCTGTCATTGACCGCAAGTGGCGAGATCACCTGTATGAGATGGACTATCTCAAGGAGGGCATCGGGCTTCGTGCTATGGCACAGCGTGATCCTCTGGTCGAGTACCAGCGCGAGGGCTACAACATGTTCTCCGACATGATGGCCGGAATCCGCGAAGAAGCTGTTCAGTTCCTCTTCAATGTGGAGATCAAGCAGACCGTGACCGAGGTTCAGCCTCAGCCAATTCCTGCAGGCCTAACTATGACCGCACCATCTGAGCAGGGAACCCCACAACAGGTTCAGCAAAAGCCGGCGCCAAAGAGTGACGGTAAGGGATCTAGTTTCTTTAGAAACTAGATCAGACTCAGGTCCGTGATTCGATAGCGAGCATTAATCAGTTCCGCTCGAATTGAAACTGCCTTCGTTGCCCCGCTAATACGAAGAATCACCACTCCTTGATAGGCGTGGTGATCGGTCAGGAAGGTCTGAGAAGACCTCAGACTCACGTCGGGCCGTTGTCGCAATCCCGTGAGCGAACGCTGTCTGGCTTCGCGTTGAGCTCTTTGGCACACGTCGTAGTAGGTGCGATCAGATAGCCACCTGGCCAACTGCTCTGGCCGCCTTACTCCCGCGAGAACCTCAACATAGGCAGCTGAGATCTCGGCAAAGAATGGCGCTGGGTCAACGTGTTTGATTGCGACTTGGTCTGACATAAGGCCCCCTTTTCTAAAGTCGTGGTAGCAGTTTGGCCCTACCAAACAATTCTCAAAAGAGTCAAACCGGGGTCTGTGGAAAACTTTTTCTGACCTTCGGTAACACCCTGGATGTGGATAACTCCAAATGCGGAAACCAGGTTTTTGACATGGTGCAGGAATGGCAATTCGAATGGGGAGAAGAATCCCAAATTGGTTGATACTGGCAATTTCTGGCGCTGTCGTGCTGCTGGGTCTGGTGGTGAGCAGTCTCTTTCGACCCTTACCCGAGTATCTTGTCGCAGCCACAGACCTCAAGCCGGGAGAGCTACTTAGCGATGAAGATTTCATTCGTGTGCCGCTTGATCTCGGGGAGATCTCAAGTTACGTAAAGGCCCAACAGACGGGTTCGGTAACAGGCGTTGCAAGAGTGATTCGCAAAGGCGAATTAATCGCTCTTGACGACATCACCACCTTGGTGGATCCGGAATACACCGCTATCAGAATCACACCCGAGCTAAAACCTGCCTCTGTAGCACAGGGTTCGTTCGTATCGCTGTGGCGGGCAATAGAACGGGAGGCCGGGGTCGAGCTGGAACTCATTGTCTCAAGGGCAGAAGTCTTCGAGATCAAGTATGGGGAGGGGCTGTTTGCTAAGGATAACCCCGAAGTCGAGCTACGCCTGAAGCTCGACGAGGCCATTGCAGTTATGCACGCTGTCTCGCTGGAAAACCAGATCTTTGTGGTGCCCGTGCTATGACCCTGATTGATTTGGAACGCGAGCGCATCGCCGTAAACCAAACTCCATCCCATTCCGGTGTGCGCATAGCGGTTTGGGGACCAGCCGGCGTAGGTAAGACAACAACGGCGCTGAATCTTGCCTTTGAACTTGCATCCCTGGGACACAAGGTTTGTCTGGTAGATGCCGCAACCAGAAGACCGGCCCTAGCGCCTTGGTTGGGGGTGACCCAACCAGGCGCGGGAGTTCTGGGATTACTTCGACTTGCCAGACAGGGGAGATTTGATCGCGAGCAATTTGAACGTTTGAGTCATGAAGTCGTCTTTGAGAAACAGAGCCTACGACTCATCACGGGGATGACTCAGCTGAATCGATGGCCCGAGTTTGATCAAAACGCAATTAATGAGCTTCTCTCAGGGTTAGATCAGCTCTGTGATGCAGTGGTTATAGACGTGGATTCCGACCTTGAGAGTGGTTTGGTGCTGTTGGAGTCAGCCGTTGGAAGAAATGAACCAACGCGCTGGATCTTGGAAAAGTGCACCAAGGTGATTGGTCTGACTGGGAGCGACCCGGTTTCGGTGAATCTCTTTTTGATGCTGGTCCGCGACCTAGATCTGGATTACGAGTTGGTAGCAAACAGAGTTCGGTCCAGCGTGCTTGGTCGAGATCCGGTGCGTCAGCTCAGAGACACCTATTACCAACTCTTGGGAAGGGAGCTACTTGCCTTGTTGCCCGATGACACTGCTGCAGTCGATGGGTCTATATTCAAGGCGCAGCCTTTGTTGCTGGCTGCTAAAAACTCCAAGCTCAGAGAATCGATCCGGCAATTAGCGATCGAGTTGACTAAGCCCCAGCGCACTAAACTCGAGAATCGTGAGTAAATCAGCTGGAGAGCAACAGTGGCTCAGGACGCTAATCGCAGATTGGCAGCTGATTTCCGACATGGCATTTGCCGATTTAGTGCTCTGGGTTCCCAGCGGTAGCAAGCTGCAAGCATTTGCTCACGCAAGACCTTCAACGGCGCCCACACTGTTTTACCGAGATCTGACAGATAGTTCACCGAGGTATGACTGGATTGAATTAATCGAATCAGCTTTCTCCTCGGGGGTTCCTCAGCTGCTTGGCGAGGTAACGACCATGGAAGAGTCGGCTGCGAGAATTTCTGCCTTTCCAGTCTTCTCACCGGGGGCAAAGTCACCGATAGCAGTCATCTCAAGACACACGAACCTTTCACAACCCCGTTACACCAATCGCCTTCAGATTAACTTCAATGAGTGTGCTACTCAGCTACTGGAAATGGTCTCCCGAGGGGAGTTTCCGATTCTCGAAGCGGGAACGGCAGCCAAACGCGGTGCGCCGCGACCCAATGACGGATTTATTCGTCTCGATCAGGCAGGTCGAATTCTTTTTGCCAGCCCAAATGCCCTGTCTGTATTCAATCGAGCAGGGGTCCAGGGCGAGCTAGAGGGCCGGTTGCTTGCGGAAGAGATAACCAGCCTGCAGTCAAAGCTGGTTCAAATTGATGAGGGCTTACCACTTGTGCTAACCGGCAAGGCTGCCTGGCGCACCGATATCGAGTTTCCCGATCTAACCATCGCGGCCCGCTCCATCCCACTGAGCAAAGCCGGAGACCGCACCGGGGCAATAGTCCTCACCAGGGATGTCACCGAGCTTCGAGTTAGGGAACGAGAACTAATCACCAAAGATGTGACAATTAGGGAAATTCATCACCGGGTAAAAAACAATCTTCAAACTGTCGCGAGCCTGCTACGAATTCAATCCCGTCAGTCCTCGAGCGAAGAAGTTAAAGAGTCACTATCTCAAGCGATGCGGCGAGTTAGCGCAATCGCCGTTGTTCACGATGTTCTTTCGGAGGGCATCGACCAGGAAGTCTCCTTCGATCAAATCTTCAAACGTATCTTGCTCTTGATCCCAGATATCGCTGGCTATCACACAACCGTTAAGACCGAGTTTGTCGGTAGCTTTGGAGAGATGCAGGCTGCCAGGTCGACCCCGCTAGCGCTTGTCCTTACCGAGGTGGTTGCCAACGCGGTAGAGCATGGTTTGAGCGATCGGAGCGGAACCATAACCGTCAGCGCGGAGCGAGAAAAACAAAACCTTCACATTGAGATTGTTGACAACGGATCAGGACTTCCAGAGGGCAAAGTCGGTTCAGGTCTGGGAACTCAGATTATTCGAACCCTGGTTGAATCCGAGTTGCGAGGCAGGATCAACTGGACCTCCCCAATTCGAGGCGGCACGAAAGTGGTAATAGACCTGCCGGTTTAGCTGGCGCGACGAGCGCGAGCGTAGCGACGTTTTAGTGATCTGCGCTCGTCTTCGCTTAGTCCGCCCCAAACACCGGTGTCCTGGTTTTCTTTGATTGCGTACTCAAGACATTGGGCTGATACAGAGCACTGTCTGCAGATTGACTTGGCTTGCTCGATTTGCTCGAGGGCGGGTCCAGTGTTGCCTACTGGGAAGAAGAGCTCAGGGTCTTCATTGAGGCATCGGGCCTGGTTTAGCCACTGCATATCCATAGTGTTCTGTTATTCCTAAGGGTCGAAACAGGAGGTACCCCGGTGGGGTAAAGTCACATCTGCAACAG
>JACCEA011024238.1_pt1 | contig 13155 bp, 6 predicted proteins | sample 7449851 | NCBI WGS metagenome assembly JACCEA01 (sample SAMN15323453, study PRJNA562643) | freshwater metagenome | isolation source: river surface water | place: USA:Blue River Watershed | collected 2017-08-18 | reverse complement strand
CGCTTACGCATGCACAATGGAAATGTTTTCACAAAGGCATTGGGATGTTTAAAAGCCAGGACTTCATCCTTGCGATTATTCAATTTTACATTATGTACAAATTGATGCAAAAATGAAGAAGTAAAATGAAAAGAGAAAACGTCCACTGTTCTCAATGGACCCGCGCAATCTTCGGTTGGTAATTGACTACAATTACCACATAATTTATTTTCACAATAACGATTGCCCGAAATACAAAATCTTAGTTCTAAATAATTATCATTAGGACGTTTTGCATTGTAGTGATAAATGAACATCCCCGTATCCTCCAATTCTGCAGGAGCCTGGGAATAATAACGATGGATGGTGTACTGTGTTGAGCCAGGAATTAACTGTTCTTTTTGGTACAACATAGCCATACCAGCAAAGCCATTTGGCTGGTTCACTTGTTTTAATATGTCGTTGGCTACCATCATTGAACTGCAAATTTAAACTATAAACAACAAATGCAATAAAAAGGTTCAAATAATGACCTTAAAATGACGCAAAATAAGCCCCAAATTTTAATCCTAATTTTAAAAATATCATTGCCAATTCGAATTAGTTATAAAATCGATTTTAAGGCCATTTTTAGCCTCATTTTTGGACGCTGCGTTATGAACTAAATTCTTTTTATGGGGATAACTATAAGGGCTTAATTGCGTCTTAAAAGAAGTTATTTTTCTTAAATTTGTTTGCGTTCAAAACGCCCTATAAAACAAAAAATTCGAATAGATTATGTCAGAAGATTTACAACACCCCGATTCGGCCGAAAACAAGAACTATGGCGCCGATAGTATCCAGGTATTAGAAGGATTAGAAGCAGTAAGAAAACGCCCTGCCATGTATATTGGTGATGTAGGCATGAAAGGTTTACACCACTTAGTATATGAGGTAGTAGACAACTCTATTGATGAAGCTTTAGCTGGCTATTGTTCTCATATCGAAGTGACAATCCATACAGATAATTCAATTAGTGTACAGGACAATGGTCGTGGTATCCCAACAGCAATGCATACCAAAGAAAAAAAGTCTGCATTGGAAGTGGTGATGACTGTTTTACACGCCGGTGGTAAATTTGATAAAAACACCTACGAGGTATCTGGTGGATTACACGGTGTGGGTGTAAGTTGTGTGAACGCATTGAGTACAAAATTACTAGTGACTGTTGAGCGTGAAGGCAAAATATTTGAGCAAGAGTATTGCATTGGTGTTCCACAATATGCAGTAAGAGAATCAGGCACAAGTGACAAAACTGGTACTAGAGTGCATTTCTGGCCTGATCAAACTATTTTCCAAGAAACAGTTTACCGTAAAGAAATCTTAGAAGGTCGTTTACGTGAATTGTCTTATTTGAACAAGCGCATCAGCATTACCTTAACCGATTTAAGAGAATTAGACGAAGCAGGTGCACCTTATGTGAATCATTTTTACAGTGAAGGTGGTATCATTGAGTTTGTACAAATGTTGGATAAGAATGGTAACAGAAATCCAATCATTGCTGCACCTTTATATGTAGAAGGATTAGACGAAGCTTCTAATGTGATGGTAGAAGTTGCATTGACTTACAACGATGACTTTAAAGAAAACATTTTCTCTTACGTAAACAATATTAATACCATCGAAGGTGGTACGCACGTAACTGGTTTTAGAACAGCGTTAACGCGTGTATTTAAAAGCTATGGTGATAAAGAAGGTTTATTTGAAAAAGCAAAAGTCACTGTAGAAGGAGATGACTTTAGAGAAGGTTTGAGTGCCATCATTTCTGTGAAAGTACCTGAGCCACAATTTGAAGGTCAAACAAAAACCAAATTAGGTAATAGTGAAGTAAGTGGTGTGGTGCAAACTACCGTTGCGCGTGCACTTGAAGCTTATTTAGAAGAGAATCCTAAGGAAGCAAAATACGTGATCTCTAAAATTGTGCTTGCTGCTCAAGCCCGTGTTGCTGCTAAGAAAGCACGTGATATGGTACAAAGAAAAACAGTACTTTCTGGTGGTGGTTTACCTGGTAAATTAGCAGACTGTTCTGAGCGTGATCCAGAAAGATGTGAGTTATACCTTGTCGAAGGAGACTCTGCGGGTGGAACTGCTAAACAAGGTCGTGAAAGATCTTACCAAGCAATCCTTCCATTGCGTGGTAAAATCTTGAACGTAGAAAAAGCAATGGAACATAAGATCTACGAGAATGAAGAGATTAGAAATATGTATACCGCATTGGGTGTAACAGTGGGAACACCTGAAGATCCAAAAGCATTGAATATTGCTAAATTGCGTTATCATAAATTAATCATCATGACCGATGCCGATGTGGATGGCTCGCATATCGCCACATTGATTCTTACATTCATCTTCAGGTATATGAAAGAGTTGGTTCAAAATGGCTATGTCTATATCGCGCAACCTCCTTTGTATTTAGTGAAGAAAGGAAAAGAGCAAGAATATGCTTATAGCGATGAACAAAGAAAAGCGTTGATTGAAAAATTAGGAGGCGGAAATGATAGTTCTGTGACGATACAACGATATAAGGGTCTGGGTGAAATGAACGCTGACCAGCTATGGGAAACAACCATGGATCCTAGTCGTCGAACCTTGAAACAAGTGACCATTGATAGTGCTGCGGAAGCCGACAGGATCTTTAGTATGTTGATGGGGGACGAAGTGGCTCCTAGAAGGGAATTCATTGAATCTCACGCGAAATATGCAAAAATTGACGTTTAAGGGCCTCAATTAGGGGGAATTTATGAAAATTTAACAAAAAATCATATAATTCAAACCTAGCATACCAATAAATAAACTAATTTCAACTAGCATTTTAAAAATTAAAATATATACAAAATGGACACTTCAAAAATGATCAAAGCATATTGCTTGAAAACAAAAGAAAAAAATGTACCAATGATGGACGCTGTTATCACTAAGACTGCTAAAGGCGGTTACATGGCAGGTGGACATGATGGTAAAGGAAATAAAATGGCTGCAATCATGAGCGAAACAAATGCTTTAAAAGCAATCGCTGATGGTGTAGCAAAAAAAGGTTTTTAGGAATAAAGAAGCCCTATTGAAATATAGGGCTTCTTTATTTTCCTCTCTAATGATTTTTCGAGGCACCCCATAAACGAGTGCCTCGATTTTTTTTACTACTCTACCCCTACAACGCCGTGGTGAATTTTTGTCAATGTAGCAAAGCAATGCTCCATGCTCTTGATATCCTTAATGATTAGAATAAAGGTTTTTCCTACCTGCTTAAAATGCGCATTGTTCATTGCAGTTTGCGTATAGCTTAATAAGCCTTTGAAAACAGCACTTTCATAATAAGGTGAATCTGGTCTGTTGATAAAGAAGCATCTTAATGTCTCCTCTTTCAATGTCATTTTTTCGAACCCTAGTGCAATCGCAATTCTTCTTGATTGAATCGTCGTGAATAGCGCAGCAACTTGTTTTGGCATTGGTCCAAAACGATCTATTAATTCCAACTTCATTGTTTCTAACTCGGCGTCATCAGCAGTCTGATCTAACCTTGTGTATAATGAAAGTCTTTCTCCAATACTTTCTACATAACTATCTGGAAGCATGATCTCTAAGTCCGTATCGATGGTACAGTCTTGTACGAAATCATCTTGTTTACTAATCTCTTCTACAAATAAATCTTTGAAATCGGAACGCTTTAGTTCACGCACAGCTTCGGCTAATATTTTCTGGTACATTTCAAATCCAATCTCTGCCATGAAGCCACTTTGCTCTCCTCCCAATAAATTACCTGCACCTCGAATATCTAAATCACGCATCGCTATTTGAAAACCAGAGCCTAATTCGCTAAACTGTTCCAAAGTTTGTAAACGCTTGCGTGAATCATCAGGCAATGTGCTCATTGGCGGAGCCAATAAATAACAGAATGCTTTTTTATTGCTTCGCCCAACCCTGCCTCTTAATTGATGTAAATCACTCAATCCAAATTGATGTGCATTATTGATAATAATGGTATTCACATTCGGTATATCCACCCCACTCTCCACAATATTGGTACAAACCAATACATCATAACGGCGCTCTATAAAGTCAAATATTTTTTCTTCTAATTGATGCCCTTCTAATTGTCCATGTGCAAACCCAATACTTAAATCGGGACAAAGCTTTTGGATCATCGCACACATTTCGGCCAATCCCTGTACTCGATTGTGGATGAAGAATACTTGTCCACCCCTTTCTGTTTCAAAGTAGATTGATTCTCGAATAAGATCCTCATGAAACACTTGCACCTCGGTATGTATGGGTTGTCTATTTGCTGGTGGCGTATTGATAATACTTAAATCCCTTGCACCCATTAAACTAAAATGTAGGGTTCTTGGAATAGGCGTCGCAGTCAAAGTCAAGCAATCTACATTGGTCCTTAAAGTCTTTAATTTTTCTTTATGCCCTACACCAAATTTTTGTTCTTCATCAATCACCATTAAACCAAGGTCTTTAAAATGTACTTCCTTCCCTAAAATTCCATGTGTTCCTACCAATATATCAATCTTACCTTCCTTCACTTTGGCAATTGTTTCTTTTTTCTGTGCAGCCGATTTAAAACGGTTTAAAAAATCAATCTCGATAGGAAAATCTTTTAGCCTTTCTTTAAAAGTTTTAAAATGTTGAAATGCTAAAATGGTCGTTGGAACCAACACTGCCACTTGCTTTCCATCTATCGCTGCCTTAAAAGCTGCACGAATAGCCACTTCTGTTTTACCAAAACCAACATCCCCACATACCAATCGATCCATTGGGGCTGGTGCTTCCATGTCTTTTTTTACATCCGCAATCGCTTTGGCTTGATCGATGGTGTCTTCGTAAATAAAAGATGCTTCTAATTCATGCATCATATAATTGTCTGGCGTAAAAGCAAATCCAGTTTGTGCTTTTCTTTGTGCGTATAACTTGATTAAATCAAATGCAATCGATTTTACTTTTGCCTTGGTCTTATCTTTTAATTTCACCCAGGCATCAGATCCTAACTTATTTACTTTTGGTGGTGTGCCTTCCTTTCCTGTGTATTTTGAAATCTTATGCAGTGAATTAATATTGACATATAAAATGTCACTATCCTTATATATAATCCTTACCGCTTCCTGCATCATACCATTCACTTCGATCTTCTGTAATCCACTGTAAACGCCAACACCATGATCTATATGAGTTACATAATCGCCAGGATGTAAGTCACTTAAAGTTCGAAGCGTGATGGCCTTGTTTTTACTATATGCTTGTTTGACTTTGTACTTATGGTATCGCTGAAAAATTTGATGGTCTGTGTAGCAAACCATTTTATGATCATGGTCTATAAAACCTTCATGGATATTTTTTACAATTGGTGTAAACTGAATATCCGTTTTTAAATCGGTGAAAATTGCATGCAAGCGTTCTAATTGCTTTGCTTGTTCAGCAAATAAAAATAAATCGTAGCCTTTCTTTTCATACTCTTGCAAATTGGCAATTAAATATTGAAACTGCCTGTTGAAACTTGGTTGCACCTGGGTGCTAAAAGCCAATTTTTGCTTGGTTAAATTTGCTTGGAACCCCCATTCAATAATGGGTTTATTGAACACTTGTTCTATGACTTTATCCACAGAAACAAAATCATCCTTGTCTGTATTTTTTTTATGTGCGTCTGCATCATCTGTTACTTTAAGAATGGGCGCATGCAATAAAAATGCTTCCAATGCTTCCATTTGATCATTGCCTCTTTGTTGAATCAAGGTCCAATCCTTCAACCAAACGACTGTGTTCTCTGGTACAAATTCCATGAATGGAATTTTAATGGTATCCTCAAACTGTGTGGTTACATTTGGGATAATATTTACTTGCAATAATTTTCTTTCGCTCAATTGCGTTGCAGGATCAAATAAACGAATACTATCCACCTCCTCACCAAATAATTCTACGCGATATGGTTTTTCATTGCCGAATGAATAGATATCAAAAATTCCCCCTCTTAATGCAAATTGACCTGGCTCATACACAAAATCAGTGCGCTCAAATCCATACTGAACAAGTCGCTCCATTAAATCATTTAAACCAAGTGTATCATTGGTTTTTATTTGAATGATGTTTTCTTGCAAGGTTTTAGGCATGATCACTTTCTCAAAAAATGCCTCTGGATAAGTCACCACAATTTTCTTATTACCCCCCATTGACAACTTGGTCAAAGCCTCCGTCCTCAACATTACATGGGAAGGATTGAGCAGGTTAAAATTTTGACTGGTTTTGAATGAAGAAGGAAAATAAAATAAGTCCATCGCACCAGTGATGCTTTCGATTGAATTATAAAAATAAGCTGCTTCTTCGGCATCATTTAATACAATCACATGATTGTAGGTTGCTGTTTGAGGATGCGTGAAAATATGTTGTAAAACAAATACGGGCGAAGAGCCATTAAGGTTTTGTAAGTGTACTTGAAAAGGTGCATTTGCAGCTCCAGACATAGCAATCCCATCTACTATTTTTTTTAGCAGGGGGGATACATCGTACCGATCAAACAAAGATTGCTCATTCATAGTTCAGTTCGCAAAGATACAATCAATCCATGGACGAAGCGATGATCCTTAGATCAATTTCTTTGAATTGATGCTGTGGTACTTCCACAAAAGCCAATCCAGTATTGCCAGAAAAAAATGGAATAAAGATCCCATCCTGATAACCCAATACAATGGTGTATTTACCGGGAGCTAGCCTTAACTTGAATTTACCTGCTTTATCTGAACGAACTTGCTTGACAATTTTAGCCTTTATCCCTTTTGCATAATGGCCTTCCTGCCCTATCAATTGATCGATATCGGCAGCTTCATAAACGTAGACCATAGTCGAAATTGGAAGCCCTTTCTGCTTGGCCATTCCCTTTAATGGCATTGATGTATTATTTTCTAAGAATACAAATCCTGAAATACCCTGTGTAAGGATACAAAAGCCCAATAGCATTTGTGCTAAACAAACTAAGAATATAAATTGAAAGGCCTTCTTGTGCATGTATGCAATTTGTTTAAAGTTACATTTTTAAGCTTCAACTTGATTAAAATTGAAAGAATTGATATAAATTTAGATTTATGAAAATACGTCTTTTTATCCTCCATATTTTTGTATGCACAGCAAGCATTTTACAAGCACAGGAAGCAATAAAAAAAGAACGGCTGATCCAAACATCCAAAGAACTTGCATTAGACGCGCGCAATAAATTTTCAAGAGCAGTTATAGCTGCTAAAGAAAAAGGATGGCCTATTCAATATGCTTCACAAAATCAGAACAGTGCAAAATTAATGGGTATAAATGAAAAAGGATGGCCTAAATATTATATCAGCTTTGCAGATCCAGTTGCATCTATCACCATTGGAGCAAATAAAGTTTGGCCAGGTGCTGCATCTAATTTAAACCTAAGTGGATCGGATGAAAGTATGACCAATAAATTAGGTGTATGGGACGAAGGAAGTCCCCTATTAACCCATAAAGAATTTACAGGAAGAATTACACAAAAAGACAATGCCAAAGATGTTGTAACGCATAGTACCCATGTGGCTGGGATTGTAATGAGTAAAGGCCTTAACCCTTTGTCAAAAGGAATGTCTTATAATGTAAAAGGGATTCTAGATTACGATTGGAACAATGACCTTTCCGAGATGTCTGCTGCTGCAGCAAATGGTTTATTGATCTCGAACCACTCTTATGGAACTGTAACTGGATGGAATTACAATAGTGATTCTGCACGTTGGGAATTCAATGGCAGATTCAATGAAAAAGAAGATTACCGTTTTGGATTGTATGATTTTGATGCACAAATTCAAGATTCAATTGCATACAATGCACCAAACTATTTGATTGTTGCTGCTGCAGGAAATAACAGAACAAGCGTTGGTCCTGCCGTTGGACAAACTTATTGGAGAAGGAACGAAGCAGGAAGAATGGTGAATTCAGGCGCAAGACCTGCTGATATTAGTAGCAATGATTCTTATGGAAGTATCTCTACAGATAAAAATGCAAAAAATGTATTGACTGTTGGTGCTGTTTTTGGCATCCCTTCGGAATACAATAAAAAAGAAGACGTTGTCATAAGTAATTTTAGCTCATGGGGGCCAACAGATGATGGCAGGATCAAACCAGATATTGTAGCTCAAGGCGTTTCCGTGTATGCTCCTATCGCCTCCAACGATTCTAGTTATGGATACCTTAGTGGTACTTCTATGGCAGCCCCTGGAGCAGCAGGAAGTTTATTGCTTTTACAAGAATTAGCGCATCGATTTATATTGAATGGTGCACCAAGGGTTTTAAAATCTGCTACTTTAAAAGGGCTAGCAATTCACACAGCGAACGAAGCTGGATTGTACCCTGGGCCAGATTATAAATTTGGTTGGGGATTGCTAAATATTGCAGAAGCTGCTCAAGTATTGAATACAGCATACACCAATAACAATAGTCCAAGTAGTCCTCATTTTGTTTATGAAAATACTTTACTCAATGGCGAAAGTAAATCATACACCATCACTGCTTCAGGAACGAGACCTGTAAAAGCCACTATTGTTTGGACAGATATCAAAGGAAGTGCTAGTGAAGTATTGAATGATGCTAATCCAGAATTAATCAATGATTTAGACTTGACTATTACACAAGGTAATAGAACACATTATACTTGGAATTTAAACCCAAGCACTCCAGACAATCAGGCATTCAAAGGATTAAATAATATTGACAATGTTGAAAAAGTAGAAGTAGACACCAGTTTAGTAGGAACTAGTTATACCATTACAGTTAAACATAAAGGGACACTTGAAAGAGGTCTACAAAATTATTCCTTGATCATTAGTGGTGCAGGAGGCACAGCCTATTGTCCCTCAGCTGCAACGAGCACTGCTGGAACAAAAATTGATAGTATTCAATTAAACAATATTAAATTCTCAAAAACGACTGCAGACAATTATGTAGACAATACAGCTCTTTTTGTCAATGGCGAATCCAATGGTACAGTGTCCCTATTTATGAAATTAAGTAGTGCGGACGCAACCAATAACAATCGATTTGTAAAAGTATTTATTGACTATAATAACAATGGTGTATTTGATGCAAATGAATTAGTGCATACAAGTCCTGCAATCACCAATGGGGACTATAGCGCTAATTTCGATTTAATCAGCAACTTAATTATCAACCAATTCACAAAACTACGTGTAGTAGTAGCCGAAACATCAGCGGCAACCAATGTAAATGCATGTGGCACTTATACATCAGGTGAAACACAAGATTATACCCTAAGAGTTGTGAACCCATCTAATGATATTCAATTACTTGAAATCACCAATCCAAGTGGTGGTGTCACTGAAAAAGCAGTACAATATGTAACAGTTAAGGTTGCGAATAACGGTGCAAGCAGATTAACTAATCTTCCGCTTAGCTTAGAAGTAAAAAAAGGGAATGCCACTATTTTGAATATTAAAGAAACATTCACAGGCAGGTTGTATGGTTCAGAAATTATGACCTACACATTCCAAACACCTATTTCAATTGAATTAAATCAGAATTATACCATCACTGCCTCTGCAAGTCTTGCCAATGATCAACAACCAGCTAACAATTCAATCACTGCAACCATCATCAGTCCTAGCTCAAGTCCAGCTATTTCTGGATCTGCTACAGGTTGTAATGAAAATGTTCAATTGCTAGTAAATAATCCTATAGGTAATGATCAATACCTATGGTATAATCAGGATACTGATTTAAATAAACCAATTGCAAATGGTACAGTCATAAGAACATCAACCAATGCAAAAAATGTATTTGTTGGAAGAGGTTGGAATGGATTCATTGGCCCTAAAGACAATACCACATTAAGTAATTCAGGTGGTTATAATAATTGGGGTAGTAGTTATGGAGAATTCATTCGTTTTAATACGACTGGACCTATCCAATTAGAAACAACAAAAATATATACAGGATATGCTGGTAAAATTGAACTTGAATTAAGGGCACTAAGCACTTTCACCGATACTACCTATTCCTATTTTCCATCTCAAACACAAAAAGCAATTTTACATGTTGGCGCTAGTAGTCCAAGTCCAACACCAGCAACAGGCAATGCTGGTTCAGGCACTCCGACGCCTTTTGTCCAAGGAGATACAGGAAGAATCTATGCGATTAATATGAACTTATCACAAGCTGGAAACTATATTTTAATTGCACGTTGTTTGGACAGTGCAACCATTTTCAGAAACAACAATATCACTACCAATAATCATCCTTTTGGCCCAACCGTACTTGCTACGATTACTGGCAACTGGGCAGGCACAAATTTTGAGAAGTTTTATTATTTCTTTTATAATATGCAAATTAGTACCCCTAAATTTGAAAAAGCCTTAACTAAAATCCCTGTCATACTCACTGCAAAACCTATCATATCGCAAATTGGAGCAGATAGTTTATATACTACTGCTGCGGATAGTTATCAATGGTTTATGAATGACGAATCCATCTCTGGCGCAACAAAAAGTGGCATAAAAGTGACTAAAAATGCAATGTACAAAGTAAGTGCTACGACTGGAACTTGTACCAATTATTCAGATAGTAAATTGGTTTTAATCACAGATATCCCTCAAGCACCTACTAAAGAGATTGGATTAAAAATAGTTTCAACAGATTATGTAGAAAACATCATTAAAGGCAATCAATTCTATATTCAATTTAACAATGTTAAAACCAATGCAATTGGGTTAAACATTTTAAATAGCAGTGGTCAAATAGTTTTCCAGAAAGATAAATTAAATAACCAGAATTCAGCGCAACCTGTGCAAGTGCCAACATTGTCAACTGGTATTTATTATGTTAAAGTATTTGCTAATAATAAAGTATACGTACAAAGCGTATTCGTCACTAATAATTAATTCAATATGTTACAACCATGGCAGGATGCAGTAGTAACTAAGATTATACAAGAAACACCTACTACAAAACGTTTCTTTCTTGCCTTGACAAGTGGCCAAGTATTTGATTTTATACCAGGTCAGTTTGTGACATTTGATTTGCCAATCCATGAGCAAAAAAATAAGCGATGGAGGAGTTATTCCATTGCTTCTGCACCAAGCAATAACAATGCCTTTGAATTGGTCATTGTACATTTAGAAGGTGGTGCAGGTACTACTTATTTATTTAACGAAGTGACGGTTGGCACTACCCTTTTAATGAGAGGACCTCAGGGTGTATTTGTTTTACCAAAATCAATTTCAACCGACTTATATTTTATTTGTACAGGCACTGGCGTTGCGCCATTTAGGTCTATGCTTTTGGATATCCATCAAAAAAAGATCCCCCATCAGCAAATGCATTTGTTATTTGGTTGCAGAAAATACACAGACAGTTTGTATGGAGAAGAGCTAAAAGCTTTAGAGGGTGCTGAGGACAATTTTTATTACCATCCCAGTTTTTCTAGAGAAAGCGAAATACGCGAAGGTGCTAACTTAGGTTATGTGCATGCTACATATAAAAAACTATTAGCGTCAGGCGCAAGTAAAGATGCGCATTTTTATATCTGTGGCTGGAAAAATATGGTGGACGAAGCAAGGGCCACCTTAACTGAATTAGGCATCCCAAAAACGCAGATTCATTTTGAATTGTACGGATAAAAAAAGCGCCCAAGTTGAATTCAACTGGGCGCTTTTTAGTAAGTGATAGGTCTTAAGCAATATGCTTTAACACTAAAGCTTTGACTTCACTCATTGGAATTCTTTCTTGTTGCATACTATCTCTATGTCGCACCGTCACCGTATTGTCTTCCTTTGTTTGATGATCTATCGTTACGCAGAATGGTGTACCAATAGCATCTTGTCTTCTGTAACGTTTTCCGATCGCATCTTTTTCTTCAAAAAAGCAATGGAAGGAAGGCTTACATTCATCCATTAAAGCTTTAGCCAATTCCGGTAATCCATCTTTTTTTGTCAATGGCAATACTGCTAATTTGATCGGTGCTAATTTTGCTGGTAAATGCAAGACAACTCTTGAATCAGTTGTGCCGTCTTCTTTTTGAATGGTTTCTTCCTCATAGGAATTAGACAAAATCAATAAGAACATTCTATCTAAACCAATCGAAGTTTCAATCACATAAGGCACATAATGCTGATTGATTTCTGTATCAAAATATTGTAATTTCTTTTTACTAAATTCTTGGTGACGTGTTAAATCATAATCTGTTCTTGAATGTATCCCTTCCACTTCTTTAAAACCAAAAGGGAATTCATATTCAATGTCTAAAGCTGCGTCTGCATAATGGGCTAATTTAACGTGGTCATGAAAACGGTACTTGTCCGCTGCAATACCTAGGCTTAAATGCCAGTTCATGCGCTCATTTTTCCAATGCTCATACCATTCTTTTTGAGTGCCTGGTTTTACAAAAAATTGCATTTCCATTTGCTCGAACTCACGCATTCTAAATATAAATTGACGCGCCACAATCTCGTTTCTAAAGGCCTTGCCTGTTTGTGCAATCCCAAAAGGAATTTTCATCCTTGCGGTTTTTTGCACATTCAAGAAATTCACAAAAATACCTTGCGCAGTCTCTGGTCTTAAATAAATGGTATTGGCATCTTCTGCCACTGAACCTAATTCTGTAGAGAACATCAAATTGAATTGACGAATCTCGGTCCAATTGCTTGTTCCACTTACACTACACTGAATTTTGTGGTCTTGTATCAATGCACCTAAACCAGCAAAATCATCATTTGCAAGTAAGGTATCCATATCCGCTAATAATTTTGTAGCACGATCACGCAATGCAGCGCCTCCATCGGCTGCTTTTGCTGCTTCTTCATTTAACTTATCGGCATGTGCTTCTATTAAATGGTCTACACGGTATCTTTTTTTACTGTCTTTATTGTCAATCAATGGATCACTAAAACTATCCACATGTCCACTTGCTTTCCAGGTAGTTGGATGCATGAAAATAGCAGCATCAATACCTACAATATGATCGTTCATCTGCGTCATGCTCTTCCACCAGTAGTCGCGAATATTCTTTTTTAATTGCGCACCATATGGACCATAATCATATACTGCACTTAATCCATCATAGATTTCACTACTAGGAAACACAAATCCGTATTCTTTGGCATGCGAAATGATCGCTTGTAATGTATT
>JACCEA010485521.1_pt1 | contig 13160 bp, 7 predicted proteins | sample 7449851 | NCBI WGS metagenome assembly JACCEA01 (sample SAMN15323453, study PRJNA562643) | freshwater metagenome | isolation source: river surface water | place: USA:Blue River Watershed | collected 2017-08-18 | reverse complement strand
TGACCTGCATCAATCCAGCGTCTGCATCATCAATATATCCTTTTTTTGGCGACCATGGCTGCAACATTGCATTGACGATGAGTTTATTGCTTCTTGTGTTTAAAACCATGTCGAGTAGAAACTCGTGAGTGACCACAGCGGCCTGTTACTATTGCATGATGTGCTTGGAGGTTCCTGGGTTTGCTCCGATTCGAGGAGGTTGCATCAAGTTTTGAACCCCGCACATAATATGCTTTGGATGGATCTTTCTTCTTGACAGCTCTCCACCCACTTCAAATGAGATAAGTGTACTTCCACACGAACCGAGAGAGCTCGAATAGATTTCAAATCCAATCATTTAATAATTTTGTTTTTTTAATCATGTAAAATCACAGCGTTATGCCAAAAGCCGAGAACTGTGCTAATAGTGCTAATTATTGACTGTTGAAATGCGAAGTGTAATATCACCGAAGTTGAAGTAGTGAAAACTGTATTTTCACGGTTTACATGATAGAACATCGAATTACCACGATGTTACTAAGGTGCTGTGCTGGAGAATAGCTTCCCACAGCATCCCACATCTCCGGCGCACCAACACCAAAAGACTCGATCTTCATTTCTTGAAATTCACAATTTAATAGCTTCTGTTGGTGAATCGAATCACGTCGTATTGACTCTTTCCAATAACGATGTCGTTATATGCTTCAACAGCAGTTGCACCAGCATCGCTGGCAACTGGGTCATTCATTGCTTCTGGGGAGTATCTTCACTCCACCAACCGTATGTTTTACTTCACCTTGCAACCCAATGGAAACCTTGTTCTCAATAAGAGTGGTAGTTTCAGCAACAACGATAACATTGTTTGGCAAAGCAATACGGGCGGAAAAGGCATTGCTCCTTACAAGCTGATGGTGCAAGATGATGGTAATATGGTCATCTACGATTCCACTAGTAAGCCCATCTGGGCCACTGATTCCCAGGCATCCAAATTTACTTTGGAAAATATTGTTACAAAGAGTACTGCAGTAAGTGATGGTGCAACTAAGCAATTCTATTATTTGGATCGTCAGACTGTAAAAGCAGATGCGAATTGTATCCTTTTGGGGTTTAAGTTGGTACGCTCTGGCAGTAATGTCAAGTAAGAATTTTACTCTTTCTTTTTATATTTCAATTGCTGACATTGAGATCTCCATCAGATATGATTATGTCCAAGCTTCTGTCTCATGTAAGTCCACTGGTTCTACCAATACTGTCACATTTTCTGACGCAACTGAATCTACTACTGCATGGGTTGATGGTGCCGATAAAGAGCTGATCTACTTAAATCGGTTGACAATCAATTTGGATGCTAATCGAGTTCTCACTGGATTCAAGTTGGACCGTGACAAATCAAAGATGCGCTACAAGTATTGGACCGCCGTATTGAAAGTTGACGGTGTCACTGTTGCTTTGGAAAATTTGTTGACGACTACAACAAATTGGGCACAAGGCAACAAGAAGGAAACATTTTACTTGGCAGATGCTCATGATGTAAAGATCCCCAATGGCCGTGTTATGACTGGATTTCATGTTGCCTCCAATGCATCAAAGCAAGTGTGCTATGAATCTTATTCTAAAACCTTCCCAAGTAACAAATTGATCGTCCAGGATGATGGTAACGTTGTTCTTTACGACTGGAAAGCTTCTCCACTCTGGCAGAGTGATACCATTTCCCTAGCAGCATCACTTTCTCAATCTACTCCTGATAGTCTTGCTGTGGGAATTTCTATGGCGCAAGAACAGTATATTCAGTCTTTAAGTGGTGTGTATTTTGCGAGGGTTCAAGCTGATGGAAACTTTGCTATTTTCAGTTCCAGCACATTTGCTGCTTCTTCCATTGTTGGTGAAAGCAAGTCAAAAAATAAGGGTGTTGCTCCATATCGTATGAACTTACAGAAAGATGGAAACCTTGTCATAATTGATTCAAAGAATGCTACAACTTGGTCAAGTGGAACATCTGGACTTGGAACGTTCCCACATCGTCTGGTCATGCAAAACGATGGGAATATGGTCATTTACGATGCCCTCAACCAAGCAACTTGGGCAACCAATACTGATTGTTTTACGTTAGACTTCTTGAAGGAAGGGTTGAATTTAAAACAAGGAAGTTATATCGCTTCACCAAATCGTAACTTCTATTTGGTCATGCAAGTGGACGGAAACCTTGTATTGTATAGCTCTTCTTCATTTAGTTCAGACAAAGTTGTTTGGCAAACCAATACAAATGGCAAAGGAACCGCCCCATACCGTGCTGCTCTTCAAAAGGATGGAAACTTGGTTGTTTATGATTCCCTGAATAAAGCATTATGGGGTGCTGCTGCCGAAGGTCGTGGCAGTGGTAGTGGTTACCGCTTACAAGTGCAAGACACTGGATGCTTAACAATTTTTGATGGAAAAGGCTCATCCACATGGTCTTCATACACGTCCGCCACTGTTCGTGCCATTTCTGATGGTCTTGCAAATTTGGATAAACTTGTTCAAGATAATTACTTGCAATCGATGAATGGAATTTTCTACTTGCGTATGCAATCAGATGGTAATTTGGTTGTTTACTGTAATAATGATTGGGCAACAAATCATATTGTTTGGCAATCTAATACTAAAGCTCGTGGTGTTGCTCCTTATCGCTCTGTGATGCAAAGCGATGGTAACTTGGTGGTGTATGACTCCGCCAATACTCCAATTTGGGCAAGTGGTAGTTATGGAAAGGGTTCTGCACCGTATCGTTTATCGATGCAAAATGATGGTAACTTGGTCATTTATGATGCATCTCAAAATGCGACATGGGCAACCTACACTGATTGTTATGTTTTGGATTCCATCAACAATGATGTCAGCATTACACATGGTAACTATATGTGTTCACCAAATGGATTGTACTATCTTGCGATGCGTAAAGAAGGCAATTTGGCCTTGTATAAATCTGGTGATTTCAATAATGACAATATCACTTGGCAAACCAGCACTGGTGGAAAAGGTACAGGTCCATACCGTATGACTATGCAAACGGATGGCAACTTGGTTGTTTATGACTCAGCCAGTACTCCATTATGGGCGAGTAATACGACAGGTAAAGGCACTGCTCCATACAAATTATCTGTCAAGGATGATGGCAATGTTGTTATCAACGATGGAAAAGGAAAATCTATTTGGACCACTTGTACTACTTCTACGAGTACTCGCACGACCGATGCTTTGTACAATCTAGCAGTAATGAATCAAGGACAATATGTTCAGTCTTTGAACAATTCTTTCTTTTTGCGTCTGAACTCTGATGGTAACCTTGTGTTGTACACAAGTAATGACTGGTCACGATCCAGTGCAATCTGGATGAGTAATTCTGCTAATAAAGGTGTTGCTCCATATCGCTTAACCATGCAAAGTGATGGTAACTTGGTTGTCTATGATGCCACAAATGCTGCAATGTGGGCGTCTGGTTCATGCTTTCGCGGTTCTGCCCCGTACCGTCTAGTTTCCCAAAATGATGGCAATGTTGTCATTTATGATTCGAGCAATCAAGCAACTTGGGCAACTAACACTTACGGTTATTCATTGACTAACTTGAGCAGTCAATGGAATCCTTCTCTTCCACAAGAAAAGTGTTTGATCTCGGCAAATCGTATATTTTATGCTATCTTACAATCAAATGGTAATTTGGAAGTCTATCGCACCAGTGCAACTGCAGCATTGTGGACGAGTAACACGATTAATAAAGGCACTGGACCATATCGTTTACAAATGCAATCAGATGGTAACTTGGTCACATATGATTCAAAGGATCGTGCAATTTGGGCATCAAATACATGGAATAAAGGCGTTGGTCCGTTCAAGTTGTTCATGCAAGATGATGGTAACTTGGTCGTTTATGACTCAACTGGATTGCCTACCTGGGCATCTGGTTCTTATTACCCTGATCAAATCTATTTTGATTTGAAATCGGCGAGCATACCAGATGTCCGTTATATTCCTGTGACTAGAAGCTTTTGGAATCCACTACTGCAAACTGGTGGTGTTTGGAAGGACAGCAGCAAGGATTCTAGTGCCACTTTGGACAATTCGTGGCAATTCACTATTCCAGCAGAAGGTTATTACTATGTCATGGGTGCTTGCACAGATACTGGTGGTGTCTACATTGATGGCAAACAAGTATTAACCATGAATAAATGGCAATCAATATTTTATGCTGGTGTGAAACTGACTTACGGTACTCATACGATTCGAGTTCAAGCGAATCCATCCAGTGACGCTTCGAGAGGCAATGGTGTAGCTGTCATTCTTAACAGCGGTGGTGATATGGGTGAACAAATTCGTGCCCAAACAGCACTTAACGACGCACAAGCCGCCGAAGAGGAAGCTAAAGCAGATTATGAAGCAAAAGCTGCGGAATTGGCTAAAGCTGAATCTGAATGGCAAGACGCCCCAGCGAATGAAACTAGAATGGAGATTCAGATTAGTACATCTGGTCGCGTTGGTAGCGACACCACTTATGCATCTTATGAAGCTTCTACCAGTGCATATGCCGGTATGAGTGGATACATAACGTCAAATAGCATAGGTGGTGAAATCGGCGTTGGAGTTGAAGCTTCGGTAACGGGTACCGTTGCAGCAGAAGGATCATCTGGAAATGACAAAGCAGGAGGAAGTGGAAAAGCCACGGCAACAGGAACTGTAACCGCAGGAGTTTCAGCAACGGCAAGTGGAGCAGCGTCTTATACTAGTGATAGTGCGACGGCAAAAGGTAGTGTCAGCGTATCGTTGAAAACTACCGCTGATGCAACTGGTGATGCTTACGGAGGTGCTACCATTATGGGATTACGCATATTAGAAGCGGGTGTAAGTGGTGAAGTCTCAGCGAAGGCTGAAGTGTATGCCACCGCTGAAGGTGATGTTTATGTTGGTAAGGATGGATTTTCTGTTTCTGGTGGCTTGAAAACAGGCTGTGCAGTTGAAGTTGGTGCATCAGGCACCGGAAGCGTTGCGACTCCACTTGGAACAATCAAGGTCGGTGCTGGTGCTGCAGCTAGTTTTGGACCACAAATTGGTGTTGATGGTAAGGCTGCATGCACCCTCCAGGATGGTAAGTTCAAATTTGAGTTGGAGGGAGATTTAGCATTGCTCGTTGGCATCAACTTTGATATAAATTTTGAACTGGATTTAAGTGAAACCTTGAACACTATCAATGCCATGCTCAATTCTGGTGTTAACTTTGATCAAGTGGTTTGTTTTGCTGCTCAAGGTGTTCGCAAAGCTATTGACGTTTGGAACTCCGTTAATGAGGGCTGGAGAAAGATGATCAATGGATTGCGTTCTGCCGTTGAAACATGCAAGAAAGCATTTGAAGATGCAGCACGTACAGTACAACAATGGGCAAATACTGTTAAAGATGCTGTTACTAGAGGTGTTACTGCAGCTGAGCAGTACATCAAGAACATTGGATGTCAGATTGCCAATGGCTTGGCCAACCTTGGGAGCAAAGTTGTTAACATTGCGACCTCAGCAGGAGCGAAAATTCAAGAAACCGCTGACAAAGCAATTGGAGCAATTCGAGATGTTGCATCCACTTCTGTCAATCAGGTCGCATCTGGATTTAATCAAGCATTCAACGTGATTAGAGGGTGGTTCTAGCACCAGCCTTAAGTAAGTTGGTGCTGTTGATTTAAGTAAGTAAGTTGGTGCCTTAAGTATTCCATATTATTTGCTTTCATATATTTGGTATTGCACTATGATATATTATATTTATGCTTTTTCTTGCCTTCATCGATTTGATTGACAGTACCTATATGATGAGGGCAAGAATATAATTATGACCGTTACTAAAGAAATTAATTATGAATAGAAGGTGTATTAGACATTAGTAGAATTATCAATGTAGCGACTGAGAACAATTGAATAAAATGGTTAATATAATTAATTAAACCATAAAGACACTGAATTCAAACAACTTATTTTCTATCATTCATTAAATGGCAAAAATGAGAGCTTCAATTATCTATTGACAGATATTTGATGCAGTCGCAGAGATAGTAAATTTTGATAATAAATGGTGTAATAAGTATCTTCCCTGCTTGGACAAAGAAATTACAATAAAATTTACAACATTCAACCCGACACAAAACAACCCAAGTATCATCACACGAATATCAGCACATGCAAAAATTATTAATGTTTCAAAGTTGAATTCCACATTAGTTTTAACCCACAAGCAAATCTTACTACCAACTATACAATATAGCTTAATGATGCGCCAGCGCATCAATATCTTTTTCGTGGAATAAACTGTCTCTATCCCACATTCTAATTTTCCATATTTTAAAGAATTGAACTTCGCTCCATCAGGCTATTTTCAAGAAGCTTCGTAGAATAAATAACTGTATTCACATCACAAGAAGCAAAATCATCGGATTTGGATTTCATTGATATTATTTCTAAATTTGAACTTGGGTCATGCCTTGGAACATCAGCAAGGTCAATCGGCTTCACTGCTTCAATGCCTGCTGCTGATGATGATAATGATGATTAAATGATGAAATGATCAAAGAAGCAAGTGTGCTTGTGGTTCTCCATGTCTGAATACTACTGCTACACCGCTCCCAGCAACTCTCAACAACGTAACTAATACCAACTCTCATGCATCATCACCCATCCACTGTAATAATAAAGCAAAGTGTTAATAACGCGGAAGTAAGCTAAAGTAGACCAATTGTTTTTAAAGGTGACGAAACGAACTATTGAGAGTTGTTGTTGGGAAAATTATGAATTCTTCCCAATCCTTGTCTCCTGAAATGACAGAAGAGATAGATTAATGATAATATTAGCGCTCTGGTCAGGGTCAAATTCACAGGAGCCACATGTTTTGTCTCCGGCAGTTTTTCATTGAGAGTGGTTGCCTACTCACACACTCTGGTATTTTTCAATTCTTACTATAGTTTTCTTTTTCGTTTTTAAAGTTTGATATTACGTTTCTGCATTGCATTTTATCGTTGATTAAAACATTAACCTGCAAAGTGACAAGTTATTCACTATCATCACAAAGAAAGATGCAGAATAATCGATCAAGGTGTCGTTGGTTAATGGCCTTGGTCATTGCTTCGTCTGTTGGTATCTCAGCAGCAGCAGCTGGAGTTACTTCTAACGGCGGTGTCTCTGGTTCAATCGATCCTACTACGGTAAGATGTCTACTCGTTCTTTCATTTCTTTTGTCCACTTCAATCTTACCAACGGGCTGATTCTTTCTAGTTCAAAACCGTTGTCAACCACGACAATATTGCAGTCCCTATGGATTTGTTTCGTCTTGTGGCACAACAATCGGAAATGGAATCCCTATCGCCTGAGACTACATCTGAAGAGGTTAACAAGCATTTTGATGATCGTCATGTTGACAAGTTGATTCATGCGATGTCTGTTACTAAGGACCCTCATGTGTTGATCACTGAGAGGAATGATCCTTCTCGTAGTTGGTCTCTTCAAGACTTTGAAGAGTCACTTGCTGCTAATAATGGTATTGAGGGTACATATGATACTGTCTATTCTTATTCACTCTCTTCCAAAGCGATGGATGCTGTTATCTTAGATAATCATCCTCGTTTGGTTGAAGACTTCGTCGGGATCACCACCCATTCTTTACACCATTGTCCAAGTGCTTCTCACTCTAACAGTACTTTGAGCCCAGGACAATATGTACTTGCCTCCAAGAGGGTTTTTAATCGCTTACCAACACATCACCCTATGAAGAGTTATTTCTCTCGCAAGAACGGTCTCAACAAGAAGTCTACCGGAAGTTCTGCTGCATCTTCCGTTACCCAAGAAGGTTGGGCAACCCTTCGCAGAATTGTTTCGGTTCAAGCTCAAGCTTCCAATGGTGAATGCTACCTTTATCAAACTGAAGCTGTCCATCCCTTGGAAATTTTTGAGGGTATGCGTGTGGAATCGCTTATTCGTCACCCGATGGATGTCAATTATATGTCCTATTCCATGACACCTGATAGCCCCATTACTTCTTGTGATTCTAACGAATTTGGTTATAACTTCTACTCAAACGGAGAATTTGCTGCGAATTATGCAATGACTTCCGGATGTGTTTCATATTCCAAAAGTCTTCCCGGTAAGTATTTTGTGAACACGTATTTTGGTAATGTATCAATTATTGTCCTTGTGTTTGTCTTAGGTTCTTTCAATTTCAACTATGACAGTTCCAAGAAAGGTGCTTCTAAAGAGTCTATTTCTATTATCACAGGTGTTACTTGCAATGATTGTTATATCTATGCAGGGGCAGCGTTATTAGTGATCTTTGAATACGTTCCTTATACCATGAGATTTCAAGCAAAGATTGGTGGTGGCGCTGGCTTCAATGCTGATATTTATATCCAAAATCCTTCTTTGTCGTCATCGCAAGTGGTGCAATTGTTGGGGGCATCGGCTTCTTCGTCTCTTTATTTGGGAACTATTAAGTTAAATTTCAACTTCCAAAGTTTGAAAGCGACCATTTCTGGAACAATATCAGGCTCAGGAGAAGCAGCTTTTGGTGGTAAGTAATTTTATTTCATAAAACTCGATACATTCTAATAGTATCATTCAAATAGCTGGTGTTAGTGCTGATGCTTCTATGTCAATCAAATATGCCGACAGTACTTTCTCTGCTCCATATTCATTTGATTCCAGTTATAACCCACCGTACTTCAATATTTCTGAGGGATTCTCCGTCACAGCAGTTGCCAATTTGATGATTACTGCACAAGAGAAATTCACTGTGAGTTATGGGTCTCTAGTTGATTTGGGTTTCAACGTCGATGTAAGTATTCTATTTGTATAATATCTTCATCAAATTAACGTAATCATGTTTCATTTTAGTTCACCACTGATCTTGAATTTAGTTTGGGCTCAGTAACACTTACCTCATTCACTGTTGATGAAGTTCCAAAATTGCCATCCACTTTAGTTGAGAGACGTTTGAGAGGTGTCAGTGATGGAGAAACGATTGTCACCCCACCATCAGTATATGTGCCAGGGGATATAATTCCCATCTCCATCACATATGCCGGTGTCAAACCAAATGATAAGTTTATGGTCTTCTTTTCTCTAGTTCATGTTTCACCAGAAGGACTTCCTGTCTCATCCCCGCTCTCTATCAACAATCGCGAATTCAATGCTTCTACAATGGGAGAAGGAGAGATTTTGCTGGATTGGATGTTGCCATGGGACGCTAGCTTCGCTTCACAAGATCAATCATCGTCAAAAGACAATATTTGGAAGTTGGTGATTCATACATCGTATGCAATGAGAGAAAAGAACTTCGTATATTCATCGCGTTCTTTTGTGATTGAAATGTTTACTGAACAAGATACCATTTTCTCGCGTCCACAACAAGGAGAAATCGTATCCTTAAATGAAGTCTATGAGCTTTCATGGAATCATAGTTTACTGAACTATTTCGAAGAAGAAATGGGTACCGGTGGACATGGAGCAGTGAAGAACTGCGAAGAGGTTCGTTTAATATTGGTTGCTGAGAAAGAAGAAGCCACTGAGGCAACAACGGTTGCTGCAACTCCCATGATGATCACACTTTTCCCTATCTCTGAAGAAGATGTTACTGACAAAGACAAGTCTGTCATTAAGAATATCGGCATTGCTTCTGTGCTTTTCAATGAAACCGTGCTTACGTCGCAATTTCAAACCCCTCTTACCGCTGATTTGCATTACTATGTTGTCGTTCAATGTGCAAGTAAACAATCAGTGAAAGGTTGGAGCTCAGGATACTTCTCACTTTCTGCTTCCAAAAGTGCCATGAGATCAACGGTTGCGACTAAAGGCGGTTCTCTGTCCACCCTAGATACTATGAAGAAGAACAGATTGAGTTTGTTTGGATCATCTCGTGCCGATATCGTTACATCTGCTAATCCATACTTACTAAGTGCCGCACTATCATCTGGAGTCAGCGGTGAGAGTTCTATTGTCTTTGCGGATTCATTACAAGGAAAGCACCGTCATGCTCTTGGCAAAACATCTGTACGCAATCACAAGAATATTGTCAAGAACGCCAAGAAGGCAAAGGGAACATCACACACGTCACTTCATTTAAGCACTGCTTCTACTTGTGATTACGATACTCAAGCTGCTATGACATTGGAACCACAACTTGCTGGTACTTTGACTACAGTGACATTTTTATCGTTCTATCAAGTGGGTGTCGGATCTACAGTCACTCAATCACTTGGATCAGACTCTTCATGTGTTGATATTGCCTCTACCAGTGTTGCTTATTATGATGATTATGCTGATGATGACAATAGTGGAGGGTCAACCACAACTACCACTCGAGTTCCAACTGTTGCTCCTACTCTTGCACCGGCAACTGCTACTTCAAAGTCTCCTACACGACTTCCAACCGTTGCCCCTTCTCTTGTGTCAACCACTAAAGGTCCAACGAGAGCACCAACCACGTCCTCTACTGCTGCTGCTGGGGATGATGATACTGCTGCAACTGATGATACCACAACGGACGATACTGCTTCTAACGATGATGATGGTGCAGACGACGATAACATTGTTATATTGGTTCCTACGGTCAGTCCGACAAGGGTTCCTACACTGTTACCTTCAAAATTACCAACTTTCATCCCAACGGTATTGCCTTCCAATGGATATTCTGATCGTGATATTGTGATTTCCGTTGATTGGGAGATCAATCTAAGCGGTGTATCTGTGTCAAACTTTAAAAGTTCTGTCGATGATTTCATTGCGATGCTTTATGACTACTTATCATTACCAACAGAAGTGACCGATGACAATATTGGATACATTGAAGCTAAAAGTATTAAACAAGTACAAGTTGAAGATGACGATAATGGGTCTACTCTTTCTTCTAAATCCGAGAAGGACGATGGTGGTTTGACCATGAAGAATATTCACCTTAAGAGTGACAATAAGAAGAAGAATGCTCACCATCATATCACCAAGAAAATAACTTTAACACAGAAAGATTTCGATAAGAAAGCTATGAAGAAATCTTCTATCGCTGTAGCAGCTTCGGATGTTGCTACTCAAACTTCCAATTATGTCTCAGCAACTTTCCTTGTTCAATATGGTACCAATAGTAATCATGACGCATCAGATCAATTGGAAATCTTTGCATACAAAATGGATTATGAAAGTCTGTTATTGAATGCTATTCAAGATAACTTAGATAGTGGTATTTTTGGCAATGTTGCGATTGAAAGTTTGGATTACAGTGATCCAGAGGTCGAGGGCGAAGGGAATGATGACCTGACTGACGATGATGATGCAGCACTTGCTGGTATCATAATTATGTCTACCGGCACTTTGGCCGGTATTATTATTGCAATGCTCATTGCGGGTATTTTAATTGGTATTTTGATGTTATATTGTTGGATTCACAGAGCTTCATATTGCAGTGGTGGTGACAGTGGACCTAATACTAACAAGATATATGTTATGGAATCGGCTCCTCTTCCGCCACCACAGCAACAAGTGCAATAAGTTCTTATGTGGGCTTGAAAACGCAACTTCCTTTTTTGCTCTTTTGCCTTTTTCTTACTCTTTCATGTGTGTGTTTTTTAAACTTAAAATGAATAATCACTATGGGGCTTGATTTGGTGATTCTGCTGCAAAAATCCACTAAAAAACAGACAATGTTCGTGTATTGTTGGGTTATTTTAATGCACAGCAGATTATCAACAAATTAACATTTTCTCCACAACGCAATACAGCTAAATGATTCATTTACGATGAATCAGAAATATCTTCAGTCGCTATGGAAGCACCAGACCCACTCTCTACTGTTGTTTCCATTGGTGTAGGTATTACTTCCTCTTCAGGAGGTGTCGAAGCTTTCTTCAAAAGATCTGCCATTGTTACTATGCGATGATCAGCACGTAAAGCTCTATTCACATCATCTACCGTTGCCCCTTCGGATAAACCCAACCGTTGAATAGCATCATCCAACCACTGACTGTCTTTACTACTGACCATCCCTGCCATAGAGGGAGACTCTATCTCTGATGTGAAGTATTCCATTATAAGCTCTTCTAACTGTGCTTTCACTACAGTTAACATAACAACTTCTTCACGCAATGGTGTGATAAGCGCTTCTGTACGAGATGACGGATTGGCAGTATGAATATCATATAACTTCTGATAGACTGATTTAGCCAATAATTGCCGTTGATAGACTTCACATAGACGTTGCCAAAGTTGTTTCATGTTATCAAACTCAAAAGCTGGGTTTCGTGTTGACTTCTCTTTATCTAAGATAACGAAAAGTCAAGATCGGGTTATACGAGGGACGAATGGAATAGCATACCTTGCTTACTACTATTTGTTGACTTTCCACTACTGCTTGTATTAGCACCAGCACCAGCAGCAGTGGTACTAGCCTTGTTGGTAACAGATGGCGCAGAGGCATCATTAGTGGGTTGCAACAACGGTAAAATGTCTTCATACGAGTCGGGTAAAGGAGGCAACAAGTTTGCAATTTGGTGAGAAGATCTCGAAATATTCTCATAAGCAGTCCATGCAGCTTCTTCGGAGTCAAAGATACCTAGGAAATATTGAGCTCCATTGATCTCGTACTGTGCCTGTGAGTGGAATATTTTGTGGTTACATGAGGATATGGGGATGAGAAGGAGGTGATAAATAACTATCTACAGAGCAAGTGTTTACAAACTTACTTTGATGCGAGTGCCAACTGTTGCAAGTTTCAATTTGTTGTTGCTGCTGCTTCCTGTGCTATTGATATTGGTGGTCCCCGGTGCTCGAGGAGGGACTGTTTTGTATCGATTAGCAGTGTTAGTCTTGCGCATATTGTCACTCCCAGTCACTTGCCCAAAAGAAAACACACCAATGTTGTGCTTTCTGCTTTCAACGTTGAATAGTATGTTATAATGATAAGCGCGAAAGCAAGCGCAAAGATACAATAGCATGACGGCACAAGCACACTTGTTGCTGTTGCTTTCTCGCAGCGGGCGGATTGTGGGCGGCGCGTCAGCCGTTGTGCTGCATCACAAATTTACCATTAAATTTAGCGAAAAGTTATCAAACGATGAGGTGAATTCCAAATTCTGCAGTGGTGGACGAATAAAAACCAGAAATCAATCGACAGAATCTTCACAAGCCAGCTTCGTTGCCTT
>JACCEA010028490.1_pt1 | contig 13160 bp, 20 predicted proteins | sample 7449851 | NCBI WGS metagenome assembly JACCEA01 (sample SAMN15323453, study PRJNA562643) | freshwater metagenome | isolation source: river surface water | place: USA:Blue River Watershed | collected 2017-08-18 | reverse complement strand
TTCCGAATAATGCTCGCTCCTCCCGTATTACCGCGGCTGCTGGCACGGGTATTAGCCGGAACTTCTTTTTTAAGTACTGTCATTTTCCTCCTTAATGAAAGAGCTTTACAACCTAATTAGCCTTCATCACTCACTTAGTATTGCTGGATCAAGCTTTCGCTCATTGTCCAAAATTCCCCACTGCTGCCTTTAAAAAAGTTTGGGCCGTGTCTCAGTCCCAATGTGGCTGATCATTCTTTCAAATCAGCTAAAGATAGTCGGCTTGGTAGTCTTTTAAACTACCAACTACCTAATCTTACGCAAACTCATCTTTTAACGTTTTTAAACTTTAATTTATTTATCCAGTATTTTTATATAAAATAATTATTCTGAATTAAAAGGTAGATAATTCACGCGTTACTCACCCGTTCGCTATGACCAAAAAGACATTCAACTTGCATGTGTTAAGCATACCAATAGCATTTATTCTGAGCCAGGATCAAACTCTATTTATTTTTTATACTAAAAAATTTAATATAAATTTTTATTTTTTCATAATATTTTTATAATTCAAATATTCTTATATTTTAATCTATCTTAAAAGATATAAAGTCTTTTTTCATCAAATTGGAGAAAGTAGGATTTGAACCTACGTAGAAAATTTTCAACAAATTTACAGTCTGCCGCTTTTAACCACTCAGCCATTTCTCCATATATTAATTTTGTGATTAGTGGGATTCGAACCCACAATATTTACTTGGAAAATAAAGGATTTACCAATTAATCTATAATCACAAAATAATATATTTAAATAAAAAATTTTTAATTAATTATATATAATTAATGTTTATAAAAAGATAAATAAATGTTTTTTAATTATCTGTAAATAATAAATAAATAAATAGAGGAAATATAATCATAAAACTTATTCCACATATTTTGGCTGTTTTATGACAAACACTTTTAGCGTATTCTAATTCCTCTTCAGTAACAATATCATTTTTTGTTTCATATACTATTTTAGAACCCTTATATGTATTATTTTCTCTATCTAATAAATCTAAATCTATATCACATAGTGCAAACGTAGGAAATAAATATAAATTTAAAAAAAAGTAAAAAATTATAAATAAAAACAATTCTTTAATATATGTTTTTTTTTTAATAGTTTTTTTAATTATTTCTAAAAATAAAGTAATTTTATAGAAAATTATAAAAATAAATTTTATAGTAGTAGTTAATATCATAATTTTTAAATATAATAGGATTAATTAATGAATTATAATTAATTTTTTTAATAATAAAATGTCAATTCTAATATTATTCCCTTTTTTAATAAATATGGAAATACCAAAAACTGCCTTTGGGTACATTTTATTATTTAAAAAAGCGAAAAAAGGGACTCGAACCCTCAACAATAACCTTGGCAAGGTTATACTCTACCAATTGAGCTATTTTCGCATATATTTTTAAATCATTTTTTAATAATTAAAAAATAATTTAAAAATATGAATAATTTCTTATTATTATTATTGTTAGTGTATAAAGATACATCAATAGGTGGAATATCTTTAAATTTTAGAAATTCTCGTCTTAATTCAAAAAAATTTAAAATATTTTTTATCTGAAAATTTAATATATTTTTTTTTTGAAGATTAAATTTGATTTTTTTATTAATATTAGGTAATATAAAAATTATAAGTTTCTCTAAAAAAAAATAAATATTTTTTTTTCTTAAAGTTATCTTACAACCAATAATTGAATTTTTTTTAATTTTTAAAAAAACATTATTTTTTTTTGATTGAGTTACTTTTGGTTTTTGGTTTGTTATTAATTTTAACAGTACTAAAATATTTATTAATTTTTTTTTTTCTATATTAGCATTTTTAAATCCAATATTTAAAGAAATTTTATTTATTTTTGGTACTTGAAAAACATTTTTATAAGGTAATTTAGTTAAAAGATCGTATGAAATTATATTTTGATAATAATTTTTAATAGTATTATTCATAATTGTTTTATAAAATATTAGAAGACAAAGATAAAACTTTAAAATTTTTTTGCTTTCTAAATTCAGAAGTAATTGGACCAAAAATTCGAGTACCTAATGGTTTATTTTGATTATTTAAGATTATTATACAATTTTTATCAAATTTTATTAAATTTCCTATAGTACTTTTTTTTTGATAACTTGTATGAACAATTAAAGCTTTAAATAAATCACCTTTTCGTATTTTTGTTTTTTTTTTTTGATTTAAACGTAATTTTTTAGCTGAAATTAATATTTTATCACCTATTTTACCAATTTTGCTTTTATATATTTTTATGCATTGTCCTAGTTTTATACCACTATTATCGTTAATTTTTAATTTAGTTTGAATTTGAATCATATTTTTTTTTTGACGAGAGTAGGACTTGAACCTACATCTTCAGATTATGAGCCTGATAAGTTGCCAATTACTCTATCTCGCCTTAAAATGTATGCTTTTAGAAACTATCAAAGAAGGGATTTGAACCCTTAATGCTTTTGAAGCGTTACATTCTAAGTGTAATGTGTTTACCAATTTCACCACTTTGATAATATTTTACCTACTATTGGACTTGAACCAATAACCCTAAAAGAGGGAACAGATTTTAAATCTATCGTGTTTACCAATTTCACCAAGTAGGCTTTAAATTAATATATATGATGTATAATATTAAAATAAAAAGTTATTTAGAATTACATTTTATTGAATTAAAATATAATTTTATTATTTCTTTAATCACTTTTTTTTACCTATTTTTTATTTCATATTTTTTTTCAAATCAATTAATATATTTATTTATAAATATATTAAATAATAAAAATATTTTAAAATATTTTATTTTTACAAATATAACAGAATTATTTATTACTAAAATAATAATATCTATCTTTATTTCTACATTTATGTCTTTGCAAATTTTAATAATTCAATTGTGGATTTTTATATCTTATGGACTTTTTAAATTTGAAAATTTAAGATTTATAAAATTTTATTTTTTATTTTTTTTTTTAAATATTTTAATAATTTTTATAATATTAATTAAAATAATTCCAAATATTTTTTTATTTTTTATAAATATTAATGAAAATTTTTCAAATAAATATTTATTTAATATTTATTTTGAACCTAATTTCAATAATTATTTTAATTTTATTTTTTTATTTTATATTTATATTTATATAATTTTTATATATTTTTTTATACTTTTTTATTTAATGTTTAATAAATTTTTTAATATTAAAATATTTATAAATTTAAGAAAATTTTTTTATTTAAAATTTTTATTAATAAGTAATATTATTTCACCACCAGATTTTATAAACCAAATATTTACTTTATTTTTATTTATTATATTTTTTGAAATATTTATTTATATAAATATTTATTTATGTAGATATTTTTTTTATAAAATTTAATTTATTTTTATTTGTGATTTGATTTAAATTTTGATTATTTTTTATTTCTTTAAAAATTTTAAAATTTATTTGATAATTTTTTAAATATTTAATAGATGTTATTTTTAAAGAAGACCCATTTGTTAAAATAATTTGATTTGTATATGTAAATAATTTTTTACTTTTTTTCATAAATATATATTATGGCTAGATAACATAATGGTAATGTATAGGACTGCAAATCCTTTAATGACGGTTCGAGTCCGTCTCTAGCTTAAAAGGATAGAGTGGGATTTGAACCCACGGTATTATTTATACTTCAGTTTTCAAGACTGACACCTTAAACCACTCGATCACCTATCCATTAAAGTCTTTTCATTTTTTCAACTCTACAACCATTAAAAGGAAGAGAAGTTTTATCGAATATTTTAATTATTTTAATTTTTTTTTTTTTTAAATTTCTTAAAATATTATATCTACCTACACCTGTACCATTTAAATAAACATTCAATTTTTTAATTTTTTTTAATTGAATATATTTATTAACTTTATAAACAATTAGTTGAATGTTATAAGGTGTATTTTTTTTGAATTTAGTTTTTTTTAAAGATTTAGTAGACCATTGTTTTAAAACTTCACCTGTTTTTTTTGTTAAACTTATTATAGTATTTTTAAAAGTACATTTAACATGTAATTTTGCTAAAACTAAAAGATTTTTTTTTTTATTATATCTTTGTTTATATTTTTTATACTTAATCATATTATTTTTTTTTTTTTAAAATTTTTTTTTTTTTTTTGATTTGTTTAATTTGTTTTTGACCAGATACTTTTTTAAATTTTTTAGCTGTTTTAGCATTTGTATGTGTACGTTGACCACGAACTGGTAATCCAATATTTTGTCTTATACCACGAATGCTTTTAATTTCTAATAATTCATTTAATTTAGTTTTTTTTAATTGTCTTAAAACTTGTTCAATTTTTAAATTTTTATTTATATAATTAATTAAACGATTTACTTGATAATTTTTAAGTTTGTTAACAGTTATTTGAGGATTAATTCCTACGTTTTTACAAATTTTTTTAGATTGATATTCATTTATACCATATAAAGTTGTTAATGAATATAAAATACTTTTAGAATTTGAAATAGTTTTATTAAAAATATATAACATAATAAATATTCTCTATATACCATATAAAATGATAGAAAAAAAAATAAATCCAATAACACCATCACAACGTCAAACATTATTATTAAAAAAATATAATTTAAGCAAAACTTTTAAAATTAAAAAATTAACAAAAGGTTTTAAAAGATCAAATGGACGAAATAATCAAGGTAAAATTACTGTAAGACATCGAGGTGGAGGTCATAAACGTTTATATAGAAAAATTAGTTTTAATAGATCAAAAAATATTGAAGGTTATGTATCAAGAATATTATATGATCCAAATAGATCTGCAAATATAGCTTATATAAAAAACAATTTAAAAGATAATTTTATTTTAGCCCCAGAAGGTTTAAAAATTAATCAATATATTAAAAGTTCTCCAGATGCTGAATTAAAAATAGGTAATTCTTTACCTTTAAAAAATATACCTATTGGTAGTTTAATTCATAATATAAGTTTATATCCTAATAGTGAAGGAAAATTAATTAGAAGTGCAGGTACTTCAGCTCAACTAATCCAAAAGATTAATAATAAATATGCAAAAATAAGATTAAGTTCTGGAGAATTAAAATTAGTATTATTAACATGTTATGCTACTTTAGGTATTGTCTCAAATATTAATCATAAGAAAATTCAATTAGGTAAAGCTGGTCGCTCAAGATGGTTAAATAAAAGACCCTCAGTTCGTGGTGTTGCTAAAAATCCAGTAGATCATCCACATGGTGGTGGTGAAGGTAAAACCAGCGGAGGTAGACCTTCTGTAACTCCTCAAGGTAGAATAACTAAAGGTCAGCCAACTCGAAAAAAAAAAAAAAAAAAATTAATAATTCAATAATAATATAAATGTCAAGAAGTATATATAAAGGTCTTTTTTTTAAAGTTAATTTATTAAAAAAAAAACAATGGATTAAAATCTACAATAAAAATTTAACAATATTACCTGAATATATTGATCATTTTGTAAATGTTTACAATGGTAAAAGTTTTATAAGTCTTAAAATTAATGAAAAAATGATCGGTTTTAAATTTGGCGAATTCATTTATACACGTAAAAAGCATATTTATAAAAAAAAAAAATAAATTATGGGTCAAAAAGTTATACCAATAAGTTTACGATTAAATAAAAATGAAAACTGGCATTCAAAATGGACTATTGATAAAAATGAATATTCCTATTTATTACATTTTGATTTAGAAATTAGAAAATATTTTGAAAATATTTTCAATTATAAAAATTTAAAATTAATAAAATTAAATATAGTAAAAATTTCAAAAAATATAAATATATATATATATATACATGAAAATCAAAAGTCAAAAAATTTAAGATTTTTTAATAAAATAATAAATTATTTAAATCTTTATTATAAAAATCATTTTATTAAAATTTTTATAAAAAAAATAAAATTAAAAGATTTGAAATTATTAAAAAAAAATATTGGAAAAATTTTTCATTTCATAAAAAAAAACAATAAAATTAATTATGATACAAAAAAAATGATATATAATTTTAGTTATGCATTATATACTAAAAATATAAATATGATTTCTTTTTATATTAAACAAACTTTAGAAAAAAAAAAAGCACATAAAAAATTTATTAAAAATATTAATAATATTTTAGAAGCTTTTTTTAAAATATTTTCTAATTTTATAGGATACCGTTTGCAATTTAAGGGTCGTTTAAATGGTTCAAAAAGAAAAAAAAAATTAATATATCAAAAAGGTAAAATACCTTTAAATACCTTAAAATATGATATTAAATATCATTTTAATGAGTTTAAAACACCTTCAGGTATTTGTAGTATTAAATTTTGGGTTTTTTTAAAAAAAAATTAAAATTATGTTATTTCCAAATAGAACAAAATATAAAAAACAATTTAAAGGTAAACTTGTAGGTAAAACATCAAAAGGAAATAAAATCATATTTGGTAAATATGCTATTAAAGTTTTACAAGAAGCTAGATTAACAGCACGTCAAATTGAAGCGACACGTCGAATAATTGTTCGAAAAATGAAAAGATTAGGGTTTTTATGGATTAGAGTTTTTCCTGATATACCTGTTACAGCAAAACCTACTGAAAACCGTATGGGTAAAGGTAAAGGTTCACTTTCTTTTTGGGTTGCAAAAGTTAAAAAAGGTCAAATATTATTTGAAATTAGTGGTATTTCTTTAGAAAATGCTAAAAAAGTTTTAAAAGCAGGATCTAATAAATTACCAATTAAAACCAAATTTATTTATAAATAATAAGGGCTTATAGTTTAATTGGTTAGAGCATACCGCTCATAACGGTAGAGTTGTAGGTTCAAGTCCTACTAAGCCTATATATTTTATTTTTTAAAATGAATAAACTAAAAATACAAAATTACAATAATTTACTAAATTATCAACATTTTTTAAAAAATAATTCTTTGAAAAAAGAAAAATATAAATTAAAAAATATTTTATTTGAAAATCAAATATTATATAAAAATCAAGATTTAAATATAATTGAATTAAGAAATTCTGAAAATATTCAAATTCCTTTTACTGTATTAGATTTAAAAGATATTTTTACTATTAAAAATGTACATAAAAATCAATTATTGTTTAATTATAATTTAAATTATAGTATATTATATAATTTTAATAAAATTATATTTAATTATAAAAAAAAAAAAGATAATATATTTAAAAGTAGAGTTGTTACAGGTAATCATAAAAAAGCTATAATGTCTTTTTTAGGTATTACTTTTCCAATAAAAACTACTAATTTAAATAATTTAATCAATGATAAAAGAACTTTTTATTGCAAAAAAAGATTAAAAAAAAAAATATATATAAAATTTAAAAATAAAAAAATCAAAAAAATAATTACAACATATAAATTAAGATATTTAAATTTTAAAATTGAAAATAATAAAAATAAATATTTTTTTTCACGTATTTCATATATTGAAGATATTTTAAAATATATACCTGTAAAAAAATTGAAAAAACAAATGCTTTTAGAAAGGAAAAAAAAAAAAAGTAATCTTTCTAGAAAAGAATATGTAAAAAAACAAAAAAATAAAAATAATTATGCCACAATTTGACCAATTTTCATTTTTTAATCAAGTTTCATATTTTATTTTTTTCTTTTTAAATTTTTATTTTTTTATAACTTATTTTTTTTTACCAAATGTTTGTTCTAATCTTAAATTTAGAAAAAAAAAAATAATTATGGATAATCAAAAAAAAAATCAAATTAATTTTGAAAAAAATAATATTATTTCTTTTTTTAACAATTCTTATAAAATTTTTTGTTTAAATTTTGAATCTTTTTTAATTAAAAAAACTTTTATTTATAAATTAAATGAAACTGATAAAATAAATGAAGTTCCTTTAATAAAGGATTTATTAAAGAAAAAAATAAATTTTTTTTTAAACCAAAAATTTTTATTATTTAAAAAAGTATTTATTAATATTTAATAATAATAAATAAGTGTATAGCTCAGTTGGTAGAGCACAGGACTTTTAATCCTATGGTCTTGGGTTCGAATCCCAATACACTTATTTATTATTATATTAAGGGGGTATATTTCAATTGGTAGAAAATATGTTTTGCAAATATAAGGTTATCGGTTCGAGTCCGATTACCTCCATTTTTAATACTAGATATAATTATGCAAAAAAAAATTAAAAAAAATATAAAACAAAGATACTTATTTAAAAATTTAGAAAAAAATAGATTAATTTTAAAAATTATTTCAAAAAACTTAAATATAGAAAAAGATTTGAGATGGAAATTACAGCAAAAATGGTTTTTTTTCAATCAAAATTCTTCAATAACACGTATTAAAAATTTATGTGTTTTAACAGGACGTTCAAAAAGTATTTATCGTTTATTTAAAATATCTAGAATACAATTAAGAAAACTAGCATCAGAAGGTTTTTTACCTGGTGTTTCAAAATTTAGTTGGTAAACATTTAAATTTAATTATGATCATTACTGATACTCTTTCAAATTTATTTTCAAAAATAAAAAATGGTTTTTTATCTAAAAAAACTAAAATAATACAACAAAAATCAAAACAATCTATAGATATATTAAATATTTTAGTTCATGAAGGTTTAATTAAAAGTTATAAAATAAATTCAAAAAATCGAATTGAGATTTTTTTAAAATACAAAAATAATAAATCAGTTATACATGAAATAAAACGTATGTCAAAACCCGGAAAACGTTTATATTTAAAAAACAAAGATCTATATATAAAAAAAAAGGGATTTTATATTTTATCAACATCTTTAGGTATATTAACAGATTTAGAAGCTAAAAAATTAAATATAGGCGGTGAATTTATTTGTAAAATTTTTTAAAAAATATGTTTAAAATATCAAAAACAAAAATTGAAATAAAAAAAGAAATTTTATTTAAAAGTCTTTTAGGAGATATTAATATTTTTTTTTTAGATAAAAAAATAAAAATACCTAAAAATATAGAAATTAAAATTGAAAATAATAATATTTTTTTTAAAGGTTCTTTAGGTGAATTATCTTTAACTTTCAAAAATGAAATTTCTTTTTTTCTAAAAAAAAATCAATTAATAATAATAATTAATTCACAAAAAAATAAAAAAAGCATTTTAAATTTATATAATAAATTAATAAAAATTAAAATAAAAGGAGTTTTACAAGGTTATAAATTAAATTTAATATTAAAAGGAATAGGATTTAAATCTTTTATAGAAAATAATAATTTAATATTAAAATTAGGATTTAGTCACAATATTGTTATACCTATTCCGAATAATATTAAAATTATAAATCAAACTAATAATTTAATTTTTAATAGTATAGATTTTATATATTTAACACAGTTTGTACATTATATTAAAAATTTTAAAAAACCAGAACCTTATAAAGGTAAAGGTCTTTTATTAAAAAATGAAAAAATCTTTAAAAAAGAAGGTAAAAAAAGTAAAAAATAGTTATATATGATTAAAAAAAAAAATAATAATAATAATATTTTATTAAATTTATTATTTAAATCAAAAAATATTTACGGTGAATCTTTAAAAAATACTAATAAAGATATAATACCTTTTCTTTATGGTATTAGACATAATTATACAATAATTAATTTAAAAAACGTATCTTTTTATTTAAAAAGAATTTTTAAATTATTAGAATACATATTAAAAAAAAAAGAAAAAATATTAATAATAGGAAATTCTGATGATATTCAATTTTTAGTTAATAAAAAATTTGTTAAAAACAATAACAATATCATTTTTTTTAATGAAGAATGGATTAATGGGTTAATTACAAATAAAATAGTAAATAACACTATAAATAAAAAAATTAATAATTTATTAAAAGAAAGTGAGATTAAATTAATATTAATAATAAAAAGTTCAATTGATGAAAATTATTTAAATAAAGAATTATCTACTATGAATATTCCTGTAATTTCATTTATTAATACAAGTCAAAATTTAAAAAAAATTAATTACCCTATTATTAGTAATTCAAAAAATATTAAATCATTATATACTTTAATGTATTTATTAAGAAAAATATTTTAATATATGAATAAATTAAGACCTCGAAATAAAATTTGTTTTCAAAATAATAATAATAAACATGCTTATTTAAAAATAACAAAATTGAGAAAAAAAAAATGGAATTTATTTAAAAAAAGATTAAAATATAAAAAAGAAATTAAACCTGAAAAAAGAAAAAAATTTTTTCAAAAAAGATTATTTGAAAAGCAACAATTTAAAAATTTTTACGGTTGTATTCCTGAATATCAATTAAAAAATTTGTTTAAAAAATTATCTAAAAAAGATAATAAAATCAATATGTTTAAAAATTTTGTTATAAAATTAGAAAGTAGATTAGATATAAATATATTGAGATTAAAATTAGTTAAAACAATTTTTCAAGCAAAACAATTAATTAATCATAAGAAAATTAAAGTTAATGATAAAATTGTAAGTAAACCTAACTTTATTTTAAATAAGGGAGATATTATTAGTATTATTAATTAAATGAAAAAAAAACAAAATAAATATTTAAAAAACAAAAATCTTTTTTTTCTAAAAAAAAAATTTCCGTATTTTAAAAATAATGAAAAAAAAGTAAAAGAAAAAAATAAAAAAATTAATAAAAATAATTATTTATATAAAAGTAAAAAATTAAAAAAAGGTATTTTTTTAAAAAAACCTAAATTTAATGAGATTTTATATCCTTTTTTTTTAAATATGAAATTAATAAATGAATATTTAAAAAAAAAATAAAATTTTAAATTATTTGAATTGTTTAAGTATATAATAAAATAATAAAAGCATTAAATGGATGCCTTGGCATTAATTTTATTTTTAGGACGTAAAAATGCGAAAAGCTATATTAAATATAAATATATTTTGATATATAGATTTCCTAAAGAAAACTTTTTCTTTGTGAAAATTTTAAAAGCAGTGAATTGAAATATCTAAGTAACTGTTACAAAAATCAAACGAGAATCCGTTAGTAGTGACGAGCGAACATGGACTTAGGTTTATAAAAATTATTTTATATTTTTTGAAAAATTTTAAAAAATTTACTAAAAAAGGTTAAAGTCCTGTAGAATTATATAAATTTTTATATTAGTAAGAAGAGATATGTGAAGTCTTTTTTGAATATTGGGGAACCACCCTCAAAACCTATAAAAATTAATGACCGATAGTGAACAAGTACTGTAAAGGAAAGGTGAAAAAGAACTTTTGAGTTTGAAATAATTCTGAAATTTAATGTTAATAATCAATTGGAGCTTTTTAAAGTGACAGTGTACCTTTTGCATAATGGGCCAGCAAGTTTATTTTTATAGCAAGCTTAATTTTTTAAAGTAGGCGTAGATAAATCAAGTTTTAAAATGCAAATATAAGTTATAAAAATAAGACCCGAAACCGAGTGATCTAACTATGAACAGATTGAAAAATAGGTAGAACTATTTGGAGGATCGAACTCACATATGTGGCAAAATATGGAGATGATTTGTGGTTAGGAGTGAAAGGCTAATCAAACTCGGAGATAGCTGGTTTTCCGCGAAATCTATTGAAGTAGAGCATTTAAAATCTTTTTTTGGGGTAGAGCACTCATTGAGCTAGGGGGCGTAAAAACTTACTGAACTCTTAGAAACTCCGAATACGAAAAAAGGTAATTTAAATAGACAGACATCAGGCGCTAAGGTCTTTTGTCAAGAGGGAAACAGCCCAGATTGATCGCTAAGGTCTCTAAATAATATTCTAAGTGAAAAAGGAAGTAAAAAAATGATTACAACCAGTAGGTAGGCTTGGAAGCAGCCATCCTTTAAAGAAAGCGTAATAGCTCATTGGTCTAGTTTTTTTGCGCCTAAAATGTATCGAGACTTAAGAAATTTACCGAAGCGGCAAGTTTTATTTATAATAAAACGGTAGCGGAACATTCTGTATGTTGAAAAAGATATGTTGTAAAATATATTGAAGATATCAGAAAAGAAAATGCTGGCATTAGTAACAAAAAATAATGAAAAAAATCATTATCACCGTAAATTCAAGGGTTTCTATGTTAAGATGTATTTCATAGAGTGAAACGGCCCCTAAGAAAGATTTGACGAAAGCAAATTTTGATGGGATAATTTTTAAATTAAATTTTTTAAAAAAAGTGACAAAAAGTAATACTTTTTCAGGAAAAAGCTTTTTTAAATAATAAACCGTACCCTAAACCGACACAGGTGAATAGGTCGAGTAGACTAAGGTGAATGAGAGAACTATATTGAAGGAACTCGGCAAAATGACTCTGTAACTTCGGGATAAAGAGTACCTCAGAAATGAGGTGGCACAGAATAGGGGGTTGCGACTGTTTAATAAAAACTTAGGACTCTGCTAAATGGTAACATGATGTATAGGGTCTGACACCTGCCCGGTGCTGGAAGATTAATAGGAGATGTTTACGCATTGAATGGAAGTCCCAGTAAACGGCGGCCGTAACTCTGACGGTCCTAAGGTAGCGAAATTCCTTGTCGGGTAAGTTCCGACCTGCATGAATGGTGTAACGACATCCCCGCTGTCTCCAATATAGACTCAGTGAATTTGAATTATCCGTGAAGATGCGGATTTTCTGTAGTTAGACGGAAAGACCCCGTGAACCTTTACTACATCTTTATATTGTTATTTTATATAATATGTGTAGCATAAGTGGGAATCTTTGAGACCTTCACGCTAGTGAATTGTTTAGATAACATTGAAATACCACTCTTATTAAAATAAATAACTAATATTAATCAATAGACAGTGTATGGTTGGTAGTTTGACTGGGGCGGTCACCTCCTAAAGAGTAACGGAGGTGTACAAAGGTAAGCTCAAATTGGAACTTAATATCAATTGTAGAGCGCAATGGTAAAAGCTTGCTTGACTGTAAGATAGACATATCAAACAGGGACGAAAGTCGGTCATAGTGATCCGATAATTCTTGGTGGAAAGATTATCGCTCAACGGATAAAAGGTACTCCGGGGATAACAGGCTGATGACTCCTAAGAGCTCCTATCGACGGAGTCGTTTGGCACCTCGATGTCGACTCATCACATCCTGGAGCTGAAGA
>JACCEA010645955.1_pt1 | contig 13164 bp, 29 predicted proteins | sample 7449851 | NCBI WGS metagenome assembly JACCEA01 (sample SAMN15323453, study PRJNA562643) | freshwater metagenome | isolation source: river surface water | place: USA:Blue River Watershed | collected 2017-08-18 | reverse complement strand
TGACGCTCGGGAAAGACCGGGATTGCCGTTCTGTGTTTGAGCCCGCTTCGGCGGGCTCTTTTTTTGTCTGTTTCGCGCAACACAAGGGTTGTGCAGTCAACAATATGTTGCAATAATCGAGGCTCTTTTAGGAGAACAAAATGGTCCACTGGTTCTGGTTGGTAATCGCCGCGCAAATTGGGTTTGCGCTTGGCGTCTTCGTTGTCGGCCTGATCACGGCCAACCGCATCGAGGAGGAGATGGAAGACATCGCGAACGTGAGGAATCCCGTGTGAACTGCCAGAAGTGTGGCCACCCCGAGACCTCGGTCCTGTCCAGCAGGAAGATCGAGGACGGCTTTGTCACGCGCCGCGTGCGCGGATGCGGCCAGTGTGGTCACAAGTACAACACCTACGAGATCGACGGCGGCATCTGGCCGACCGTGAAGAAGTGGGCCATCGGTGATAGAGCTCCGGCTCTTGCCAAGAAGCACAAGCTCTACGCCCGCAATGAGCAGATTGTGGCCATGATCCATGCCGGCCATCAGCTCAAGGACATCGCCAAGCAATTCGGCATCGCCGCCACGACGGTGGGCTACGTCGCGCGCAAGGCCGGCATCCCGAGCCGCGAGGCGCCCAAAAAAGCCATACCAACCAACAGCCCTTGGGCAGGACTCCTATGAAAAAAATTCTTGCCGCTGTACTGGTGGCCACCTCAATTGCCGCGCACGCCGAATCCCTTCATGCCCCGAATGAGGCAGGCGGAAGCATCGTCATCACCGATCGGCCGTGCCCGACAAGCGAGAAGCTCAGGTACGCCTACGCCGTCGAGGGCAACGGCGCCGTGACTGCCGGCTGCTGGACGTTCTTTGATGGCCTGGTGCACATCCTGTGGACGGAGGCAAACATCCACATGGCTTACCCGCCAGAAGCGTTCATGCGGTCAGGCAAGCGCAGGAAGGCCGATGAGTTGTGAAGTATGTCGTCCGCCAGGTCAACACACGAGACCACGAAATCGCAGAGCTGCTGATCCGCATGCAGCTCGAGTGCCTGCCTGGCGATAGGCCGGACTCCGTCAAGCAAGGCTACTGGTGGATCTGCTACACCGAGACCGGCAAGCCTGCCGGTTTCTGCGGCATGCGGGCGAGCGTGCGCTGGCAGGAGACGGGCTATCTGTCGCGCGCCGGCGTACTGGATGCACACCAGGGCCAAGGCCTTCAGAAGCGCATGATCCGCGTCCGCATCCGCAAGGCAAAGCAGCTCGGCTGGAAGTGGCTTCTGTCCGACACGTCAGAAAACCCGGCGTCGGCAAACTCGCTGATTGCCTGCGGATTCAAAATGTATGAGCCGCGCGACCCCTACGGGCTGCGCACCTCGCTGTATTGGAGGAAGAAGTTGTGAGCATCGAGGTAATGAGACAGGCGCGGGAGGCGCTGAAACGGGGGAGACGGCAAATCATCGGGGTACTGGTACAACAAGACCAAGACGCCGCCATCGCCGCATTAGACCAAGCCATAGAGCAGGCTGAGAAGCAGGAGCCGGTGGCGTATATCCGAGTGAGCAAGACAGGCCATGTCATGGCTCGCGCTAAGTCTGGCGACTTTTATTCGTTGCCAGACGGCGCATTGCTCTACACCACCCCACAACCACATCGTGAATGGGTTGGTCTGACGGATGACGACATTTTGTCAGCGCTGGATTTGGTTGGCTATGACACGCAAGCGTTTGAGCAAGCGTATGCCATCGAAGTCAAACTTAAGCAGAAGAATTATGTCGATTGAAGAAATGAAACGGGCGACATACAGCGACATCGTTTCTGACGGTGGATTTGACCCGCGCAACAAGTTCGACAAGCCCGCAGCGCAGCGTGAGTGGGTCGAGCTTATGACCGACCGGGAGCGAAGCGTCGTTTGGTTCGCGCTCCATCGCTTCATGCATGAGGCATACGGGCTGGCAAATGAAGCGCTGCAAGACAAGAAGGGGCTGCGATTTAAGCCGGGCGCCGCCGATGCGTTCCACCAGGACGCGCACGACGCTGGCGAGATCATCTCCAAGCTGCGCAAAAATAACGTCGACGCAAAATGAGGGAAGAGCTCAGCCCCGGCATGCGAGCCCTATACGAGCACGCCCTGGGCCCGGCCTACACCGGCTGGCCGCCCGGGCTGCTGCAGGACGACTGCGCCGGCTTGAGTAGGTGGCTCGCCAGCAAACCGGATGCGCGTCGCCGCGTGCGCGAGGCGTTAGAATTTTTGGACAACCAAGAGAACAACAATGACCGAAGAACAAGTTGAAATCGCGGCCCGCAAGTTATGCGAGCTGCGCGGAATAGATCCCGACCAGAGTGTGCCGCACGGCGCGCCACCGAATGACCGCGGCTACGTGCCGGCCGTGTTGCTGCACAGCCCGGCGTGGACGCTTTGCGTCAGCGAGGTTCGCGCGTTCTACCAGGTCGCTCAGGCCATTGACTTTGCCCATGCCTGGGATGGCCGCTGAAAAAAGGTGTCGCTTGCACGCGACGCAATAACCACACAATCCAATCGGGATTTATTTTTTTGTTGATTAGCCAACAATTTGTTGCATAATCCAACCATCAGTTCAACGCTGATTTACGCAACCTCTAGGAGATTTACATGACCGACACCACCAACACCGCGGAACCCGCGGTTTCCGCGCAGGAGCAAACGGCGGCACAAACCAGCCTGGCGCTCATCAACAACACCCTCACCGAGTTCGAGAAAGTCCAGGCAGGACTGGCCGACTTGAATCAGAAATACAACAACGTCGTCTTCGACGTGCGCACAACCAGAGGCATGGACGAGGCCAAGGCCGCACGCCTGGCGATTCGCGAGCCGCGCTACGCCGTCAAGAACGCCCTCGATGCCGCCAAGAAGCCGCTCAACGAGATCAAGAAGAACATCACGGAGCGCGCCGAGTACATCACCGCTCAGCTGGTGGCGCTTGAGGATCCGATCGACAAGCAGATCAAAGCCGAGGAAGACCGCAAGGAGGCCGAGAAGCAGGCCAAGGTTGCAGCCGAGCAGGCTCGTGTTGCCGCGCTGCGCGAACGCCTCGAGGCGATTGCGTCAATGCCGGTCAACTGTGCCGGCAAGTCGTCCGCTGACATCGCGTTGTCGATCCTCGAGCTTGACGCCGTCGCGATCGACGAGTCCTTTGCGGAATTCCGGCCGCACGCCGAAGACGCCAAGTCCACGGCGCTGGCAAAGCTGCGTGAGTTGCATGACGCCAAGCTGGCGCAGGAGGCCGAAGCCGAGCGCCTGGCCGCCGAGCGCGCAGAGCTGGACCGCATCCGTGCCGAGCAAGCCGCACAGGCCGCCGAGCTCGAGCGTCAGCGCCAGGAGCAGGAAGCCGCCGCGGCGCGCGCAGCAGCAGAGGCAGCAGTCGCCGCACAGCGCGCCATTGACGAGGCCAATGCCAAGGCTCGTCGCGAAGCCGCGGAGCGCGAGGCCTTCATGAAGCAGCAGCAGGACGCCTTCGAAGCCGAGAAGCGCGAGGCCGAGGCCAAGCTCAAGGCCGAGCAAGACAAGCTGACTGCGGAGCGCGCAGAGATCGCCCGCGCCGCCGCCGAACAAGCAGCCAAGCAAGCCGCTGAGCAGGCCGCACGCGAGCTCGCCGAGCGCAACGCCGAGCTGGCCAGGCAGGAGGCCGCACGCAAGGCTCGTGAAGACGCCGAGCTCGCGCACGCCGCAGGTGTTGTCGCCGCTGTTGCCGAAGCCTTTGACGTCACAGCCGATGTTGCCGAGGAATACATCCTCCGCGCCGCCGAAACGCTGAACGCAAAGGTGGCGGCATGAGCAACGCACTAGCCATCATCACCGGCGACATCTACGGAGCTCGTGACGCGTTCGACGCCGTGCTCGCCGATCGCAGCATCAACTTCGATCGCGAGGCCGAGTTCGCCATCCAGGTGCTGTCGCAAAACGATTACGCGCTGAAGCTGGCCCAGGGCAATCGCCAGTCGGTTGTCAACGCCGTGACCAACATCGCGGCCATCGGCATCTCGCTGAACCCGGCGAAGAAGCAGGCGTACCTGGTGCCGCGCGACGGCAAGATCTGCCTGGACATCAGCTACATGGGATTGCTGGATCTGGCCACGGCCACGGGGTCCATCAAGTGGGCCAAGGCTGCCGTCGTCTATTCGCTCGATCAGTTCGCGTTGAACGGATTCGATAAGCCGCCAGAGCACCAGTTCAATCCGTTTGCCAAGGAGCGCGGCGATGCCGTCGGCGTGTACGTCGTCGTCAAGACGGCGGACGGCGATTACCTGACGGAGGCCATGAGCGCCGACGAGGTCAACCAGATCCGCGATCGCTCGAGCGCCTGGAAGGCCTGGATCAACAAGCAGAAGTCCTGCCCGTGGGTCACCGACTGGGCGGAGATGGCCAAGAAGACTGTCATCAAGCGCGCCTACAAGACGTGGCCGAAGACCGATCGCCTGGACCAAGCCATTCACCACCTGAACACGGATGGCGAAGAGGGCCTGCACGAGATCAATCAGAAGTCGGCTCCGGCAACGGCGAGCGACAAGCCGATCTTCGACCGCACGGCGTGGCTTGAGAAGGCCAACAAGGCGCAGACGCTTGACGCTCTGAGCGCCGTCTGGCGGACCGGCACGGACGCCGCATCCAAGGCCAAGGACCGCGAGGGCTACAACGCATTCAAGGACGTCGTCAACGCGCGCAAGGCGTTCCTTGAGGGCAAGGCCAACGCGACCGACGTCGAGGTCAAGGAAGGGGCCGAGGCATGAAGAAGATCAACTATTACCGCGTCGAGGTCACTGACCCCGCAAACCCTGGAATCCTTGGGCGCGAAAAGAAGTATGAGGCCGTGACGTTCAACGTCGTCGCCGAGAACGACAAGTATGTCGCCATCGACGACCGCCGATTCACATCGCTCAGCAAGGAGAAATCCAAGTACGAAACGTGCCTCGATTCGCCTGAAATCAGCCTGCACGCCAACGACAGCTGTTGGGGTACGCGCGTCAGCTACACGCTCTACACCGAGAAGACCAAGCGCGCCGCCACCATCAAGAGAGAGATCGAGGCGGCCGTCGCGAAGAAGTACGGCTTCTTCACTCGCGGCTTTGATCTGTCATTTATCACTGACAAGGGGGCTGCATGATCGAGCAAGGCTCACCCGAATGGTTCGAGCTGCGCCGCGGCCTGGCGACCGGAAGTCACTTTGCCGACGTCATGGCGCAGGGCAAAGGCGGCGCCGAGTCCACGATGCGTCGCAACTACCGCATGCGCCTGGCGCTGGAGAATTTCACCGGCAAGGTGATCTCCGACGGCTTCACCGGCAACAAGCACACGGAGCGCGGCAAGGAGCTCGAGCCGTTTGCGCGCATGGCGTACGAGTCAATCACCGGCGCCATTGTGCAAGAGGTTGACTTCGTCAAGCACAAGTTCTTGTCCGCCGGCGTATCGCCCGATGGCCTGGTTGGCGACGACGGCATGGTCGAGTTCAAGTGCCCAATCCCGGCGATTCACTGGGAATACCTGCAGCTCAAGGGTCAGCCGCCGGCTGAATACAAGTGGCAGGTCTACGGCGAGATGTGGGTCACCGGCCGACGCTGGAATGACTTCGTGTCGTACTGCGAAGACATGCCGAGCTCGCTGCAGACGCACATCAACCGCGTTCACTGGGACGACAAAATCATCGCCGAACTTGACGCCGGCGTGAGCAAGTTTCTTGCAGAGGTAAGCGTCACGGTCAACGAAATTCATAAACTCGCAAAAGAAAGAGCAGCATGAGCAGTAGCAAAACTTCAGCAATTTACGCCGCAACATCTGTTGGCGTCCTGGCGGCACTCACCGCGCTAACCATTGAGCAGGGCTGGGTGCTGAGCATCCTGTGGGGGTGGTTTGCCGTGCCGCTTGGCGTGCCGGCAATCACGATTCCGGGGGCCATGGGCATATCCATTCTGCTGTCGACAATAGCGATGCGACGCAGCGCCAAGGATCCTGATGAGGCTTGGTATGACTGGATGTTCTTCTACGCCACCAAGCCGCTCGTCGCCCTGGGCATTGGCTGGATCGTGAAGCAATTCTTGTGAGGTGATCAATGAATACCGATGAAGTTCTTGGTTTTCGCCGGGCCCGCAAGTCGGACCCCGTCACGAGCCACGCCGCGGCAGGAGAGGCTGAGCAGTTTGCCAACGCGCATTGCGATCGGATCCTGGCGTGCCTGGATGCGAACGGGCCCATGGGCAAGGACGGCATTGCTGGCGTCACCGGCATCACCGGAGTCGCTGTTGCCCGCCGCCTTCCCGAGCTCGAGCGCGACGGACTCGTGAGGCCCACCGGCAACAAGAGGCCATCCAACACCGGGCGCCTCGAGCGCGAGTGGGCAAGTGCGTCATGGCTGAAGAAGGCCTGAGTTTTGGCGACCGCATCCTGGAGCACCTGGTCGGCATGGCCAAGACTCCGGGGTGGAAAGCCTACGCATGGACTGCGGCCAAGAGGTACGAAGAGATCAACCCCCAGGACTGCAAAGACATGCAGCAGAGATTGAAGCAAGAAATGTTGAAAGAGAAAGAAGGACAGCAATGAAGCTCGCAGTAATCGGTCGCGTCGCGGCCATCAAAGCCATTGAAGGCGCGGACCGCATCCAGCAGGCAATCGTCGATTGCGGCGACGAGGGCGTGTGGTCTGGCGTCGTCACCAAGGACATCGGCCAGGACGACATCGTCGTTGTGTTTCTACAAGACGCCGTGCTGCCGCCGAGCGAGCGCTGGGCGTTCATGGAGAAGAGCAAGTGGCGCGTACGCATGGCTCGCTTTAAGGGTGTGCCCAGTGAGTGCCTGATTGTGCCAGCCGGAGGCGACGAGCCCGCGATGCAGCCAGGCGCCGACCTGACCGAGGTGCTGGGTGTCACCAAGCACGAGAAGCCCATCCCGGCCCAGATCGCCGGCGAGGTGCGCGGCAACTTCCCGGACTTCATCCCGAAGACGGACGAGGTCAACTTCCAGCGCCTGCGCGACGTCCAGGAGCTGATGTCTGGCAGCCACTGGGTGGCCACGCTGAAGTACGACGGCACGAGCTGCACGGTGTGGAATGACGACGACGGCATGCATGTGTGCAGCCGCAACCTCGAGCTCAAGGAATTCACCGACACCGGCGGCACCAACGTGTACTGGCGTGCGGCGCGCAAGTTCGAGCTGGACCGCCTCAGCAAGGGCTACGCGCTGCAATTTGAGATCGTCGGGCCCGGCATCCAGGGCAACCCCTTTGGCTTGGCTGACATCGAAATCGCGGCGTTCACGTTGTTCAACATCCGCGACCAGGAGCGCTGCCACTTCGGCTCATTGGTTGGCATGTGCCAGGTGCTTGGGATTCCGATGGCCGAAATCATTGCCGCCGGCAACGGCCCGCTGTCGCACGACAACATCCGAAGCATAGCCGAGGTCTCGTATGAGCCCAGCGGGAAGCAGGGCGAGGGCGTGGTGTTCCGCAGCATCAACAGCGACTGGTCCTTTAAGGCGCTGAATCTGGCGTACAAAGAGGCATAAGCAGCCATAAATGAGTGCTTGAATCGGACGGCATCTCTGCGCAGCGGGGATGAAGGCCCGGGATCCGGGCGGCACCGTCGGCGTATGTCGTAAGCGCCACCAAGTTACAGAAAGCGAGAACACAATGAATGGAAAAATGGCGAAGCGCTTGCGCAAGCTGGCAAAACTGGAGATGTCGTCAAACGCAGAGACCGTCGATCGCGAGCTCGTGCTGGCTCGTGTGCGAGGGCATGACCGCGTAGTGAATGAGCCGCTGTCGGTGCGCGCGTTCTACCTCAAACTGAAGGGCGCCTACGCAGACGCGAGAAGCAGCAGCGTTGCGAAACCGCAACATGACCCGGATTTGTAAAGTTTTTTGCTGTCCAGCCAACATTTTGTTGGTATAGTCAACACCATGGAACCTAAACAGCAAATCGAATACTACCGATCGCAGATCAAAGAGATGCTGCGACGTGTCCCGACAAGCGTGAATGGCGGGTCGTATGACCACGCCGTCGCGTTTAAGAAGCTCGCGGCGCAGGCAAGCAAAGCCGCCGACGCAAGCAACCCCAAGTTGGTAGTGCTGATCTCGATGCACAACCAGCTGTCAATGTACTACTGAAGAAAGACCTATACGAAATGTCATCCGTCAACAAAGCAATCATTCTTGGCCGTGCCGGCCGCGACGCCGAAGTGCGTTACATGCAAAGCGGCGCAGCCGTGGCCAACGTGAGTCTGGCGACATCCACGAAGCGCAAAGACAAGAACACCGGCGAGGTCGTTGAAGACACGCAGTGGCACCGCATCACCTTCTACGAGCGCCTGGCTGAGATCGCCGGCGAGTACGTCAAGAAGGGTGGCCTGATCTACGTCGAGGGCACGATCAAGTACGGCAAGTACACCGACAAAGACGGTGTCGAGCGCCCAACCACCGACATCATCGCCAACAGCATGCAGCTGCTGGGCGGCCGCGACCAACAGCAAGGCGGCGGCCAAGACAATGCACCGCGCCAGCAAGGCAATGCCCAGCGTCAGCAGGCGCCTCAGCAGCGCAGCCAGAGCAACGCTCCGCGTCAGCAGGGTGGCCAACAAGGCGGCCAGCAACGCGGCGGCGGCAGCGGCTTCGACGACATGGACGACGACATCCCGTTCTGATGATTTTGGGGGAACGCCAGTACCGAAGTGTCGACCAGTAGAGAAGACAAGTACCCCACCTATTTCCCAATCAATTGAAAGATCAAAACATGGAGCTTCTCAAGTCAATTTGGCCGAGCCTTGGTCACGGATATGTTGGTGTTCAGCGTAACGCCAGCTACACCAAAAAAGGGCCGGGGCGCCGTCACGACTACATAACAACGGCAGAGAGGGCTCGGCGCGCCGAAGAGGTTCGCAAGGCTCATGAGGCCGCCCAAGCAATGAACCCAGCCTAATTTTTTTAACCCACCGAAAGGAAAACCTGTGAGTGCAGTAATCATCCCAACCCCCGGCCGAATTGTCTGGTTCCACGCAACCGAACATGACGGCATCGCCCGCCTGAATGGCCAACCCCTGGCAGCCATCATCACTGGCATCCACAACGACCGCCTCGTGAACCTGGCTGTGTTTGATGCCTACGGCAACGCCCAGCAACGCAGCAATGTGACGCTGGCACAGCCCGACGAAGATCGACCCAACCACGCGCACGCCTCGTGGATGCCGTACCAGATCGGACAGGCTGCCAAGACCGAGCAATTGCAAGAGCAGCTGCAAGGCGGCGAGGGACCGTTCGCTGAAACCGATGGCACGTCAGCATCGGAGACCGGCTTGGTCAACACCACGCCCGACGCGCCGGACGCGCAGCAGCAGTAAGCAATACGGCCGAAAGCGGATGCCAGGGAGTAATGGGCGGTCTCTTGATCCCCTGGACGCAGCGAGTAGGCCTTCTGGAGCACCCAAATGAAGTTGATTAAAAACGCGTTGGTCTACAAGGCCGAGCTGCCCGGGGCTGCGACCCTGGAAAAACACCTCGAAGAGAAGCCGTTCACGGACCCGTTGGAGCTGTCGTCCGGTTCTGTTGGCTTCATCAGCCGCAGCGGCGAAGGCTTGGTCGACGTGTTCCACGACGGCCTGGCGTTCACGGTGCGTATCGACGACAAGATCATCCCGGCCGGCGCCGTCAAGGCTGAGCTCGAGAAGCAGACGAAGATCATCCTGGAGCGCGAGGGCCGCGCCCGTCTGAGCAAGGAAGAGAAGGCCGGCCTGAAAGACTTGATCATCATGGGCTTTCGCAAGAAGGCGCTGATCAAGACTACCGTCGTGACGTGCTTCTACGACACCCGGAACAAGTACCTGATCATCCCCGTCACCAGCCGCACCACGGCAAACATCATTGTCACTTTGTTGATCAGTGCCGTCGGCAGCGTCAAGACCGAGACAATCCACATCAGCGACGTCAAGCACGGACTCACGACGCGCATGGACGCCTGGCTCAAGGGTGACGTCGACGCGTTCGGCGAGTTCGATCCCTGCGCTGATGTAGCCCTGACGCAAGGCGGCCAAAAGCTGACCGTGCAGATGGAGGCTGTGTCCAATGCCAAGGAAGGCTTGGAAAAGGCGTTCTCCACGGGCTTCACCATCAAGTCGATGCGCCTGAGCTCGAGCGATGAGGTCAGCTTCCGCCTGACGTCCGACTTCGCATTCAAGTCAATTCGGTTCCCGGTGACGGCATCCGAGGACAACGTCGAAGACGCGTGGCTGCACGAGGCCTCCGTGCAGGTGCTGAACATGTCGTCGATCATCACCGAGCTGTGCGACATGCTGGGCTACAAAGAGCCTGAGCAAGAGAAGGAGGCTGCATGACCAAGCCTCTGCTGATCGGCCTGACAGGCTATGCCGGCAGCGGCAAGGACACGGTGCGCGAGGTTCTCGAGGACCAGCACGGCATTGACGGCCTGGCCTTTGCCGACCCGATTCGCGACATGCTGACGGCACTGTTCGAGACCTGCGGCGTGGACACGAAGTGGATGACCGAGCGAGATCTCAAGGAGCGCGACATTCCCGAGATCGGCGCCAGCTACCGCAAGCTTGCTCAGCTGTTGGGCACGGAGTGGGGGCGCGCGATCGCTCCCGACTTCTGGCTCAAGATCGCGGCCGCCAAGATCTCGATGTACTCGGAGTACGGGAGTCTGGGCACCGTGGTCAGCGACGTCAGGTTCCCCAATGAGGCCGAGTGGATCAAGGCTCAGGGTGGCGTGATCTGGAAAATCATTCGCCCCGGCGTTGAGCCCGTGCGCGCGCACGCCAGCGAGGACTTGATCGCCAGCCTGCCGTACGACTACGTGATCGACAACCGCGGCACCATCTCGGACCTCGATCACGCCGTCGCCATGGCTCTGGCTTACACGGAAAAGGAGCTGGCGACGTGAATACACTCACGCTCCTCGGAATAGCCTCGCTCGCCTTTGTCGTTGTGTTCACGGCTCGCGCCTACCGCAACGACACCGGGGAAGGGCAGACGCCGAGGGGCGCGATTGTGGAGGCATGGACCAACATTGTCATCGGCTTCTCCGTGAACATGCTGGCGAACGTCTTCCTGATTCCGCTTATGACTGACGGCGGGCACGTCACCTTCGAGAGCAACTGGTGGGGCGGCTGGGTTTACACCGCGATTTCCGTCATCCGCCAGTACGCCATACGCAGATGGAATAATAGGCTACAATATGTTGGCCTAACAACAAAAAGTTCAACATGACCAAATCAAATTTTCGAGAAACAGCGGACTGGCTGGCCACATGCGGCAAGCAGCCCGGCAACGAAAGTCACCTGGCTACCCAGGTCGGGTGCCACCTCGAGGAGCTCTGCGAATTCCTGGATGAATTGATCATCACGGGGTCGTCCTCTGACAACGACTCGCTGACGCTGGCGTCCACCCGCATCAAGGGGCTGGCGCACCGCCTGAAGAAGGGCAGCACCGGCATTCGATTCAGGAACCGCGGCAACGCTCTGGACGCGCTGTGCGATGCCGAGGTGACCGGCAACGGTGTGGCCTTCATCGCGCAGATGAACAAGGAGGAGGGTGACCGCCGCGTGCTGTTCAGCAACAACTTGAAGCTCAACGCCGATGGCACCCCAGTCATTTTGCCGGGCGGCAAGATCGGCAAGTCCGATCGCTACGTCAAGCCCCACATGGATGACCTGGTATGAGCGATTCACCCGTCCTGCTGCCTGGCAGCACCAAGAATTCGTCACCCCTGAAGGAGTGCTCGAAGTGTGGCAACAAGCGCGAGCCCGCCGGCGGCATTCAGTTGTCGCCGTCCAAGTGGCGGTGCGCGAGTTGCTGGCGTTCCTACGTTTTCAGAAAGAAGTAAATGCTTGAGCTGTTCCTGATCCTCTATTTCACCGCGGCAGCGATTACGGCCGTCGGCGCTTACGTCGTCAGCAAAGACGAGCCCTACATCACGCTGCGCGAAGCCATGTTCGTGGCGTTCCTGTCCCTGACGCCGCTCCTTAATTTTTGGGCGGCATCCGTGGTGATCTGGGATTGGGCGGAAGACAAGGTTATCTACCGGAGAAAAAAATGACACAGCAAAAACCAAAGGCTCCGGCACTGAAGCCGGTCAAGTCAAGCAACGTCGACGGCTTTCACTACGACCCCGCGTCGGGATCGCTGCATGTGAAGTTCAAGACCGGCAAGACGTACGAGTACACCGGCGTCAAACCACAGGACGTCGAGGCGCTGACCAAGGCCGACTCGTTTGGCTCCCACATGTCGAAGCACATCATTCCGAAATTCAAGGTGGCGAGGTCGTACTGAATGGATGAGAAAAACTTACAGAAGCACCTCGATGCCTTGGGCGACAACATCAACGAGGTGATGTCGTCCACCGTCGCCGTGAAGGGGGAGCAGTTTGCGAGATGTGTCGCGCTTGCCTTTGAGTCATTTCAGATTGCCGAAGCTCTGACGCGATTGAGCGCGCTCGTCACGGACGAACGTCGTCGCCAGCTTGCAGACATGCTGCGCGAATCCGGAACAGACGTGCTGTCCATCATGGTTGGCAAGTCTTTGGAGCCGCTGTCAGAAAGCGACGTGGATGAGGTCATGACCATGGCCAAGATGCTTTACCGGCGGCGCAACGAGGCAACGGAATCAATTCGAAGGGAAGCCAATGGGAACTGAGCACAACGTCATCAATCAGATGCTCGTCGACCTCGGCGCTACTGTCGAAGAGGTTGGCAACATGCCTGACGGCTCCGCCTTTGCGGTTGCCTGGTATCCGTTGCCGCAAGGCCACTGGCAGACGGCGCAGCACTTCAACATCCCGCCGATGCCCTTGCTGATGGGCGCCTGGGATATTCGTCGCCAGCGCATGGCCATGGCGGTTGAGGCCGCCGGCAAGTACGCCGTGCGCACGGCAACCGACAATGGCCGAGTCGCGGACTTCGACCCCGACGCCCTGATTCAAAATCTGCAGGTGGCGTTTTTCGGCTACTACACCGAGGACGGCCTGAGCTCAGATGAGTGGGAGAACCCCGAGCATCCCGGCGAGTTTGCGGACATGATGGGCGAGCAGGATCCCAACGCCGCCTGGCTCAGCCTGGCGCATGTCATCTGCTACGAGGCCGGCATTCCGTCGGGACCGATCGGCGAGCGCCTCAACATCCTGCGCGACATGATTGAGGTCATGCGCAACGGCACCGATG
>JACCEA010899955.1_pt1 | contig 13165 bp, 8 predicted proteins | sample 7449851 | NCBI WGS metagenome assembly JACCEA01 (sample SAMN15323453, study PRJNA562643) | freshwater metagenome | isolation source: river surface water | place: USA:Blue River Watershed | collected 2017-08-18 | reverse complement strand
TTGCCGGCCCCAGCCCCTTGTCCCCGTGTCCCCTTCCCCACTTGCCCCCTCGCGGCGTGGCGTCCCGCCACGCCGCGCCCCCCTTGCCATTCCCTCCCCCCTGGGCATATCGCCGCGTCTATGCCGAACCGCGACGACCACAATGACCCCGAGAGGAAGAACCCCAACCCTGGCCGTGAAGGCCCCATCAGCCCCAACCTACGGGCCTTCATGAGCCAGCGCCGCGAGAAACTGCGCCGCGAGGCCGACGCCATTTTGCTCCGCTCCACCCCCGAGCGCATCCGCGCCCAGGCCTCGTTCCTGGACGAAGTCTCCCGTCAGAGCGCCGACCTGCTCAGAGCCGCCTACGTGCGCACCCTGGATCTAAAGCCCCAGCCCTACGGGGGTCTGGCTCATCTCGGACTCGAGGAGACCCCGGCCCTGAAGCGACGCACCAACCGGCGCGTCGACCGCGACCTCGTGCAGTTCTTTCGCGACACCACGGCTCGAGAACTCGCTCGCAAAGCCCCCGACTGGCCCCTCATCCGCGGCACTTTCTTCAGCCTGGCAGGCGTCTTCGTCAACGGACGTGACCATGGGTCCGCCGAATACACCCTGCATCAGGGGCTCGCCCTCATCCAGAAGACCTTCGGGGAGCACTCCAAGCCTGCCATCGCCTTCGCCTCCCGGTCCCTGGCCTGGCTGTTCAACCGCGGACTCTTTCCGGCCTCGGCGAGATTCGCTGAGCGCGTCCATTTCATCATGCAGGGCCATCTCAGCCCACGCGATCCCCGCATGGCCATGATCTGGCTGCGCATGGGCGACTGCTACCGCCTCACCGACCGGTATGAACGCGCCATCGTGGCCGCCTTGGAGAGCTGGTGCGTGTCCTTGGGGAGGCAGGGCAGGGCGCCGGACGTCTTCCCCCTCCTGTGCGTCGCGCGCATGCAGCTGGCCTTGGGCGATTTCGCGAAGACCGCTGAGACTGCGACGCTCATCCTCAAAGTCGCCGAGGCCTACGGCTTCGCCCAGACCGAGCACGCCCACGACGCCCGCGCCCTCCTTTCCGAAGTCACCTGACCTCGCCGCGGCTGAGCCGCGGTGAGTGGGGACACGTGGGCACGGTGACGCGTCTCGCGGCGGTACTCCGCCGCGCCCCTGATTGATTTCACCCAGGGTCGTCATGAGGAGCATGGCTGATTGCAGCTCCGGCTTCGATTGCGGCGTATCATGGGCCATGAAGTGCCTCTTTCTCGATGAAGCCGGCAACTTTGATTTTTCTGAAAAAGGCACGCCCTTCCTCATGGTCTGCGCCTGCCTGTTGGAGATAAGCGTCACTCGTTCTGGAGAGCTCTGCGGGCTGAGGTATGAGCTCAATCAGGCCGGCCATGACATCGAATGCTTCCACGCCAGCGCAAATACCCCGATGGTCAGGAGTGCGTTCATGCGACGTCTTGCCGCAACAGGTTCTGATGCGCAGATCTTCGCCATCGTTCTGGACAAGACACTGTGCGCAAGGCCGCCGGATGACCTCTCGCAAGTGTATGTCGACTTGTTCAGCATGGTCCTTGCGTTGGCGCACCCCCTTGCCGGCGATTGTCCTGTCTATGCCGATCGAGTTCCCCTGCAGCGTTCTCGCAAGGTGATCATGAAGGCCGTTCGCCAAGGGGCTGGCCATCGCTCGGTGCATTTTCACTCCTCCGCCTCCTGCCTTGAGCTCCAGATAGCTGACTATTGCACCTGGGCCGTCTGGCGTAAGATCGTCCGACAGGATCCGCGCCCATTGGATGCGCTCGGTTCACCTGCCGTGCATCTTGCGGTGATAGGGTCAGGATGACCTCCCCGGCTATCCTGACGGAAGAGCTCCCGAGAGCTCTTTTCACCGGGGAGGGACCTTTCTCATCGGCCTTTCGACCGATGACTTATGCTGTCTCCGGCGAGTTCCTCCCTCAAGCCACAAAACCACCCAGAATATGCCTCTCACAGCCTCCTGCCTTGGGTAGGGCTGACCGCCCCCGGTCAGCCGCCCTCGCACCTTTGCGCGGCCCCTTGACCGTTCCTGGCTCGGGCTGATCAACCGAGCCTCCGAGCCTCTGGGCCTCTGCGTCTGCCCCTTGCCAGTCTTCCCCTTGTCCCCTTGCCCCCTGGCTTCGGCATTCCGCCGAATCCTACCCTCGGCCAACTGATCAACCGAGCCTCCGAGCCTCTGGGCCTCTGCCTCTTCCCTTGCCAGCCTGCCCCTGTCCCTGCCCCTGCCCCTGACTTGTTTTGTTTATTTCGTTTACATAAACCGCCCGCCCTACATGCTTCCGCACATGTCTCGCCCATACCGGTATCGTCAGTCGCGCGCCCTTGAGCTTACCGTTCAAGAGCGCGTGGCCGTGTCCCAGGCCTGTTCCAAGGCCGACTCTTCTTCGCCCCTCAGGCTGCAGATCGGTGACGCACGTCCGATTCTCGTGCCTCGTCCTCTGCGGGCCAAGATCCTGGATGTCCTGCGCCTGGCTTCCTGTGGGAAAACCGCCGAAGTTTCCGGACTCAGTCCGACACTGACCACTCAGCAGGTCGCCGCGAGGCTTGGCGTGTCACGCCCCCACGTCGTCTCCTTGATCGAGTCTGGTGCGCTTCCGGGAGTCAAGGTGGGCACCCACCGTCGCGTCCGGCTTGAGGACTTGGACGCTTATCAGGCGGGGTCGGCCAAGCGGCGGGGCAGGGCGCTAGGGGCGCTCATGAAGCAGACCCGTCGATTGGGCCTTGGCTACTGAATCCGCCGGCAGGTTCTTGCGTAGCATTCCCGTAGTCTTCTTGGACGCCAACGTCCTCTACTCCGCATGCTGTCGCGATCTGCTCATTGAACTCTCGCTGCAGGGCGCCTGCCACTGTCGATGGTCGGACGGCGTGTTGGGTGAACTTCGCAGGGCGCTGAAGCGCAATCATCCTGGACTGCGCACCTCCGACCTCGATCGCCTCTGTGACCTCATGGATCGAGCCTGCCCTGAGGCCAAATTGAAGTCCCGTTCGGCCAAGCACCTTTCTTCCCTTCCTATGTCGGACGCTGACGACATGCACGTTGTCCAATCCGCCTATGAGGCATGTGCCGACCTCATTCTCACCTTCAACCTTAAGCACTTTCCAACCATGGCTCTGAAGCCGTTCGACCTGTCCGTCGAACATCCCGATCCATGGCTGTATCGCCAGGCTGAGCGCGAGCCTCTGCGGGTCGCGCAGGCATTCGAAAACTGCCGACGCCGACTCACCCGGCCTCGCCTGACTCTTGCCAAGCACCTTTCTCACCTGCGTAGCGCCGGGCTTCCCCGCCTCGCCTCCATCTTAAGTAAACATTCCCCGTAAAGCCTCCGGTCAGCCGCCCTCCGGCCGCCGCAGGGTGGCCGCAGGGTAGGGGAGAGACTACGTCGCGCCCGCCAGCCCTCCCGCAGCTCCGCCTCGCCCTCCCTCGCAGCCACCCTCCGGCCAACTGATCAACCGAGCCTCCGAGCCTCTGGGCCTCCGCGTCTTCCCCTTGCCAGCCTGCCAGCTAACCCCGCCCCTGCGCCCTAGCCCTGTCCCTCGAAGTCAGCCCCTGTCCCTCGCGGCTCCGCCTCGCCCCGTGTCCCCGTGTAACCGTGCCCACGTATCCCCTCGCGGCCGCTCTGCGGCCGCGCACAACTCCTTGCCTGATCCCAGTTTTTCCTCTTTTCTGTCCAGGCAGGTTGAAAGGCCTGCGAGAAAGGTTCCGCCCCGGTGACAAGAGACCAAGGGTCTCTTCCGTCAGGATAGCCGGGGCGGTCATCTTTCACGACTGCAGGTCAACCGCATGTCTGATGATTTCCAGCGCATGGTTGTCGCCTTTGGTCAGCGACCTCCAGGCCGCCCAGCAGCAGTAGTCCGCGATCTGCAGGTCGAAGTTGGATTTCGACGCATGATGCAGGAAGGTATGTGTGCCCTTGCCGGCGGCTCTTGACGCCAGTTCCGCCGCGACCGCCTTCTCCAAGCCCCGTCTTTTCCTGTTCACGGGCAGAGAGTCGCTGAACACGTACACATGCTCCATTTCTTTTCCGACGTGCTCCTCGATCAACGGACCTGCGAACGCCGGGTAGAAGCGCTCAGGGGACCAGAGGGCCGGGTCGATGTCGCGTTTCATCACCGCGCGTATCTTCACGGAAGCCGGCGGTAGCCAATGCCTCAGGGTCTCCAGGAACCTCTGTCTAACGCGCCGATTGTCTTCGCTCGCATGGAAGTATTCCAAGGCCACCCCTTCTAGGAGCAGGTCGCGCCGCAGCTGTGCGAGGTGGGCGATCCTTTGACGATTCCAGGGGATTTTGACGCAGGTCAGCACCAGCCAACGAGTGCCATTCGGGCCAAAGTCGAAGTTGCCAGCTTCATCCAGATACAGATGGGAGCAGTCCATCCCTTCATTTCCTCCGCCCTGTAGCTTTCCTCAACTACGACAACCTGGTGATGTTTACCTGAGCCATTCCCCATGCCTCGATCATTTATCACCAATCCCTCATCCGCATTAACTAGCCCTGTCCCTGCCCCTAGCCCTGCCCCTCGCAGTCAGCCCCCGTGTCCCCGTGTCACCGTGCCAACTTGCCCCCTGCTATCTCACCTTTGCACCTTTGCACAGGCCCTTGGCCGCTTTGCACCTTTGCACTGCCTCTCTCTGATCCACCGAGCCTCCGAGCCTCTGGGCCTCTGCGTCTTCCCCTTGCCAGCTAACTCCAGCCTGCCCCTGCCCCTGTCCCTGCCCCTGTCCCTCGCAGGGGCGCCTCAGCACTCCACCAGCGCCCCTGCGCGTACATGCACCAGCACGCACCTGACCTTCCCCGCCTCCAGCCCGCACAGCTTAGCCACGGCGATGCGGTAAAGGTCCATCTGCCCCTGATACATCTCCTTGAGGTGCTCCAGGGAGCAGTCGTTGGTCTTGTAGTCGATGACGGTCGCGGACTCCCCGGGGATCACCTGCACGCGGTCGAACACGGCGTTGATCACCTTGCCCTCATGCATGAGGGTCGCCTTGCGCTCATTCCACAGCACGGCGCCATCGGTCTTGCGTAGCAGCTCGGCCACGGGCTTCGACTTCAGGCAGGCCGCGATGGCCTCCGCGGCCTCGTCATAAAGGTCCGGAATCTCAACCGGCCACGCCCTGCGTTCCAGGTCCCTCAGGAAGGCCTCGGCATCCCACGCGAGGTGGTTGAACAGCTCGTGGACGAGGGTCCCGTAGACTTTGCCTCGGGCGACGTCCTTGCCGGGCTTCCAGCCCCCTGCAAAGGGCTTTCCGGACTTCGAGGGTCTGAGGCGTTCGGTTCTCTGCACGGGGGTCAGGACGCTGATGTCCCGGACCGCCTGCGCCTCGCTCACGGTCTCGGTCTTCACGGCCGCCGCCCCGATCCAGTCGTCGGACCCCTGGCTGAACATGATCTCGGCCTCGCAGGCCCCGCGCAGGTGCACTTTCTTCCCCTTGATGCCCGTGCCGTCGGTGCCGCCCAGGATCGCCTCGACCAGGGTCGCGAAATCATACTTCCGCTCGAGTTTCTCGTCGGTAAGGTCCTCCCGGACCTCCGGCTTCAGCTCATCGGTCACCAGCACGAGTCTTCGGATCGCCCGGGTCATCCCGACATATAGCCGGCAGAGGTTTTCATACGCGGCCGCAGTCCGCTCCTCGGTCAGCACGGCGTTCAGGGTGCCGGGGTCGGCCTCGCACACGGCGGTCTTGGGCCGGGTCAGCACCCATTCAGGGGTGAACTCGGCATCGGTCTTCACCAGGGGGTCCTTCACCCGCACCTGCGCGATCTTCTGCTTCTCGCTGTTCAGGCAGGGCAGGTAGACGGCGGTGTATTGCAGGCCCTTGGAACGATGGATGGTCAGGACCTGCACCGACCTCGGGTCGGCGGTGTCGCGCAAGGACGATTTTTCGAGATGGCTCGCGAATCGGGCGAGGTCGCGTCGCTCGTCCTCATCGAATTTCACCGCCAAGGCCAGGATCTGCTGCACGCGCTTGGCCAGGAATCGCTCGGCGTTGGTCTCGCCGTCCGGCATCTGGCCTCTGAGGAGCTCCTGTAGGAGGGCCTCGCCGCCCCGCTCATAGAACACCTCCGCCATCCTGAGCCTCGCGGGTTCCCAGCCTCCGCACGCGTCGACATACGCCTTCGCGCTCGGGGACATCTCCGCCATGCCCTTGCTGAGGCGGTCAGTCGGATGGGCGGCGTTCTTGATCAGCGACACGACCCCGGCGGTGAAGGGGTTGTCCATGGCGATCTCCGCCGACGCCTCGTCCGCCGCCTCGATGCCCATGCGTCGGAGCTGCTCGGTGATCTCAGCGGCCTGCTCGTTCTTCGAGACCAGGACGGCGCAGGTGATCCCGGGTTTCAGGAGGTTGTTGCCGTCAAGCAGGCCCGACTGCCGGATGTGCGCCCCGATCCACTTGGCCTGACAGGCCGCCTTGCCGGTGTCCTCGTCCCCTTCATCGCCTTCCTTGGCCTCGACTGTCTCCTCGAGGTTGTTCAGGCGCACCCAGAGGGCCTCGCCGGACTCCGGACGGTCGGGGTTCTTGGACTCGTGGTCGCCCCAGACCGCGCCCCATTTGGCCGCAGCCTCGGTCGAAAAGAATCTTCCGTGCGGCTCCAGGTAGCCGAGGAGCCTGTTGACCATTTCGACGATTGGTCGGGCGCATCGACGGGTGTAGTCGCGTCGGTTGTTGCCGGTCTTGGGAATCTCAGCGTCCACCATCCGCAGCAGCTCAGGATTGCCCGCCCGCCAGCCATACAGGCTCTGCTTGAGGTCCCCGACGAAGAACACCGTCCGCCACTCGGTCTTATGATCTTTTTCTCGGTAGATTTCGGTGAGATTCTCTTTCAGCACGTTCCACTGCCGGGTGCTGGTGTCCTGGAACTCGTCAAAGAGCCAGTGCTTCACGCTGCAGTCCAGGCGGTAGTTGATGTCAAACTCGACATCGGGCTGAAGCAGTAGGCTTACGTTGTCGCTGAAAGTCAGACGGCCGCGCTGCCGGATCTCCCGGTCGTAGATTTCGTCGTATCGCTCCAGGAGGCCATGCATGGCCTTGGTCTGCGCGAGCTTGTTTTGGATGGATAGTCCGTAGGCCTTTCGTGCCAGAACCCGAACGGCCCGGCAGATGTTTGGCGGGAAATCAAAGAGTTCCTTCAGATTACCATATTTGACCTGATGTGGCGTCTGCCCGTCCGAGAGTGTGACGAGTTGGAGACGGCCTGTAATTTGATCGAAGAATCCATCCTCGATGTCGGTGGAGCTTTTGGCCTGAGCGACCGAGCTGAATTGCTTGATGAGGCTATTCCTGAACGCGATTTCGGATGGCTTGTTGCGTGTCCATCCATTGAGCCAATCCATCATCTCGCCGGCAGCTGCGGCGACATCTTTCTCATCCGGCAACGAAAGGATCTCCGGCACGCCCTGCTTCCAGATGGTCTCGGCCACGCCCCATTTGGCGTCCTCCCGGGCGAGGGTGATCAGGTCCTGCAGCTTGGCCGCGGTCTCGGCGAACCCCTTCAGGGGGGTGGCCACTTCCTTGCCCTGATTCAGGGAGCGCAGGAGGCCCCAGATTTCATCGATCTGCTCGGGGGCGGTCTCCGCCATCATCTGGGCGATGACCTGGGTGCGGATGTCCTCGGCCTCGACTTCGCTGATGTTCCGGATGCTGCCGCCATCGAGTCCGACTTCGGTCGGGTTGTTGGTCACGAGCCGCGCGAAGAAGCTGTCCAGGGTCCCCAAGGTCAGGCGCTCCATGGACAGCAGGGTCTTGCGCAGGAGCTCCCTGAAGAACGCGGCGTCGCAGGTCTCAGGCAGGTCGAGGCGTTTCTGGCTGCGCAGGTCGGCGGCCTCTTTCTCACTGGAGGCGGCCTTGGCGAGTTTCTCCAAGGTCCGGGCCATGAACTCCGCCGCGGCCGCCCGGGTGAAGGTCAGGGCGACGATCTGCTCGGGTCTGACTTCTCCCTCGCGGAGTTTCTGACAGGCGAGGAGCTTCACGATGCGGTCCGACAGGGCGAAGGTCTTGCCGGAGCCGGCGGAGGCCAGGATGACCTCGTCGTTGACGGGGAATTGGCTCACGGGCGCACGCCTCCCAGCTGGTCGGTGTTGAGGTATTCCTTCATGCGCCGGCCTTTGAGGGCCGCGAGGATGGGGTATGGGCTGCCTTGCTCAGAGGGCTGGAAGGCTTCCTTGCCGCCCCGTCTGATGGCCGCGACGATCTCGGCGATCTGCTTCTCCGCAGCCGTCAGGTAGTCCTCCTGGTAGTGCTCCCAGACTTTTTCTCCTGTGTCGCCGACGGACGCCGGGAGGCAGAGGTATCCGAGATGGAGGACTCCGGTCTCGCCGATGCCGGGCCAGCCTTTCCTCAAGGCGCGATGATAGACGGGCAGCTGGAGGTCCTTCCAGCGGACGATCTTCATCTCCCCGCTGTCTTCTCCATTCTTTTTCCGCTTCCGGATCTCCGAGGTGAAGGGCGCGTCCGCCAATCCTTTGGCGGTATGGGTGCCGGCAGGGTTTTTGGCCTCGTTGAAGGTCTTGTAGTCGTAGACGCGCCACTCGCCTGTCCGGGTGTTGTGGTCGAGTCGGTCAAAGGTCCCGGTGATCGGCATGCCGAGGCTGTCGTCCTTGGGCAGGTCGCCCTCGACGGCCTTGATCACCCATCCCTCGTCCGCCATCTTGGCCTGGCAGGCGACGAATGCCTCAAGTCGACCCCGCGCGGCCTGGATCTGCAGGCGGATCGACGCCGAGGGGTCCGGCCCGAAGGTCTCATGGACGTGCTTGTCGAGGCACGCCATGAGCTGACGGTGGATCTCCGCCTGATCGGTCACGACCTTGTCGATGTTGTCGTTCCCAAAGATCTCCAAGGCCCCGTGGGCGAGGGATCCGAAGCCGGCGGCGTCGAGCTCGATGCTGCCATGCTTGACCTCGTCCATATCCAAGGCCCGCTTGAGCCAGAATTCCGCCGGGTCGGCCAGATAGACTTTGAAGGCGGTGGCGGAGATAGACTTCACCACACGCGCGGCCCCCTTGGTCTCGGCGAGGGGCACGAACTTGTGCTCGGCCGGGATCTGCCAGTAGGGCTGGGCCTCGCTGTTCGGGGCGTCGGCGAAGAGGCGGCTGACTCTGGGGCCGAGGGCCTCGTCCGGAGCCTGGAAGAGCAGGCGGGAAGGGCGGAGGGGGTTGGCGTCGGCGTCCTGCTGGGGGACGATGACATCCAGCCAGCCGTGGCCCTGTCGGCGACGCCACAGCTGCTCGAAGGTGAAGGCGGCCGCGGCGAAGACGGCGTCGTTGGTCGGGAGTCCGGCCAGGGCCCGCAGGCTGGCGGGGAGATAGGGGTGCGCATGCACGACCCGGGGGACGAGGTGGTCGTTCAGGCCGAACAGGATCATGTGTGGCACGGGGTCCCACGGGGCTTCGACCCACCCTGGCAGGTTCACGGCCTCCTGGGCGTCGCTGCGGCGATGTCGCTGGGTGCTGGCGGCATCCAGGGTCAGGCCGAACAGCTGCTCATGGGTCAGCGCGACGGCCCCGGTCTCATGGGCGGCCTCAATCTCCTTCGCGGTCGAGAGGATCGCCTCGGCCACTTCGATCGCGAATTCCCCGTCAGGGTCGTCTTCGCGCAGTTTCTTGTCGGCGGTCAGCAGGGTGAGGGAGTCCACCAGCGCTTCCTGCCAGGGCATGGACAGGTGTCTCTCACGGAGTTTCAGCAGGGCCTCCAGACGAGGCGGCAGTTTCTGCATGGCCTCGTAGTCGCTCTGTTCGCGGGAACCGTCTTCCGGCTTCGGCAGGCCGGCAATCTGTTCGCAGACTTCGCTGACCGTCCCGCGCAGCATGGTCCGGTCGGCCAGGTCCAGCTGTTTGTTGAGTTCGGTGAAGGCGGACGCGGTAGCCCCGCCGGTGGTGATGCGTACGAGGTCGGGGATGCTCAGGGCCTCGCGCATGACCTCAAAGGTCGGCTCCTGCTCGCCCAGGCATCGGCTCCAGGCCCGCAGGGCGTGATGCAGTCCATGCGAGCCATGGGCCGTCCCGAGGGGGTTGACCGCCTCGGCGCCCAGCGAATGGATCAGAGCCGCGATCTTCGGGGCGTCGACTTCCCGGTCGCAGGCGCAGATCGCATGCACCCCGTCCGTCGGCTTCGTATCGCCGAGCAGTGAGCGGAGCTTCTTCAAGGATTCTGGGGCGTCCCCGACCACGTGCACGCTCTGGTCAAAATCCTTCCAGTCCGATTGCCGGTTCAGCCACTTCTCCGGAATCGGCCTGCCCCATTTGTCGAAATGGTCGGCCTCGTCCGGGTCTGCGCCCACGATCGCCTGGATGTGGAAATCCTCCTGCAGACGTTCCAGTGCCGTGATGAAGAGCGGCTGAGGGTCGATCAGCCCTGCCAGCCAGATGTGCGTAATCCCTTCCGGCTTTCCGTTTCCTCGGGCCAGTTCTGAGCGCAGGTCATTATGGTCCCGCAGACCTCTTCGCCGCAGCACCTCGCGGTAGTCGGACTCCAGCCGGGCTAGGTCCTGCCAGCGGGGTGACTCCTGGTTTCCCGGCAGCGCGGCCACCCCGGCGAAGTCCAGCCCCTGTGCCGAGCCTCCCAGCTCATCCCGCAGTTCGAACAAAGTCTCAGCCAGCCGCTTTGCCTCCTCGAAGCTGAACCGCCCCTTTTCGCCCTTCGGAAAGAGCATTTTCAAATTCTCCCTGTCCGTCCCTTGCAGCACCTCGATCCACGCCATCTTCGCATCCGCCGCACTCGCGGCTGTAAACCCATTGTCTCCACCTTTGCACCTTTGCACAGGCCCTTGGCCGCTTTGCACCTTTGTACAATCTGCAGCCGCCCCATGTCCCCGTGTCACCGTGTCACCGTGTCCCTGGGAGACTCGGTCTCCCCAATTCAAAAATTCGGTAGGGGTTTGGAAAATCGGCAGTAAAACACCTGTACTTCCCGTTTTAGTCTGGTCAACCGAGCCTCTGGGCCTCTGGGCCTCTTCTTCATCCCCATGTCCCAGTGTCCCCGTGCCAACATACCCACTGGAGAGTTTGGCCAACTCCTCCTGAATCAGCCGGGATGCAAAACTCGACGGCACGATTACCCGATGGCTGCCCAAGTCGATCGGCATGCCTTTCTGGGCCTCTGAGCCTCTGAGCCTCCGGGCCTCTTCAATAAGGCTTGCGGCAACTCCCTTGGCCAGAGTCTTGGACCAACCGACGTATATGGACGAACAAAGGGGCATTAATGCTTCATGCTTATGCCTAGCTAGGCAACTTCTGCAATCCCCTTGGTCCATTCAGGTTGAATATTATCCACAAACCGCAGGTAGGGATGCGATGACATCGCATCCGCATTCCTTTTAGCTAATCAACGAGTGCCTAGCCTGCTGGTAGGCTTATACACCACCGCCCGGCACCTAGGGTGCTTCCGGAGCATACGATGCATCACGGTATCCATCTCCGTGCAGACGCCGACGGACTTTATGATCTTAACGCCCAGACGGGCTATCAGGTCGCGGGAGACGATGACCTGGCCGATGAGGCTCATGCCTAGCCGACGATTCTTGGACTGTATGATCACGACCCTCTCTCCCTTGATCAGCTTACGCTTCACGAACGGCTTCCGGAAGACGATGACCCCGTCGATGAGTCGCTTCCCGTTGGTCTTCCTCTGCGGCAGGGCCAGGTATTCCTCCATTAGGAAGCCCTTCGGATAGCGCGTCTTCGCGTACCATCGGGTCATCTTGGACTCGTGCTTGCTCATGGCTGAAACAGATGCTTTAGTCTCGGTCAATTCGTTCCAGCCAAGCCAAGACTTTGGATTCCGAATTATATCCCTGCTGGATGAGTATTTTTGCAATATCACGGGCCGCGTAAATGATCACGGGATGGTTGTCTTCGACGATTTCGTTGTATGCTTGGGGTGCTATAAAACTGGTCGTTATGAAGTATCCGAACTGTCTGTGCTTGAGTCTAGAGATAAGGCGCGAAGTGAGTTTTACGCCGTTACTATTTTGAGGATCGTAGCACTTAGCTTCCATGGAGAACTCAATTTTGATGTAGCTGAATTCCTTTCCAAGTCTGTAAGTTCCGATTCCGTCTCTGCCGCCATCCCGTGTCGGTGGTGTTAGGTTCAACTCGAGTATTTTATCGTCGGAGAGCAGGCAAAGCTCTAAGGCGCATTTCTCGAAAGCGTATTCGCCGCGAGCATGTTTTTTATAGAAACCTACGATGGTATTTAGCACCTCCCACTCAGTTTGATTTTCTGGTAGTTGTTCTGTCTTGCTCCGGATTTTAACCGTTCTTGGTGCGAGCAAGGGGTGCGTTTTTCCTGTCTCAACGAATTCTTTCCAGACGTTGGGTGCGTGAACTCCGTTCGACTCTCCTGTCTCCTGGATTTCTGCAAGCCATGCCCTCGGGATGGTTTCGATATTTAGGACTGTAAAGCGGGATCTATAATTAAGGAACCTGTTATTATTCGCGTCGCTTTTCCAGATCGCGACGAGATCTTCGCTCGGACCCAGTCCGTTGACCCCGGGGACGGCGAGTCCCTTGAACTTGTAGGCAAAGCCGCGCATGGGTTCTTTCTCGAAGATTAGGAATGGGGGGATTAATTCACGCTTGTTTGTGTGCAGGTTGGCGAAGGCGTCTCGGAGGATGATGTTTCCTCCACGGCTTGTACTATGCATGTCATGGTTGCCAGCTTTCCGGTTGTCTCCGTAATAGGTGTAGATGCCGCGCTCTTGGTCCAGATTGTCAGGCCAGTCTGGATCTGATCCGGAGCTTACTAGTGCGCACAGACGGACTCGCTTAGGCTTATTGGCTATCTTGACGATTTGACGGAAGCCTCCGGCATTGCTCAGTCCTGGCACTAGTTTGTTCAATGGCTCGTCGCTAATGTTTCCTGCGGATCCACCCAGGTAGATGGCGTCGATATGCAGATCGGCATTTTCAAGCTCTCCGAATTTAACGACATTTTGGGATGATGAAGCTTCCATAGCCCCATTTAAAGTGGCGAGCTGCTCTTTGATCTATCCTTATATTCAAAATAACAATATCTTTAGCCGAACACGGGGTCAGGCCGTTACTGGTTGGGTGCTGATACTGAAAGCGTAAGATTAAGTGCGGATTTGGTATCAGGCAGGTTTGGTAACGAGCTGACCCCTTTGGCTGCCCCACTTTCGTTCCGTAGCTATAGGTCAATTTT
>JACCEA011338389.1_pt1 | contig 13168 bp, 15 predicted proteins | sample 7449851 | NCBI WGS metagenome assembly JACCEA01 (sample SAMN15323453, study PRJNA562643) | freshwater metagenome | isolation source: river surface water | place: USA:Blue River Watershed | collected 2017-08-18 | reverse complement strand
CCACCGATGTCATCATAGAAGTCCGCCCTGGCAGTTCCATGCAGCAGGTGGCCCATCAACTGGCCTCGGTAGCCGCACTGAGACGCCCCGGACTTTTCAGCCTATGGGCGCGTTACCATGGTTTCGATACAGGCCTGAAAGCGGGTGAATATGCTCTGCATGCAGGCATGACCCCAAGAAGCGCGCTCACCCATCTTATGTCTGGTCGATCGATACAATACCCTGTGGTTTTCATCGAAGGCACCAGCGTCAAACAGGCCCTTGCTACGGTATGGAGTAGTCCCAAACTGCTGAATACACTGCAAGACAAGAGTGAGTCAGAGATACTTTCGATATTGCAAACTGCATTGCCGAACACCGCGAGCAGTCCACTGACCAGCCTTGAGGGGCTCTTGTTCCCCGATACCTACTTCTACACATCCGGGGCCACCGATATTTCGATCTTGCGGCGTGCAGCGGCTCAACTCCAGGAAGTTCTCGCAGAAGAGTGGGAGCAGAGGGCGGCAGATCTGCCTTTCGCCACGCCCTACGAAGCACTTATCCTTGCGTCTATTGTCGAGAAAGAGTCAGGATTACTCAGCGAACGTGAGCAAATTGCAGGGGTCTTTGTGCGGCGGCTGCAATCGGGGATGCGTCTGCAATCTGATCCAACAGTCATATACGGCATGGGCGAAGCCTACAACGGCAATATTCGCCGTGCAGATCTTGAGGCGGCCACCCCATACAACACCTATCGTATTGATGGCTTGCCACCGACACCGATAGCGATGGTGGGGAGAGATGCATTGCATGCCACGCTGCATCCAAGTGATGATACTGCCTTGTATTTTGTTGCGCGCGGCGATGGCGGACATCATTTTTCGAATACACTGGAAGAACATAACGCGGCGGTAAGACGCTATCTCCTGGACAACCGTCCGCAATAATGACTTTGGATTTGATCCCCGATGATCGGCAACAATACAAAAGCACGTTTCATCACCATTGAGGGTGTAGAGGGCGTCGGCAAGACCACTAATATTCGTTTCATCACCTCACTTCTCGAAGCCGCAAACATTCCCTATATCGTGACTCGTGAACCCGGCGGTACGGCAGTCGCTGAATTGATTCGCCAACTACTGTTGCAGAAGCGCGATGAACACATCTGCGAACTCACAGAATTGCTGCTGATCTTCGCCGCCAGAGCCCAGCACATTCACCACGTTATTGCCCCGGCCCTGCAGGACGGAAAATGGGTCGTGTGTGACAGATTCACAGATGCAACTTATGCTTATCAAGGTGGTGGTAGAGGGTTGTCGATGAGTACCATCGAGACGCTGGAAGCTATGGTGCAGGGCGAATTGCGACCGGATATTACTTATATTCTCGATCTGGCGCCCGAGATCGGCCTGCGTCGGGCACGCGAGAGGGGAGAGCTGGATCGCTTCGAACTGGAGAAAGTCGAATTCTTCAATCGAGTTCGCGAAGCATATCTGATGCGCGCAAACGAAGAACCCGAGCGTTGCGTCGTGATTGATGCGGCAACGCCGCTGGAAAGCGTACAAACTGAAATCCGCAAACACCTGGAAGCCCTTTTGTGAGACATCCGATACTGCAAAAACCGCTGCCGTGGCAGCAGGATGCATGGGATCTGACGCTCAGACAATTTCGCAGCGGCAAGATGCCTCATGCATTCATGCTCAAAGGCGAAGCCGACACCGGCAAGCGCTATTTTGCAATGATGCTCGCGCAATTCCTGCTGTGCCCGACCCCACAGATAGACGCTCCTTGCGGCACCTGCTCTACTTGTTTGCTGAATGAAGCCGGGAACAATCCCGACCTGCTGGTGGTGGAAGCAGAGGATGGAGGCAAGGTCATCAAAGTCGACCAGATCCGGGAATTGAAGTCATTCCTGGAAACCAGCTCACATGCTTTTGGCCGTCGGATTATCATCCTCGATACCGCCGAAAGTCTGGGCATCAGTTCGGCCAATGCTTTGCTGAAAGGCCTTGAAGAGCCACCTGCGGATGTACTGTTTCTATTGCTGACCGACCGTCCCAAAGCCGTGCTCGCCACGATTGCCAGCCGCTGCCAGGTACTGAACCTGCCAAGACCCGCGAACTGGCAATCTCTCGCCTGGCTGGGCGAGCAAATCACTGAGCCAACCAGTGAACTGGAACTGCTGCTGGAGTTGACCCAGGGCCGCCCATTCGCCGCCAGAAACATGTACACCTCTGGAAACAGTGCTCAGGTCCAGGAAATCGGCGAGGCGTTATTACAGTTGATTCAGGGCCGCGTGCAGCCATTGGCGCTGGCGGCGCGCTATGCCAAATCCCAACCGGCTGAGGTGCTGCGCGTGCTGGGTTTCTGGCTTAGCTCACTGACCAAATACCGCCTCTGCGGTCATATCGAACTGCTCAAAGGCGAGGCATTGAAGAAAGCAGCCGCAAGCTTGCTTGGACAGGCAAATGACGCGAATCTACCAACGCGATCGCTGTTTTCACTCTACAATGAAGTTGCTGCGGTGCAGGCACAACTGGCTGGGACTACTAATCCGAATAGTCAGCTGTTGCTGGAGGATCTGTTCCTGCGCCTGCGCAAGCTGGTCCTTCAATCAGACTTCAAGCAGGAACACTGAGATGATGAGCGCCGCCGAAAGCGAAAACAAGCCAGCCAAACATGGCATTTTGTCGCTGACCATCAAGGACAGGACCGTTCTTTATGCTGCGTACATGCCTCATATCATCAATGGTGGGCTTTTCATCCCTACTACGAGGAGTTACGAACTGGGGAATGACGTCTTCATGCTGCTAAAGCTTCTCGATGAAGGCGACAGGATTCCTGTGGCGGGAACTGTGGTGTGGATTACGCCCCGCCGCGCGCAGGGCAATCGAGCGACTGGCATTGGCATCCAGTTCAAGGATGCTGATGGCAATGTGCGCAAGAAAATCGAGACTCTGCTGGCTGGCCAGCTAAACTCCGAAAAACTGACTCATACCATGTGAGGTTATATGCAGCTCAAGCACTTTCAATTGTCGGTACTCAATTTCTACCGAATCAGAAGCATGTTCGCTTTGCTATTAGCGCTGGCACTAACCGGTTGCCAGCAGGAAAGCATCGGCGCAACGACACAGACAATCCAACCGGAAGTGGTCGCGAAGCAGGAAAACGCCAATGCCGAGGTTGCGAAGACTGTTCTGCAGGTCTTCAAGGATCCAACCTGCGGATGCTGCGAGCTTTGGATCGACCATGTCAACGATCGCGGTTTCGTCGCACAGATCAATCATCCGGAGAATCTCGCTCTGGAAAAGCTCAATCGTGGCGTCCCTCCCATATACCAGTCCTGCCATACTTCGGTCTCAGAGCAGGGATATTTCTTCGAAGGGCACGTCCCTGCAAAAATAATTCAACGGTTCCTGGAAGAGCAGCCGGAATATGCTGTCGGTCTCGCGGTTCCCGGAATGCCAATGGGTAGTCCGGGAATGGAGATTGGGGATCAATTTCAACCGTATGAGGTTCTGATGATTAAGGCTGACGGAACAGCTGAGGTGTATGCCACCATAACAACCAGAGAAGAGCAGTACTGAAAGCAGCAGCTATTACTGAAGCGTACCTTTATCGGCAACCAGCCTGGCGATCGCCAGGCTGGCAGTAAGTCCCGGTGACTCGATGCCGAACAGTTGCACCAGACCAGGCACGCCGTGCGTGCTTTCGTCCTGAATCAGAAAGTCTGCGACACCTCCATCAGGACCACACAGTTTCGGACGGATCCCTGCATAGTCAGGATGCAATTGGTCCAAACGCAATCCAGGATAGTAGCGGCGAATAGCCTCAACAAAAATTTCTCGCCGTTGTTCAGGCACTCTGTAATCTATCTCATTGACGTACTCGACATCGGGTCCAAACCGGATCTGACCCGCAAGATCCAGCGTCGCATGAATTCCCAAACCACGCTGGTGTTGCTCTGGCACAGGATAAATCAGGTGCCGAAACGGTGCCTTGCCAGCGAGGCTGAAATAGCACCCTCGACTCAGATAGAGCGCTGGCACGTCAGACTTCTGCAACCCGTCTATACGCATCGCCAATTCCTGGGCATGCAGACCTGCAGCATTGATGAGGTACCGACAGCGAAACGCAAAAGGCTCTATTTGTCCCGGTGCGCCGCACTCTGTCTGGACTACAAAGCCCTGATCGCCTGCCTTTACGGCGACAACTCTTGTGAGTGGAGCGTACTGAACGCCAGCGCGCTCAGCTTCGGCCAGCAGTGTACTCATCAGGCCATGACTGTCGATGATGCCCGTACCTGGGGAATACAGGGCGTGGCTCGCCTGCACCAGGGGCTCTTTTTCCGATAGTGTCTTGCGATCAACCCACTCGATATCTTCAACGCCATTCTGCATGGCTGTGCGAAAAACTCGCTCCAGGCTGTCCAGCTCGTGCTCTTGCGCCACGATGAACTTTCCGGTGCGGCGATGCGCGATGCCGTGTTTCTGGCAATACTGATACAGAAGCTGCCGCCCCTCCAGGCAGAGTAGCGCCTTGAGGCTGCCGGGGGCATAGTAGATGCCAGCATGGATGACCTCGCTGTTACGGCTGCTGGTCTCCTGCCCAAAGGAAGCGTTGCTATCGACCAGCAGAATGGAAAAGGAACGCGGCCGAGTGCGAGCAAAGCGCTCAGCAAGTGCCAGCCCAATGACGCCGGCACCTACGATACACAGCTCAAAGTGTTCCACTGCGGGTCCGAATCCTTATATTAATCAACATGAAATAAATCTCATAACATTATGTTTTAACTATATTAAGATCTTTCGAAAAGTAAGATTGACGCGTGGCTCGGTGATTTCTTCGTCCTTGGGCAACTGATGCCGCCAGAACTGTTGAGTTCCACCCTTCATTACCAGCACGCTGCCGTGGGTCAGGGGAAGACGCAGGGTCTTGATGGATTTGTCACGGCAATGCTTCATCTCAAATACTCGCGTGGCACCCAGGCTGACGGAAGCAATCACAGGCTGCGGGCCCAGCTCCTTCTCATCGTCACTGTGCCAGCCGACGCTGTCTCTGCCGTTGCGATAGTAGTTCGCGAGTACCGCATTAAACGACCACCCGGCAATAACTTCAGCACGATCCCTGATTTGCAGGATCTGAGGCGTCCAGGGCAGGGGAGTCAATGTCAGACCGGAGTAGGAATAGTGGGCGTCGGGATCACCAAACCAGTTCTGCAATCGCGGTATGGCAACCCGCTTGCCCGCAATCGTTAATGAATCCTGCCGCCACGGTAGACTCAGCAGACAATAATCCAGCAATGCATCTGCTTCATCTGCAGAGAATGCCTGCGGAAAATACGTCAATGAAGCATCCTTGAGTTCAATAGGTGTCGCGTCGCAACCCGTCTCCGAAAATTCGAATCCTGCCTGCAGACCTGAAGACATGTTATCCCCTGCGGCAGCAGCGCTGCGATTCAATCCAACAGAGCAAGCAGCGCTTGCAGCTTCTCGGCGGGCAAAGTGCGTAATTTGCGACTGAGCTTGGAGTCCAGCGGTTCCTTGTGCTCGCCAGCCACAAACCCTTGTTCTTCAAGATATCGCCCCAGCAGCAGAATGATCTCGGAATTCATGCTGCGACGATGTCGGCGGGAAATCTGCAGGATCTTCTTGCGCAGATTCGCTGGTAGACGCACGACAAACTTGTCACCCTGTGCCCTGAACTCTGCAGGAATGGCGTTGGCTGACCTTTGAGCCACATCCTTCACGGACAGTCGGGCTTTGGTACCTGACGCTTTGCCCTCAATCTCGTCGGTGGCTGAGACTCCGGTATCAGTTTGCATTTCCATATTGAGCCTGTATCCATAGTGATTATTCTGGGATCATAACTGCACAAAACGCTATTCTCAAGGGCTGCCAGATTTCATCCTCCATCGAAAGGTGTAATGCAATTGACTGATTTTGATTATGATTTTTTCGTAATAGGCGGCGGTTCCGGCGGCGTCCGTGCAAGCCGCATCGCTGCGGGGCTGGGAGCCAGAGTTGGTCTGGCCGAGGAGCGTTATCTTGGAGGCACCTGCGTCAATGTTGGCTGTATACCCAAGAAGCTCTTCAGCTATGCGTCGCACTATGCGCATGACTTCGAAGATGCGCGCGGTTACGGTTGGGAGTTGCAAGGCGAACCAAAATTCCACTGGTCAACTCTGCGCGATAACAAAGATCGTGAAATTCAGCGCCTGAATGCCGTGTATCTGGGGATGCTGGAAAGGGCTGGCGTTGTCGTACATCAACAGCGGGCTGTACTGCTGGACAAGCACACCATTGCTCTCGGCGACAGGAAGGTCACGGCCAGAGAAATTCTGATTGCCACAGGAGGATGGCCCGTCATCCCGGATATCGAAGGCAAAGAGCATGCAATCACCTCCAACGAACTGTTTTCTCTGACAGCGCTGCCTGATTCGATATTGATCGTGGGCGGGGGCTACATCGCTGTGGAGTTTGCCGGAATTCTGGCTGGACTGAAGGTCGTGACCACCCTGGTGCACAGAGGTTCATCGCTATTACGAGGTTTCGATGCAGAAATTGCCGGCGCTTTCGCCTTGGAGCTGCAAAAATACGCGACACTTCATCTGGATACCGACGTGACGAAAATCCACAAGGCGACTAATGGCAAACTGCAGGTGTTGTTGTCCAATGACATTGAACTGACTGTGGGTGCTGTCATGTTTGCCACGGGGCGCAACCCCAATACAACCGGCATTGGCCTGGAAGAGTTAGGTGTCGAACTTGAAGAAAATGGGGCCATTATTGTGAATGACGATTTCACGACCAGTATCCGCAACATTCACGCTGTTGGCGACGTGATTGATCGGGTCGCACTGACTCCCGTTGCCCTTGCCGAAGGGCAGATCCTCGCCCAGCGGCTCTTTGGTAAAAACGATGCAGGCAAGAGGAGGGCGATGCGATACGAGAATATTCCAACGGCCGTCTTCAGCAATCCCAATATCGCAACCGTGGGCCTGGACGAGGAGGGCGCCCGTCAGCAGTATCCCAATCTGGCTGTTTACAGAAGCCGTTTTACGGCATTGCGCCATACACTGAGCGGTCGTCAAGAGAAGACTTTTCTGAAGCTGCTGGTAGACACCGACACGGATCGTGTCGTGGGTGTTCATATGCTGGGCGCCGACGCCGGAGAGATCGTGCAGGGCCTGGCTGTAGCCATCAACGCTGGCGCCACCAAGGCCGATTTCGATGCGACTCTGGGGATTCACCCAACCGTAGCAGAGGAATTCGTCACGATGCGCACGCCTTCATGAATGCCCCTGATCGGCCAGCGTATCGAGAATTGGACACTCGGGCCGACCGTCTCCCGAACAGCGCATAGCCAACCCATGCAATGCGCTGCGCATCTGCTGCATTTCCTGAATGCGTGCGTCCAGCTCGCGAACGTGGGCCATAGCCAAATCCTTGACCTCCGCATTGCTGCGGTTCGACGTCAGCCATAAGCCCACCAATGAGCTAATCTGCTTGATGCTGAAGCCTAGCCCCCGAGCAGACTTGATGAATCTCAACTGATTGACGTCAACATCCGAATAATAGCGATAATTCCCTGACGTCCGCCTGGCAGGCGCCAATATTCCAATGGCTTCATAGTGTCGAATCATCTTGCTGCTGACACCGGAACGCCGTGATGCCTCGCCAATATTGCAGAACTGTTCGCTGTGGGATTGAGAATCTTTCAGCGCTTTGTGCGTAGAACCAGGCATCTGCATTTCTCTCCCTTGTCCCTTCAATTTGCTGGTCGAAAACGTTTCAGCCGCAGCGCATTACCCAGCACAAACACACTCGACAATGCCATCGCCCCAGCGGCAAACACGGGTGACAGCTGTAATCCATAGGCAGGATAGAGCGCGCCAGTAGCCAGCGGAATCAACGCCACGTTGTAGGCGAAAGCCCAGAACAGATTTTCCTTGATGTTGCGCATCGTGGCGCGTGCCAGCATGACTGCATTTACCACGGCGTCGAGCTCTCCCGTCATCAAGACGACGTCTGCACTCTCGATGGCGATGTCAGTGCCACTGCCCATCGCGATGCCGATATCGGCCTCCGCCAGAGCCGGCGCGTCGTTTATGCCATCACCAACATAGGTGAGCAGCGTCCCCTCGCTGCGCAACGACTTCAGTGTTGCAACCTTGCCTTCAGGCAACACCTCGGCGTAAACCTGATCCAGCTGCAGCGATTTGGCTACTGCCTGTGCAGTGCGCGCATTGTCACCCGTAATCATGGCTGTTCTGAATCCCGCACGGCGCAGCGCTTGCAAGGCGGCGGGGGAGGAGGGTCTGACGGTGTCGGCCACCGCTATGACAGCAGCCAATCGCCCCCCAATCGCAATGTACAAGGGTGTTTTGCCTTGTTCTGCGAGCTCAACAACTGCCGGTAATGCGGCACGCGCGTCCAGGCCGAGTTTTTCAAGGAGGCGATTCGCCCCAACATCGACTCTCTGCCCGTTTACATTGGCCCGCAAACCGTAGCCGGGCAGCGCTTCGAAATCCTTGACGGTCGGCAGACTCAATCCCTGTTGCCTGGCTGCGGCAACAATAGCGAGACCGATTGGGTGCTCCGATTTTTCCTCCACGGCCGCTGCGATCGCCAGCACCTCAGCTGCATCGAACCCAGGTTGCACAAGCAGATCGGTCATCTCGGGCTTGCCCAGCGTAATGGTGCCGGTTTTATCGAAGGCAATCGTGCGAGTCTGACTGAGCATTTGCAGCGCGTTGCCGTTGCGGAACAACACACCCATCTCGGCGGAACGTCCTGTCGCCACCATAATTGATACAGGCGTTGCCAAACCCATGGCGCACGGGCAGGCCACGATCAGCACCGATACAGCATGAACCAGCGCTGTGCCCAGTCCTTCATCCGTCGCGAGCAACCAGTACAGGAACGTGGAGACCGCCACCAGCATCACGGCAGGCACAAACCAGAGCGTAATCTTGTCCACAAGCGATTGAATAGGGAGCTTCGAACCCTGCGCGCTCTCGACCATCGCGATGATCCGTGCTAACACCGTGTCTTCACCTACGCGAAGTACCCGGAAGCTGAACGCGCCAGTCTTGTTGATGGTGCCACCAGTGACGGTGGCGCCCGGTTCCTTCTTGACTGGCAATGGTTCACCAGTGAGCATCGACTCATCCACGAAGGAGTGGCCTTCTACAAGCTGCCCATCCAGAGGAATCCTCTCACCTGGCTGGACGTGTACCGTATCTCCGGGGCGAATCAGCGCAATCGCTGTTTCCACCACCTTATCGCCCTGCAACACCATCGCCGTTTCCGGCTGCAACGTCAGCAGTTTGGCGATGGCCTCACCGGTGCGCCCACGCGCCTTGCCTTCAAGAAAACGCCCCATGAGAATCAGGCAGACAATGACTGCAGCTGCCTCAAAATAGACGCTGGAGGAAGCCCCCGGAAGAACGCTGGGGAAAAAAGTGACGACGGTCGAATATCCCCATGCCGCGCTGGTTCCCATGGCCACCAGTGAGTTCATATCCGGCGCCAGACGCATGAGCGCTGGCACGCCATGCAGAAAGAAACGCCTGCCAGGCCAGAAGAGCACGATGCTTGTCAGCACAAACTGCACGATCCAGTTGTTGCGATGCCCAAGTGTGTTGTGAACAAAATCGGCAAATCCCGGCAGGACGTGACTGCCCATTTCCAGCAGAAAGACCGGCAGGGTAAAGAGCGCCGAGATCACAAATGCCCGCTTCAGCGACTGCAGCTCCTCCTTGAGTTGTCGTTCGCGCTTCTGGGCATCGGCCTTGCGATCTATCGCCACAGTCGCCTCATAGCCTGCGTTGATGACGGCTTTCAACAGATCGCTGGTACTTGGACCGGCTGCGGATAAATTGACGTGAGCCCGGCCACTGGCCAGGTTGACGCTGGCATCCTCAACGCCGGGCACGTTCTTGAGCGCTTTTTCAACTCGGCCGACGCAGGACGCACAGGTCATGCCCGAGACATTCAGATCGATTTCACAGACTTCAGATTTTGTTGACGCCATGATTGCTGACCCCCAGAGTCAAAATTCGTATGGTTTGGCGGGGAACACTATTGAGACGGTCAGCATCATCAGGCTTACCCCAATGGGAAGGTCAAGCAGTGTTTTAGCGGAATACTTTGACTGATTTAATCTCCAATCAACATCAGGAGATTGAGAAAACCATTTGTTTAATATGGAAATGTTTAGCCATACTAAGCTTTATCTATATTTCCGGTAATAAAGATTACCGGAAATAGTAACCTATGGATCTGTATGGTATTTCTTATGGATCCGGAAAAAATCATCCTTTACGCCCTTCTCAATTGTGGCCAAGCGTCGAAAACCTGCGGGCCACGGCTGGATGACGCCTTCATCTACGAGGATCATAGCAAGTTTCTCGATGTTCTCGACTATGTACAATGACATACGATCATACCGCTGATTGCGGAACTTGCCGACACGCCCCTGATACATGATAGCGATACGGATAAGACCGTTCCAAGTATGGTCGTTGATTTCATTATCAGGCTTAGAATGTTGAATGGTACTACTATTGCTGGGTTTGGGCATGGCCTGCTCCTTCAATAGTTTCAATGTGTTCCAAGTACATCTGCATCACGCCTTGCTGCGTTCTCATGTGGTCCAAGACATGATCAACGGACGAATCGAAAAACCCGAGAAACATCCGGAAATTGCGTTGCCAGTTTCCTGGCTGCAATTGGTACTGGCCGATAAGGATATGCTCGAGACCCTCAAATTGAGCTCTCAAAAGGGTGAGCTCGTCTTGAAACTCTTCCCAGCTGGGAAACTCGTCAGAATCTTGATCACTCATGATCAGCGCCCTAGGCCCGGATGGCCGAATGATGAACAAGTTTCATATCAAATGCCCAATCTGGAATGCCTACCGGAACCGCCTCCAGAACTCGGATCAGAGGGACGACATTCGAACGGTCAACCTTTTCCACTGCGAGATTGATGTCAATACCGTATTCCAGCAGGCCTTTTCGATGCCTGTAGAAAGTATTTTTAGGTAGAAGTTCTCGGGGATTTTGGCCTGTTTGCCAAAGCACGTAAGTGCCTTGAAGCTGCCGGGGAAGATTATGTAAAACCTTGTCGGTAAGAGCTATCTGCTCGTTCATTTCGATTCTCGTCACATACGAATTAAATAATTTTAAGGGGCTACTCCCCTGCCACTCACGGGCTTGAGACATTCCTATTTTATCGAGCTCCTTGCCTCTTAAGGTCAACTCTAATCGCAGCTTATTCTGCGCAAAATCAATAAGCGGTGTTCCGGTCAAATGATCCGGCAACCTGTGCGCCTTTCCTGCTTTCAACTCCTCCTCTTTGCTATAGGCTTTAATTGCCCAGCGTCTGGATGACTTTCCGTAATACAACGTACCGCCTTTGCTGGATGGCCGTCCGTGCCGGGTTTTACTCTTGTATTCTGCTGCCCTAATCCACGACCTGACATCACCGTTGGTGGGAAGCTCAAACATGTAATTGACGTCCACTCTCGTCAAACGATACTCCCCTGCCCTGACCGCATCCAGCACATGAATCGGAACAATAAAGTCCAAGACTGAAGAGACCGACTGAAGGGTGTCGAAAACCAGCGAGCGAAGATCATCACTTCCAAAGATGTTATGGCCCTGCAGGTACTTTGAAGGGTTGCCATCAATCACCAACTCTGTCGCCAGACCAGCACCATCTCCCCCCTGACTACGAACAGCAATATCCTTCTCATGAGAACCCCGAACAGACAAACGGCAACGAGTCTCCCACTCGACCTCACCAGACGGCAAAACCTTGAGCACAGAGCCGCCGTTAAGCGGCTCATGAACGAAAGGAATGATGCATGTTACCCAGTCAATCACAGCGTAAATGAACTCTTGAAAGTACCCAAAATGGGACAAAAGGACAGTATTACTAGGACCTGTCCTTCCGCAGTCAAAACCACGTCAATACCACTACAGGGGAATATTCGCTTCAGTCACAGGGAAAAGTCAACAAGCCATCCCTTGAGGGAGGTATACACTTTCCACCACAAGGTCATTAATAAGCCAAAGAGGTCGGAAATATGTCTTTCGGTGAAAATTTAAGAAGACTTAGAAGGGATAAAGGCATGACACAGGCGCAGCTCGCTGACGCCACCGGAATAAAACACAGTCACATCTCCACGATGGAGAACAGCCCAACTGCGGATCCGAAGCTCTCAACAGTATATAAACTGATGCGAGTCCTGGAGTGCTCAGCCAATGCACTGCTGCTGGATGAGTCAATGCTGGGGATATCCGGAATATTGGTGACGACCTTGGAGCGAGCCCAGAAACTGGACGAGCACAGCAAATCGGTAGTGATAGACATGGTCGACCACTACTGCATGGCGAAGGCAGCACAGCAGATGCTACGAGCAGACAAGAATGGAATTTGGCCAAGCATTACGTGGTCAAGTGGAAATCTTGACCCGGTACTGAAACGCACACCACAAACCGAGGAATAATCCGGAAGTCCGGACTAAAGTGGGAGCGTTACTAACACTTACTAACACTCCCACTGGAAACAGCACCAATCAACTGACGCGCTCCGCTTGCCTGCTACTGGCGAGCCAGTGAGAAAATCTCACAGGCACCCCAGCAGCTTAACTTGAAAACCTATTTTCGTGACCGTCACGAAAACCCATGCTCTTCTCTCAATATCCTGAAAACCTTTCTCGTTACGTAAGGAATAATGCTGAGCGGGCACCAGTGCGCCGGCGGGGCCGTCGCATCTGGAACCCGCTCAACCGGAATATTGGCAAACCGTAAAGAGAAAGGGCTTTTAGGAAATTTGCGGAGAGGCTAGCGAAGAAGAGAGCGTAGTACCTGAAATGCGAGAACATGCAAGGCAAGGAGTAGCGCGAGATCGATGAAGAGGATGAGGCCACTGATCGACCCTATGCCCATACATACCAAAAAATTGTCTGCCACACATGCTGCGGACAAAATCGTGCTTATCAAGCTGATCGAAAGCCATAGGGAGAAGGTGAATGCGACTCAGAGAATCGATTACATACCAGTGGTATAGATAAGCTTCTTTGTCAGCCATTAACATATAACTCATTGATAATACTAAAGATTACCGGAAATAGTGAATTAAGTATCTGCATGGAACGGCTAACTGACCTCTCTCTTTT
>JACCEA010411027.1_pt1 | contig 13172 bp, 12 predicted proteins | sample 7449851 | NCBI WGS metagenome assembly JACCEA01 (sample SAMN15323453, study PRJNA562643) | freshwater metagenome | isolation source: river surface water | place: USA:Blue River Watershed | collected 2017-08-18 | reverse complement strand
AATCAAAAACTAAGCATGTAGAAGACATTGGGGTACATTGTTTGGACGAGGGTTCGAACCCCTCCGACTCCACGAAAGTAAAAGGAAGCTGGTTGGCTTCCTTTTTTTGTATTTCAAGTGAGGGGTGAGAAGCAAGGTGCCGATGTATATTTTCGAGGTAGTCCTTAGAAAATAACAATCGGTGAACCTCTACGACTCCACGAAAGTAAAAGGAAGCTAAAAGGCTTCCTTTTTTTGTATTTATTTGAGATTTTTATCAATTAAACTTTTGCAATATTTGAATGTTGAATGAAAACATGCGTTTAATGATCAAACAACATCCTTTGTAACTAATGAGCGTTTTCGTTTATGGATATTAATCGAACAGTCTACAGTGACAGCGATAAAAATGAAATTCGGTTTTCCCAAATGAAGAAAATCGAAAGCGAGGTTCCATTTGCCGGTCTCGGGGTGAAATATGTGGCATCGGGCGAAGAGGTATATTTTGCAAATAATAAGAAATACGTAGTTAAGCAGGGTGAATACATTATCGGAAACGACTTCACGAAGTCTTTTGTCAAAATAGATCAACCGGATGAAGTTCAGGGGCTTTGTATTGATATTTCCCCGGACATCATTTCGGAGGTAGCAGATTACCATGATTTAAGTGGAAGTGACTTAAAGGAGTTTTTGCTTTCAGATCAGCTGTTTGTAAACCGTTACAATGCAAAAAACACTTGCTTAGGATATAGTTTATCCGAAATCAATGCTCGAATTAAAACGGGGAGTTTTGATAATCATCTTCAACATAGCGAACTGTTTTACAGTTTGGCAGAATCGATCATAACAGATCAGCGCTTTGTCTTTGACCATTTAAGTAAAATGAACTTTAAAAAGGCAATTACGAACGAGGAGGTTTTCCGAAGTTTGTTACAGGCCAAAGAGTTGATGGATATCCACTTGAATGATAATCTTTCGTTGGAGGCGATCACCAAACATTCAGGAATTTCGAAGTATCATTTTATTCGTCTTTTCAAGAACACATTTGGTGTGTCGCCTTATCAATACCAGAAAATGAAACGACTCGATTCGGCAAAAATACTCCTTGGTGCTGGTAATTCCATTTTTGACGTTGCTCTGATGCTCGGTTATGCCGATGTACCGACATTTACGAAAGCATTCAAACAAGTGTTTGGTCTAACTCCTGGAAGTTTCAGAAAAAGCAATTTTTGACAAAAACAAACCTGCACGCTTGCTCTTTTTTTGCATAAAAAAGTAGCATGGTGCGCATTCTAGGTTTATTGTTTGTTGTATTCTTTGGGTTTCACTCGTGGTCGCAATTGGAGCGCAAGCCTCGATTAGGAGCTCAAGTGGAAACGTTTTCAGAAAATGGTCTGAACGGTGTAAAAGTTATCCGGGTTGCTGGCGGTACTGCAGAAAAATTGAATCTGCAGGTAGGAGATCTTATTCAAGCGCTTAATTCAATCAAAGTTCCATCATCGGAATCGTTCATAACACAGTTCAAAACCCTAAGGACAGGAGATGAAATAGAGTTGTCCATTGTGCGGAATGGAGGATCCATGCAATTGAAGGGATTGGTTGAAGGAAGACCATTTGAAACAGACGACAATGCTGAGGTTATCTACGATCAAGCGGCTTTTCGCGGCGGGCAACTGCGTGTGATTATCAATAAACCGTTCAAGTCAGAAAAAATGCCGGCCATGTTGTTCATTCCTGGGTATACATGTTCAAGTATAGATGAGTTACCGGCATATCATCCCTATAAACGAATTGTCGACGCCTATGTAGATGCCGGTTTCGTAACATTACGCATTGAAAAGAGTGGTTTAGGCGATAGCCAAAATACACCACCTTGTGAGTCTTGTGATCTTAAGGATGAAATCGAAAATTTCGAAGCGGGCTTGAAAAAGCTCAAATCCTTACCATATGTAGACACCAACAAAATCATCATTGTCGGTCATTCTATGGGCGGTATAGTTGCACCTGCTTTAAGTGCCAAACATCAAGTAGCGGGAGTGATCGTATACGGAACAACGGCGAAATCCTGGTTTGAGTATCAGCTTGAAATGTATCGAATTCAGAATGCCTTGGCTGGAATGGATCCGATAGAAGTTGAGGAATCGGTCGTGGAACAATATGATCTGAATTACCGCTTTTTTGTACGAAAGGAAAAATTGGAAGACATGGCAAAAGATCCATTAGTAGATAGTGTACTTCGAACAACTTGGCAGTATGACGGTGCGGGAAAAATCTATTCCAGAAATGCGGAATATTGGCGACAAATTCAGGATTATCCGCACTTAGAAAACTGGAAAAATACCACAGCCAAAGTACTTGTTCAGTTTGGAGAATCAGATTTTCAAGCATTTTCGCTTTCAGACCACCAACAAATTGTGAATACCGTAAACCATTTTCATCCGGGTAATGCAACTCTAAATACCTTCCCTCAAACCGATCATTATTTTGCAAAGTCAGGAACCATGCAGGAAGCTTATGACAAATTCTCGAAAGGAAATTATCAGCAACTATTTGATGAATACAATGTTGAAGTTGGAAAATCAGCCGTCAGTTGGAGTAATACAATTCTGGGACTGAAAGATCAAGGAAAAGTTATTAAAAACGGTTGGAATAAACTTGATACGGATCCATATCCGGGTAAACAAGATGACATTACGTTCATAAATGAAAATGTCGGTTGGTACGTGAATGGTTACGGTGCGGTTTATCACACTAGAGATGGGGGAGAATCTTGGAACAAACTGTGGGAAAAGTCCGGTTCATTTTTCAGATGTATTGCATTTCTCGACAGTTTAAGAGGCTTTGTTGGAACAGTTGGTACCGACTACTTCCCGAATGTTACAGACACAATTCCTTTGTATGGAACTGTAGATGGAGGAAAGACTTGGAATCCAATACCCTATGAAGGACCATACGTGAAAGGACTGTGCGCAATTGATATCGTCAAGGAACAATTTATAAATCACGGAAAAATAGATTATCGCTACCACATTTACGCAGTTGGTCGCGTGGGTTCGCCAGCAAACTTAATGCTTTCGCATGATGATGGAAAAACGTGGACTTCTCGTCCGGTCAAAAACGGGGAAATGCTATTCGATATCAAGATGTTTGACACGAAAACAGGAATTGCGTGCAGTGCCAGTTCTGCTGACATTTCTCAGTCGAATGCACTGATTCTAATGACAAAAAACGGGGGTAAAACGTGGAAGAAAGTGTACCAGTCGAACCGCAAGTTTGAAACTACCTGGAAAGTATCCTTTGCCAATGAGCGTGTAGGTTATGCGACAATTCAATCATATAATCCTGATCCATCAGTCAAACAACAACGCATTGCCAAAACGACTGATGGAGGCAAGACGTGGGTTGAGATTAACTTGGTTGAAGATTCGAAAGCACGCGAATTTGGAATAGGTTTCATCGATGAAGCACATGGTTTTGTTGGCACGATGAACAGTGGTTTTGAAACAACCGATGGGGGAAAGACTTGGACTCCGATCGATCTGGGAATAGCATGTAATAAGATTCGGATTTACCGAGATGCGAATAATGTAATATATGGTTACGCAATTGGTAAAGAAGTCTTTCGATTAGTGAACTAATAACACACATTTATGAAAACGCATATTCAAAACTTGATGATTTTCCTCTCGACAAATACGAAAGTCATAATTATTCTGGTTGTTCTTTTAACTGTCTTATACAACTACCCGAATTTGAAATCAGGTTTTGTTGATGGTTGGACAGGTGAATAATTTAAAAGTCTTTGCAATGAAGAGAAAGTTTTCGATAAGCCGCGTTCTTTATATTGGTTTTCTGGTATTCGGATTATTCAAGATCGTTATGTTGAACTTTGGTGAAGGAGCTATCTTCATGGGTGTAGCCCTAGCATTTGATCCATTTGATGCGAAAATGATGTGGAATAATCGTCCGTTCTGGCAAAAGGCATGGTTGCTAGTTCATTTAGGAGTATGTGCTGCAAGTTTAGGTTTAGAGATTGGAATTAAAGGTTGATGTATTTCAGCTGCTCAATTTCAGTTTTCTAGTTTTCATGCATAAGTAGTAGCAGTAGTAGTAAAGTAGTTAGGTAAAATCTGGTCGGAAAACTCCGACCAGATTTTGAATGTTGGAAATGTGCAAAACTACTTTTTGTGAATAATACGTATCTTTTTTGATGTATCCCAAAAGTCACGGATAAACAACCAAGGTTACTAAATATCCAACACTTAATGACCTATTTATTCATGTGAAGTTAGTTTTGATTAACAATTGAGGTCAATGCTCGTTTTGACAAAAACACCGCGCACCGTTTTTCTGATTTATTCCTCATAAAAGATTTTCTTTGTATCATGGCGACAAAGAAAAAAAGGTTTAGGTTTTTACAATTCTGGAAAGTATTGGGGCCGGGTTTAGTAACCGGAGCTTCAGATGATGATCCGTCTGGGATTGCTACTTATTCGCAGGCTGGAGCTGGATTCGGCCTGTCTACCTTGTGGACTTCTGTTGTTGGGTTTCCCTTGATGGCTGTGTTGCAAAAAATGTGCGCTCGTATCGGATTGGTTACAAAAACAGGTTTGGCGGGTGTGATCAAATCCCATTATCCAAAACCGGTTCTTTATTTGATGCTGGTATTGAGTTTTCCAGCTATTGTCATGAATATTGGAGCAGATATCGCTGGGATGGGAGCCGTGGGAAATTTGCTTTTTCCGGCAATTGACGCATCTTTCTTTAGTGTGTTTTTTACAATCCTGTTGCTGGTACTGATTGTCTACTTACCTTATAAGAAAATTGCATCCATTTTAAAGTATTTATGTGTCGTTTTGTTAGTTTATTTCGTTGTTCCATTCATGTTTGAACAGGATTGGAAAGCGATTTTAAAGGCAACATTTATTCCAACCTTTCATTTTAACAAAGAGTACTTATCAATCCTCGTTGGTATTTTGGGTACCACCATTTCTCCCTATCTGTTTTTTTGGCAGACATCGGCTGAAGTAGAAGAATTGCAGCATACAGGACATCGGGTGATGGTAAACAAGAAATTACTTGGTGCTATGGAGCAAGATGTTGATTTTGGTATGGCTTTCTCCGGTCTGGTCATGTTTTTCATCATTCTGACGACAGGCACTGTTCTTTTCAAAGGAGGGGTCACTAAAATTGAAACCGTGGAACAAGCTGCAATGGCTCTCAAACCATTAGCCGGTCAAGCTGCATATTTATTATTTGCTCTGGGAATTATTGGGACGGGATTAATAGCAATACCAGTGCTGAGTGGGGCCATTTCATATGCTATATCTGAAACGTTTGGCTTTTCTCATGGTTTAGATAAAAAGTTTCAGGAAGCAAAAGCATTTTACATCGTCATTGCAATTTCGCTTTTGCTCGGCTTATCTATGAATTATTTAGGAATTTCGCCGATTCAAGCCTTGTTATACACCGCGATATTATATGGAGTTACAGCACCTGTATTGATTGCAATTATTTTGCATATCTCAAACAGTAAAAAGATCATGGGTAAACATACCAATACACCTTGGCAAAATGTTTTCGGTTTCATCGCTTTCCTTGTTATGACGGTTGCAGCTGTATCGCTGATTTATGTTGTATTGGTATAAAAAAAACGAGCAGGTTTAATGGGATCATTCGCGCACTGCCCAAGCACGCCAGATCTTCCCGTCTTTTACTTCATAGATCATCACAAGAAACACATCTGTTTTTAGACCTTTACGACCTTGGATGCGCTCATAATCAATTACTTTAGAACCGATCACGGAACGATTGAGAACGGTTGAATGTAGTTCCGGAGAAAGTTTAAAAAGCTCTGTGAAAACTGTTTTAACAGCGTCAAATCCCTGTACTGATGGAGCATCTTCTCCTAATGTCCAAAAAGTAATGTCTGGATGGAAACACATCATTAACGAATCAATATTTCGTGCGTTGTATGCTTCCAGTTGTTGCTGAACTACTTGATCTGCTGTTTGAGCTTGTAATTTAGAAATTGGCAGGAGAATGAAAAGGAGTATGAAACGCATAACAAAGAATTAAGCAGTTATAAGGGCATGAACAACATGCAGAAGAGAAATGTTTCGGCGATTTTGATTCATCTTTTTCGGTTGGTTAATTTGGATTTCAAGGGGTCCTCCATCTTTTTCAAATCTTCAAGCACAACAGAACCATTTTTTCGCATGAATTCCTTCATGACCAAGTCTGAAAAAACTTTCTTGTCTGAAATTAAATCGCGAAGCTCAAAATTACTGTCATCGCGATTCAAGAGCACCAGGTTTACAAAATCCTCTGTAACGGCCAATTTCATGGAAATCAACAATATATCATTGTATTTGTCTATTAGTTGTTTGATCTTCTGTTCTTGCTCCTTGGTCATCACACAGTCTTTTCGAAAAATTACAAAATTCTGTTCATAGCATTGAACTGTTATAAAGTTAATTTCCATATTATTGTCTCTGTAAACTACAACTGTATGAAATTCACTTATTTATTACTTCTGTTGTTCACTGTGAACATTCATGCACAAAGCATTTCAATCAATGAATTGAAAGGGTTTTTGAATAAATCATCGGTGAACGACGTTAAAAATTATATCGAGCCTAAAGGCTGGAAGTTCTATCGTACAAAAAACGAAGAAAATGGCTTGGTATCTACCACTTGGACATATAAATATACAGCCAAAACAGATGAAGCGGTGGCCTGGTTGACTATTACTGCTGACAACAACAAACCAGTCAGAACAATGTACGAGATCTTCGACTTCTCACTAACGATGCCATTTAATTCAAGTATTTACGAATCAGACTTCAAGTTTGAGCACATCGAGCAATCTGAAACGGAGTTTACAAAAAGGTATGCAACCAGTGAATTTTATATGTGGGAATATCAAAACAAGGATTTCTCGAAAGGGTATCAATATGAGTTGATACGCAAATACTCTAAAGCCGATTTTCGGAATGGTCTGACAAAGAAGTATTATCCATCAGGACAGTTAAAATCTGAATATGAAATGAAGGAAGGAAAGCTTCATGGAGAAAGTAGGGCATATTACGAAAATGGGAAATTGAAGAAGATCGCCCATTGGAAAGCAGACAAAGAAGAAGGCTTGGCCCAATTTTTCGATGAAAACGGAGTGCTTTTTTCAGATGAAACTTACGTAAATGGTCGTTTGGAGGGCCCGGCGAATTTTTACTATTCCAACGGTCAAATCAGTGAATCGGTGAACTACAGTTTTGGAAAGAAAAGTGGTGAATCCAAGATTTACGCTGAAAATGGGCTACTTGAAAAAGTAGTGAATTATATCGGAGGGGTCAAATTTGGTGTTTATAAAGAGTACATAAGTGGTGTAGAATCGTTTAGTTGTTTTTACATCAATGATACTTTAAGTGGCGCTTTTAAGGAAAACTTTATTAACGACGAAGGCGAAACATATGCCACTGCATCTGGCTTTATGAAAAAAGGTTTAGTTGATGGAAAATATATAGGTTATTATGTGAAAAATCGCGACACTATGTTCGTGAAAACCTTCAAGAATGAACGACCGGTAGGAGTCTGGCGTTATTTTGATGACAAAGGTCAATTGGAGCAACAGGTAAAATTCAATAATGGTCATGCAGAGGTCCAGGAATTTTATTCAAATAATGTACTGTTTGAGCGCTTGAAAATGACCAAGAGTACAAATGATTACTGGTATTTTACGTATCAGCTATTTGAGGGGAAGGAGCAAATCACTGCTGAATTTAGAGTCCCTGCAGAGTCTTTAGAGCCAAATACCAGTGAGTTTAATGTGTTTTATCGTGAAACAGGTTTGAATGATGATAGAACTGTTGTAGATGCATCACTTAAATTTGGACCGTATAAATACGAGAGTGAATACATCAGTTTTGAAGGAGATTACAGTGGTGGAGGTTTTAAAATGGGAGTATGGAAACGATTCTACAAAAAATCGAAAGTTACAGCCACACTTACGTTTGACGATACCGGACTATTGATTGAAGAATTGTTTACCAAAGCAAACGGAAAAATATTCAATGGCAAGCTTAAGTATACCTTGAATGGAGAAACAACCACAACGATTGAGATTAAGAATGGCGTCCGGAATGGTTTTACTGTAGAAGTAGATCAATCGGGTAATGAGTTATCACGAAAGAAATATGAAAACGGGTATCTTGTGGAATAGAGTATCAATATTTAAATGAAAGTAGGGGAGTGATTCGTGCTCCCCTTTTTTTGTGTTAAACTTTGTAGGACGAGTCGAGATAAGGTTGGGATCTATTTAACTGAGCAAGTTGTAAATATGGACTTAAACGCTTGGAATAAAAAAAGCGCCAGGGATTCCCGACGCTTTTAAAGAAGTTAGATTGTGTTATTCTTTACGTACATTCAAACGTTGAACAAAGTTGTTGTCAACATAATATTCCAATGAGTAGATTCCAGACTGTACACTAGTCAAGTCTAACTTAAAAATGTTTTCTCCTTCAGTTCCGCTAGTTTCAATTGATTGTACAATACGACCTGTCATATCAATCAAACGAATTGAGATAACCGCATTCTCATTAGCTACTCGGTAAGTAACCGTTACGAAGTCTGAAGTTGGGTTTGGATAAACCTTAATAGGATGCTCACGATTGATATTGTTGTATTTTTCAAGGATATCATTTGATTCAAATTCAACATCGTGGTTTTGAGCAATGGCCATACTACCAGTATTGAACTGAATGGTTGTGCTCCATGCACTTGGGATGTTGTTGCTGCAAAATGATCGAGCTTGAAAGTCATAAGTTGTTGAACTATTTAATCCTGAAAGAACTTTCTGTGTTCCAGTGCCTGTCAACGTACCGGCAGAAATCCATGTAGGGGAAGAAGATTCTTTGTATCTGAATTCGAACCATGCTGCGTTAGCTATTGAAGGCCAAGAGAAATAAGTACTATTCGACAAAATACTATCAATGGTAATTGATGGTGGGATTTCACATCCATTTTGTTGTAATGTGGTAAAATTGATAGTTCTCCAGTTACTAGGCAAACCATCTGCGCAATAAGTTCTTGCACGCAAATTGTACGCAGTTGACGCATTCAAACCACTAATTGTTCGCGAAGTGATAGAAGGATTGGATGTCCCCAATGGAATCCATGTTGAAGATGAACTTTCTTTGTATTCAAATTCATACCACGCGGCAAGGTTAACAGCTGGCCATGTGATAGTAACGTTGTTGCCTCCAATAGTTGTTGCGGCGATAGTTGGAGGGACCTGACAGTCTGTAGCTGTAACTGTTGTGATCGTTAATACAGTACTCCATGGACTTGCAATGAATCCTGGACCAACCGAGCGCGCTTGGATATTGTGGTTTGTATTGGCGCCCAATCCGGTAAAAGTTTTTGTTGTTCCTGTACCAGTTAAACTTCCAGCGTTCTCATAAGGAGTTCCTCCTGCTTGAACTCTGAATTCATACCAAAGTGCATTCGGAACTACGGACCAAGTTACTGTGGCGTTATTTGAATTAACAGTAGATGCAGCTAAAGTTGGAGGACTGATTGTAGTAGTGAACAATGTAGAAGTACTCCAATTTGAGAATTGTGTTCCGTTACAAAAAGTTCGGGTTTGTACTTCATAATTAGAATAAGCATTTAATCCATTGATAGTTTTTGTAGTACCAGGAGAAAGTTGTGTACCACCTGAAATCCATGTTCCAGAAGAAACCAATTTGTATCTGAATTCGTACCAAGCAGCGCCTGAAATGGATGGCCAAGACAAAGAAACAGAATTGTGCGTAATGGTTGTTGTTGACAACACTGCAGGTAATTCGCAAGGAAGCGGGGCCTGAGTAGATTGAGTAAGTGTTGTAGACCAAACCCCTGGTGTTCCATTCGAACAAAAACTTCTGCCTCGAACGTCATACGAAGTACTCGATGTTAACCCGGAAAAGGTCTTGGTTGTTATTCCGGATGAGCTTGTCCCCCCATTTATCCAAGTTCCTGAGGAAGAGGGTTTGTATTGAAATTCATACCATGAAGCTCCTGGAACAACGGCATAATTTACAGTAATTGAAGTTGCTGTAGACGATGAGCTACTAAAGGACATCGCAGGAACTAAACATTGCGCATTAAGATGCGACGAATTTTGGGCAAACAGAATAAGCCCTAGTAGTAAATAAAATAAATTTTTCATAACCTAAGAGTAAGTGTAGAATAAAGGTAAATAAATATCCTGACAAAAAAGTGTAATGTGTAATATCGGAGTCAGGGAAGTGGCTCCGGGGTATACCCTCATGGTATCAAGAGCTCCTTTCAATACTATGAAAACGGAGATTAACTTGGTTTTACTTTTTTGTTGGAGGAAATAAAAAAGCCCTTTGAATTACAAAGGGCTTTACTCTAATTATTCTTCTTCGTCATCAACCCAACCGGATTTTTTTCGAAAAGTATCGTAATCGTAATCTTCATCTTCGTCGTCATCAAAAAAACGAGAGTTTTTACCGCTTTTTTTGTAAGCCTCCATTTTATTCTTTTTTGGAGCTTCTTTCAAGGAGGGCTTTTCCCGTTCTTTCTTGCGCTCTGTTTTTAACGGATTAACTTCCTCTGGGTTGAACACAGGACGAGCTGGTTTTTCGTCTAATTTTTTGTAATCAGATCTCAGATCTGTTGATGCAGGTCTTTCCTCGCGAGGTTTGAATTCTCGACGAGGCTCTTGTCCTCCCGCAGGTTTACTTCCAGCTCGATCATCCGCTTTTTTAACAGCAATTTGACGACCATTAACAGTTGAACCATCAAGATCTTTAATGGCAACATCTGCTTCGTTTTCATCAAACATTTCAACAAAAGCAAAACCTCGGGGTTTGCCGGTTTCACGGTCTTTTGCTATCGTCACACGATTTACTTTTCCAAATCGTTCAAAAAGTGATTTCAACTGATCATCAGTCGTGTTGAAATCCAGTTTAGCAACAAAAATGCTTGTCATGTTAACTTGTAATCAACTTTAAATCCGATTAACGGAGTATGTTATACCAGCGAAAGATAAGGAAATTTTGGTTCTACTAATAATTCCGCAAAAAAAATGAGTGATTTTCATAGAATTATCTGCTCCTTTCAACGATTATAGCTTATTTATTTTTGAGTAAATCGCGAATTTCCGCCAACAATACCTCTTCATTTGAAGGAGTAGGCGGAGCAACACCTGCAGCTTCCTCTTCTTGTTTCTTTCTCAAGTTGGATGCCTTGTTCATTAACTTAACAACCATGAAAATTGAAAAAGCGATCACAATAAATTCAAATACCATCTGAATGAAATTTCCGTAATTCATATAAACAGCAGGTTTAATTTCCTTACCATTTTCCATTACAGCCTCAGCAATTTTATACTTCAGATCAGTGAATTTCACCCCGCCAATCAAAACACCTACAGGTGGCATGATAATATCATTAACAATGGAATTTACGATCTTTCCAAAAGCTCCACCTATGATAACACCGACAGCCAGGTCGATGACATTTCCGCGCATGGCAAAGTCCTTAAATTCTTTAATTAGTCCCATGAGATTTAATTTAAACAGTAAATGGCATTCTCTGCTGGATCGATCTGGAAAGTGTTAATTCATCTGCGTAATGTAATTCAGAACCAACCGAAATTCCTCGGGATAAAGCAGTTATGTTGATGGATGAAGATATTATTTTTTTATACAAGTAAAAACTGGTAGTGTCTCCTTCCATGGTCGGACTTAAAGCCAAAATGACTTCGTCGATTAGATTTTGCTGGCATTTATCCAATAATGGCTGAATAAACAAGTCGTTTGGACCAATGCCATCCATCGGCGAAATAATCCCGCCTAATACATGATAAATTCCATTGAACGTACCTGTGCCTTCAATTGCCATGACATCGCGAATGTCTTCAACGACACAAACGATGCGATGGTTTCTGTTTGGATTTTCGCAAATCGAACAGGTCTGATGGTCTGAAATATTTCCACAGGACTGGCAAGATTGCACGTTTTCATGTAAGGATTGGATGACTTCAGCAAAATGCAAGAGTTCATCATCCGAACGTTTCAAAAGCTGTAAAACCAGTCGTAAAGCCGTCCTTTTTCCAATCCCGGGAAGGGAACTGAATTGCTCTACGGCTTCATCCAAATATTTCGAAGGAATATTCATTGAATCAAAAGTACGAAATGTGTGAGCTGAATTTTAAGTGTTCACTAATTGTTTTTAACGGATGCCCTGTTAACTTTGTATTTCTTCTTGAAACTTTTCAGCTGATCGAAGAAGCAATACAAGTCTTTTATGTCGGGAAACGAAGTCAACATACGCAATAAGAAAGCAAAGTTTGAATACCACCTGGAGGAATTCTTCACTGCTGGGATTGTTTTGTCCGGCACAGAGATCAAAAGTATTCGCAATGGTAAGGCCTCAATTGTGGAAGCTTATTGCGTGGTAGATAACGGACAAGTTTTTATTCGAAATATGACGGTGTCTCCATATGAGAATGGTTCTTTTTATAACCATACTCCAAAAGGCGATCGCAAATTGCTCCTGAACAAAAAGGAAATCAAAAAATTAGAGAAATGGGTGAAGGTGAAGGGAAATACCATCATTCCAATTCGTTGTTTCTTGAGTGAAAAGGGGTGGTTAAAGGTTGAGATCGCTACGGCTCAAGGAAAGAAACTGCACGATAAGCGTCACGATATGAAAGAAAAAGACGATAAACGTGACATGGATCGAGCAATGAAAAAACGCGTCTAAAAAAAGCCGAGTGTCAGTACATGGAAAATGTGATTGTTACTGATCAAAAAGTACAATTCTAACAAGCCTATACCCCAAAAGGAAAATTGATATAAAAACACAAAACTTAATGTTTTTCGGCGCAAGGTGTAGGGTATGAGTGGTATTAACAACAAAAGCGCCAAATACCAACGGATACTGCCGATGTGAAAATCGAAGGGTGTTTCATACATATCGAAATCATCGGATGTATACATGTAGGTTGGTGTGTGCAGGAACCAGGATTGAGCCACTTGGACCTCCGGATAAGAATAGATCCAGGCAGCAAGATCCATTCGCGCATAATAAGTTCCGGTCTTTTCCAATTGTACTAAACAGATCTTTTCTTGATCAATTCCACGATGCTCCAATAATCCATGAGCGATCAGTCTATCACTTTT
>JACCEA010521294.1_pt1 | contig 13173 bp, 7 predicted proteins | sample 7449851 | NCBI WGS metagenome assembly JACCEA01 (sample SAMN15323453, study PRJNA562643) | freshwater metagenome | isolation source: river surface water | place: USA:Blue River Watershed | collected 2017-08-18 | reverse complement strand
TTGCAGCATTTGAGTTCATCATCGCAGTTAATAAAGCATTTTTGTTTTGTAATTCCATTAATTCTCGTTCAAATTGTCTAACACGATCATCATGAGATTGCTTGGTTGCGCTAGTGACATCCTGGAATTGAGCGACTTTTCGTTGTATATACGCTAAATCAAGATCTTGTTCACTCGGTGAGGATCCTGCTGAATCAGCCCCACCAGGACTACCCATTCCTGCCATACTTCCATTTGTTGAACTAGTCGTTGGCGGAGCCATTAGCGGGGTCTGTAGAATTGTCTCGAGATGCTGAAGCAATGTCGTGCGTTCATTTACAAGCGTCGCTTTCTTTCTACTCAGTTCTTTGTATTTGCCTTCCATTGTCTTCATACGAGCATTCATTTTCATACATAAGTGTAGCAATTCCTCACGTGGAATATCTTCAGGTCGCTGTTCTCCACTGCCACCAGAAGTTGGAGGATGAGAGCCACCGCCATTCCCTCCAGCCATACTCTGTCCTTGCCCAGCATCAGAGAAGAAATTATCTAGCTTTCCTATAACGTTATTGAACATCTATGCGCCTGGGGGAACTGTGCAAAATATGATGAATGTGACTAGTGATTTCCCTATTTGTCCACCCCAACACTCTGTCCACTCGACACCGTTGTTGCTCTCACAAAGACTAGTTCCGATGAAAATAGCCAAGAGTTGAGATGAAAGTTTACCAGTCAATTTGCTCAGAACGACCAGAACTCCCCTCAATCATTATTGTGTAAGCAAGCAGCACGGTTGGGGATGGATGATCTTTTCTTATTCGGACAAACGCGATTATCAGTGAAAAACATGTTTTTGCTACACACAAAAATAATCTTATGATAGATTCCGATTATCGGAATTGTTTTAATTAATTTATGTACAGATACACCTGCATCAATATCACCATGACAAACAACACAACAAAAGTGCTAATCAAATTGAACATGGTTATCTATTTGGGAAAGGGTTGGGCTTACCTTCTGATTCAAATATGCTGAATACATTTGAAACCATCGTCCATTTCTAACTAAGACAAAGAGATGTGGGTTATTCATAACTATTTGGTAAGCAATCGATTGATCATCATCTACTATCTTCTCTGCATAATATCTTCCTAATTCATCACGCCATAATTGATGGTAATAACTTACGAATGCATTAGGCACGATGAAAGTTGAACCTTCAATATAGATTTCATCTGTAGCCAATAAATCACTTCGTGATAAAATATTTTGCATATCTGGCATCGTCATTGCAGGTAATATAATTTTGTTCGGTGTAAGCTTCCCAACATCAACATTAAATGGTGCAAAATGAGCCTGACGACAAAATCCAAAGTCAATAAACGCATAATAGCTACAACTTTGAAATTCCTTTCTTGCCGCAGCGAGATAGTCAATTTTGCTGTTCGTTGCTGCAGTATATTGACCATATCGATGTTCAGGAAAATTTTTACGTTCAGATGGAATTAATTTCTGATAATCGTCACTAGCAATAATTTCTTCATGCAAATCAAGATATTGGTCATATGTTGATTGCACATCATTAATATCACGAAAAATAATATTAATTTCTTCACGATATTGCCGCCAAATATGTTGTCTACTAACCAACATTTCATGTAAAAGATCAACAGTATCTCGATCAGTATAGAAAATTAATGGGTGATTTGTAGTTTCTACAAGTTTCACAAAGTGTTCCAAATATTCAATCACATTTCTACTGAAACCAATTTCCCAATTCGCACGACCAATATCTCGAAAATATGAGACAAATAGAATAGGAGACTTTGCACAAATATCTACAGTTGCCAATCTTGATTCTGTGACATCAGTTAAATGTTTAATATTACGTTGATGACCAAGAAATTCTTTTACCATTAATGTTGCTTCTTTATCCAACTCTGATTCCAAATATTGGATATTTTCATCAACTTCATTGCTTAATTCTCCATCCACAGACGATGCTGATATACTAGTTGGTAAAGGTAATAAATTGTGATTGGAAGCATTTGCATACTGCGGAAGTTGCCATAAATAGTCCATATCCAACGCCATAAAATAAAAAGGGCGAAAAACACCATCATTATTGTGGATTGTTTTGATATTACAAGGTTCCATACTAATACATCCAACATCCATTAATCCATGGTGTACAGTTCGTGGAATATAAGTAATGCAACGCGATGCAAATACAGGAAGAAATTGTTGATGCTCATAGTAAGAAACATTTGCTCTTACTTTATTTGTGACCATACCTTCCACTACAATAACATCAGTGGCACGTTGTTCTTCTTGCTTCAAAAATAGCAGTAATGCATTTCTTGTAATTAATGAATATCGTGTCAAATCTTCAAAGAGATAGTCTTGTTCATAAAGGACTGTCATCCATTTAGTGTTTGTCAATCGAAATACTGACACAGCTTCATTGCAAATTTGACGATGAAACTCCGGATTAAAGAACATTGCTCTTCGCATTTGCTTCTTCGCGGTGATGTTTGTAAGTGCGTCATATCCGTGATAATGATCATGGAAATATGGGAAATCGTTCACAAATTGAATTTCAACCAATCCATCTTTAATATGATGGTTTAATAGTGCACGGAGAGATCGATCATGATCACGAAGAGTGTAGAGAACAAAATAATCAGCCCCAAGAGTACGCATCAGTTCTATCCAATCAAATAGAACAACGGAAAAATTCTCTACCAATGTAACTACTACTAAATAAGGGGCAATTTCACTATTTAGAGAAGTATGATATCTACGCCAAATCGCATACTTATTCGCCCAATCAAACGCACTCTTTGATATATTTCTACTGCTAGCATCAATAATTCGAGAGGAAGGGAAGGGACTATCACTTTCAGATTGTTGCCGATGAATTTCCAGTAACTCCTTAATATACCCTAAATATCTGGGAATAATTGCTGTACTCCATGCAAAATTATCCTCCACATATTGACGAATTTCTCTCCTTTGTGAATGAGATATTTCTCTGTTCTTTACAATTGCTTCTCGAATATAATTTGCATCTCGAATTCTATCATCCGGAATAACTGTAATAAAGGGTTTTGACAAGTCTAAATTTGAAGATGCATTTTTCGTTATAACTACCCCAAGACCAGCCGCCATTGCCTCTAGTACTACCAATGGTGCAGCAGCTTCAGCAGTTGCTAAATGAACTAAGTTACCATAGTAAGTTAAATTCTCGTACAATAATTGTTTCTCCCAACCCGCCAAATAATTAGAACTAGAGAAATTAAAATTACCGTGATTGGAATCTGGAGTACCTATAAAATCTATACTATCTTCTGATAGAATGGATTGCAAATACCACTGTCCTTTGCGTTTGATAATAATGCCAATTGAAACCGACTTTTTGGTTTGTGCCATTTCGTTCCTCCCTTCTAAGGCAGGAATCACTCCATGAGGTAAAGGATTTGTATCTCCAGGGAGATAAAGATGATACTTGGACACTTCCACACCATTTGGAACAACATAGACACGATCAGATGGAATATTCCAATAAGATATTAACCAATCTTTATGATTTGGGCTAACAACGAAAAAGTAAATATGCGAATGAGATCTTGCTGATATAGCCACCCCATCCAGAAATCGATTATATGCTTCTTGCCACTCTGTAGGAGATGTCAAAAAAGCATTATGCATCGTAATAAGAATGATATGTGCCGTATCAATCAAATCATTGGCAATATGAGCGAGCATTTCTGTTTGAATATGCAACACATCTAATTTCCTCTTCTTGTCAATAGTTAGGGCTAAAATCTTTTCAATAACTTCTGGCCCTTCAGGATTGTTAATAATTTTCACATCATGTCCATAATCAATTAATTCCAAATAATAATTCCATATGATATTCTCTACCGATCCCCATCCAAATGGCGGAATATCCATCAAGCCTGGTCCCACCAAGACAATGTGATAGGTGCAATTTTGGGTACATGATACGCGTCTATTTGGCATATCTATCCTGGAGTTTTCAGTCTGCATATCATCCACATGATAAAAATTTAAAATCTTTTTATGGAAAAAGTGTCCATCGGCCTGCAACAGCTCGAAGCAACCCACAGTAGCGGGATCTATCACATGAATGCAGTTACCACCTTTGACATGTTTGTTTAAAAATTTAGTGCTATTATCATTGGGGAACTCTTCAGTGATTCTCTCATTAGTACCAGATTGTCGCATCCAAAGATCATTTGACTGAAAAGTGGTGTTTTGAAATATCATGGGATATTCATGAACTACAATATTTGTTGAACCATACTGAGTTATTTGATCACTGAGATCCTCTCCATCGTTGTCAAATAATGTAGAAATTCGATGCGGATCAATAACTGATATTTTTCTCCTCGGGGAACCTAGTTCAATATAAGGATACGATGAAAATATGCTAGAATTGGGATTTATACCAAACAACCGAACTGTATGTTGTACTCGATCCAATTTTGCAACAACATTTTCCTTGTTTAGATTATCCAATGCGGAATAGATGTGATATCCACCAACAACATCATCGGTCAAAAAATGAGAAGGATATCGTAACATGACAACCCATTCCGTTCGTCCTTTACTCTCCCACATACAATGATTATCTATTAGAAGCTGCATATCAGTGTTATTTGATATTATAGCAGGCTCAGTTTGATATATGCGACGAGGGCTTTTCTTTTTATCACGTTTGCTTTCTAAAAACTCTCCGTAATATCGCACATATCCAAGTTTTACAAATGGTTTGACATACTCCCAAGCTGATCCATCACTGTCATAAATAGATAGATATCCCATACTCACCAAGTAAATATGGTACATTATCCACTGGGACATAATTCCAGGCCACAGACGCTCCAATCGATCAACATTACTTAATAGTCGAGAGCAACCAACCAGTGAATGATAATATCGTTCTCCCTTTTCCATGGAATTGTCCGATTTGATATTGTCATTGGATTTTCTGTCTTGTATCCGCATATAATAGTCTACTAATGCGTTTGATACCTTAACTGGACAAAGCGGCACATGTTCTCGCAATAGATGGTTTTCATCCTGAAGTAAAATACTCCATGCAAAGCGTTCATCTATTTCAGTTGTATATGACAAATTCCTCAATGACATGAGCATCAATTGATCAATATGAGCAACAGAAAACGCACAACTCAAGGTAGTGAACACAACGCGCCCATTTATTTGCGGTTCCATAGTCCAACATTCAAATGAGCTGGCCACCATCGAATGACCGAATGAAAGAGTCGCTGAATGAGAGAAGGATTTCAAAGTTGATGAGATTTCGCTTAAGTTTGTATGGCTATTTGTTGTGTCTAGAACAGCAGCAACAAACCAATCAGCCACAAGTTCTCCGCGTCTTTCATCCAGATTTATCGTCAGCCCTATTAATTGCATCCGTTGCATGAACCACTCGGCTCCACGATCAGTGTCTTTACGACATTGATAGATGAATGATTTTGGATGCTGTAATTCAAAACTACATAAACCCAATAAGATATTATCAGCATCTCTTCTCAATTTTGGGTAGTTGGTCGTGTCATAGTATTGCTTCAGAACAGATTCAACGATATTACATTCAACAATACCACTCCACACCAAAATGATCAACAGTACCAATCTTGGAAGCAATTGAGAATAGTTGAGAGTCATCTTTTACCATATCTTCGATTGCTTTTCAGCTATGTTGCATCTCAAGATCTCCTATTGAGCATGGCATCATCCCATATATTCGCCTTGGACCTTTTGTTATTATTCTATTAAATATGCGACTTGTGGAGATGGATGATGGACACACCCGTGTAACAAGTTGATAAAATTTCCACCATATCTTCAGGTTTTCCAGACATTTCGCACACGCTTTTGAATTTGTGTTGTGAGCTCGGCTGGCTTTTGAAATGATTGTTATTATATATAAATTTTTCATTGTTGGTCTGGGAGTGAGCATCTCCACTATCACCACTAAAGGCACAATAACTTAAATCACTCTCAAGATGTCAGCAGAGGTATTTAGATGTTTACTGTCACGCGACTCCAATTCATTTTTCTCTCCGCAGTATTCGTATGAAGGATTAAACTATGGGAATGTTGTTCTCAATGGAAAAACTTTGGCCTTCTCCTCTGGAGTGAGCGAAAAACCAGTCTTTGAGCTTGATCTCTCCTCCATCAATCAATGTGTTGTACCCACCAACAATGTGAATGATATTGAAATTCAATTTGGTGATACTCAAAAGCGTGAGAAGAAAGAGGATTGTCTTGTGTCAATTAGTTTTCACTTTCCAAATTCTGCGGAAGAACTCGGAGAAGATGAGGAGCCTCCAGAGTCAGCCGCTCAACTGCTTCAGCAACAAATCATGGGATCTGGAGTGTTGAGATCCGCCACTGGTGATGTCGTGATCGAGTTCACCAAGGATGAGGGAAACTTCACTTTCCCCCGTGGAAAATATGCATTGCAGGTATAATTAACAATGCAACCTTTTACATTTAATTGTTTATACAATTCTTGATTGATAGTTCACTCCTACTCATATGGTTATGCAAGGTGGTCAATATTCATACAGAATTGCTTACACAAATATTGAACTTGCGTATATGCTGAAGAAGACGGAAAAGGACAGAATTGCGTTCGTTCTCCCTCTGATTACCCCTATCAGACAAGGTAATCAAAAGTATAAGTGTTTGGTGTTGGAAACACATGAGTTAGAAGAAACCAAAAAATTTACAATGCCAGAAGATCAATTGCAAGAGAAATTTGGCATCGACAGCACGGAGATTTCTAAGCCAATGGCTCACATATTTGGCAAGGTTTTGAAGGATATTGGTCATATCAAGGTTGTTATCCCAAAAGTATTCAAATCATCATCAGACGCACCTTGCGTGCGGTGCTCGATCAAAGCAAACGATGGTTATCTATATCCTGCTGCTAAATGTTTCATCTTCATTACGAAGCCAACTATCATCATAAATTACGATGATATCCAGAGCATTGAATTTCTCCGATATGACAACACCAAGAATGCAGGTAACTAGAATGTGAGATTCATTGTCTTTACAATAACTTACGTCGTATTACAGCTACCCGTAACTTTGAGATGCAAATTAAGATGAAGAGTTCCTCCAAGGACAATGACAAAGAGAAGGAAAAGGAATATTTATTTGCTGGTATCTACCGCACCGAATATCCGTTTTTGAATGAGCATGTAAAATCTAAGGAAATTACCATTGATAATCCTTTCGTAAGTTTGATAGGTTTGGTTTGAGTGTTTAGGTTCATTGTTTTTCATTTGTAATAGGTTCCAACTGTTGAAGGTTTGGATGGTGATGATGACGATGAGGATGAAGAAGATGATGATGACTATGCTGCTGGTAGCGGAAGTGGCAGTGGTAGCGGTAGTGATGATAGCGATGATGACAGTAAAGGAGGAAGTGAGAGTGAGAGTGGCGATGTGAAGCCCATAACTAAGAGTAAAGCTGTAAAGAAAGGTGGCTCAGACAAGGACAAAGTTGTCAAAAAGAGGAAGGCTGAACCTGAAAAGGGAGGGAAAGAAAAGAAAAAGCGCCAAAAGAAAGATAAGAATGCACCTAAGCGTGCAACAACAGCGTTTATGGCCTACTCAAATTCAATCCGCAGTCAAGTGCAAAAAGAGAATCCTGGCATGAAGATCACTGATATTTCGAAGGAAATTGGTATTAGATGGAAGGCATTGAGTGCCGAGGACAGAGCCCCATTTGATGAAATGGCTAATAGTGATAAAGTAAGATATGCGGCGGAAATGAAGGCATATAAAAGCAAAGGTGGAGAAGTAGTGGAAATTGATGGGTCAGAACCTGAAGATGGCGAAGATGCATAAATCTTTTGTGATGTTTATTTTGTATCGCCTGCATAGAAGATTCCCATTAAATTGGTCCTGTTTAGCTTAAAACAGATACAACTCTTGAAACTCACATAATAAAAGTAGATTGGAATATCTACTTCCACTTTATATTATATTGATATATTAAATTATACAACAACACATGAATATTATCTACTTCTCTTGATGCAAATATATAATAGAAGTTAATACTTGTATCATACTTCTATCATCAAGCAATTAACTTTATGCGTATGTATGACGGCCTCTCAGCAGTGCTGCTGCCGCTTAGGCTTAGACGCCTCTACTTGGTGGCTCTGCTCAACAACGCTTGTCATTGCTTGGCGCGTTGTCGTTTGCTGAGGGATTGTTGATTCTCTTGTTTCGCTTGATAAACTGCTAACCAATAGATTCATGGATCATTCGAAGAACATCATTTGCTGGTATTTTCTTGTTCTTGGATTATTGATCTTTTCTCCATCGTTGTTTTTGAACTCTATGGCTTTGAATCTTGGCAGTCGTTCGCTTATCAAAACAGTACCTCACCCTTTGAATAGAACTCTAACCTTATCCAAACTTCATAAATTCTGTAATTCGAAATATTCCTTGCGTAGACTTTCTCAAATGAGTGATAACAGAGACGATCCAATTCAGTCGGTGATAATCTGTGGACCTTCCGGTGTTGGTAAAGGTACTTTAATCAACAAACTTCTCACCGACTTCCCCCAAAGATACGCGTTGAGTGTATCTCATACCTCGAGGGCTCCACGGCCAGGTGAAATAAATGGAGTACATTATCATTTTGTTGACAAAGAATTCATGATGAATGATATTAAGAATGGACCATGGAAGTATTTGGAAAATGCCGAAGTGCATGGAAATCTTTATGGTACCCGTGAGGATGCGGTGAGAAACATTCACCAAACTGGTAAGATATGTATATTGGATTTAGATACTTGTGGTGTTCGCCAGTTAAAAGCAAGTAAATTTCCCGTGTACTTGGTGTTTGTTGCTCCCCCTTCTATGCGTGAACTTGAAACCAGATTGCGAGGGCGTGGTACTGAAAGAGAGGAACAAATCCAAACCCGAGTGAAGAATGCACAAAAAGAGATAGAATTTGGAATGGAACCCGGTAATGTTGATGTGATACTAACAAATGATAATTTTGAGGAGGCATATACTAGATTGGTGAAACAATTAGATGAATGGTTTCCGCAAATATCCAGTGGAAGTAAATAAGAAATATCTTTTTTTTAAAATTGCCATTTGCATTTTGCAGTGTTCAGCTTTCTTATCTTGATTGCTTGATGAGGTTTTAACTTTAAGAAATTTGAATGAATCCACGAAATATACTCCTGGACATTATTGGATGCCACGACGCAAGAAAAGATTTACAACAAGACAGCACCAACGATATGTACATTAACGAAGCGACTTCTATACTAATTCAACGTATGCCATTTTTGCATTATCACCACGTCGAGGCCTCAAAATTCTAATGACTCTACAATAACCTCCATTCCTCTCGCCGTACCTATCTGGAACTTGCTCAAACATCAATCTCACCACAGTCTTATTGTAGATGTACGCAAGCGCTTGACGGCGGTGATGGAGAGTACCTTTCTTTGCCAATGTAATCATTTTGTCCACTCGCGACCTCAATTCTTTAGCTCTTGCTAGGGTGGTCTTGATCTTACCTCTTTCAAGGACTGCGGTGGTCAATGACCGCAATAATGCCTTCCTCTGGTCAGCTGGTAACCCCAACTTGTTAAATCCATGACCATGAGAAATCATCGATATATCCAATCGTTTATTCTGTATTTTGTTGGAATTGATGCTGTGAAGAGGGGCAGAGGTTATGAAAGATGTTGAAGGATAAAACGCTGCAGATAGCTGCATCATCATACAAATACAGACAAGCGCCAAAGTAGATAGAATAATTGTTTCACTGATCATCGTTCTTCACAACCATCTTCAAATTTGTCAGCACTGGACTTTCAAAATAACTTTTTAAAATAGCCGCCCTATGACTGCAAAAAGGCCTAAAAATGAACTGTACATCAAGGGTTACAATACACCCAAACCCCGAAAAAAGTCAGTTGATACCGCAGCCTCGCACACGCCGCTGTCGATCAGCATCATGATCTTTTTGATCCTCATTAACTTTTCCTCTTTCCAATAATTCGTATAACTTGATCAATTTGATTTACGGTGTGGTATCATAGTGGTGAATACTAACAATATTGTCGAAAATGTCAGATTACTCTACTGCTGGATCAGAAGAACCTCCTTCTCCTGTTCCAGACCCAGATATAATTCCAGCCGTCTCATCAGATGGTGGTAATGGACAAGAAGATGGAGAATCGCATGCGATTTCTTTGTTGGAAAATGAAGACGAGACGATTATCCAACTACCGTCACAATTGGAAGATTGCATTGATAACAAAGACGGTGAATATGCTCGTGAAGATGAAGACTGTGATATCAGTGGAGATGTCACAGCTAGTCAAATTCTTTCTACTAATGCATCGACCTCCGTAGCAATGAGGAGACCATCTGAAATCTTTTTGTCGACTAGTGTGTATGACGATGATGTACTTGCAATTGACAGTTCTGTCGATCATCACCACTCTGTCGACGATGGTGATGGTCTTACAATTCCATTTGCTGGCAATCAAACTGATCACCGACAGTTTCAACAAAAAGCAAAGAAAATTATAGAAGTGAATGAACAGCCAGATACCGAATCACAACCAGAGCCAGACAATGACGAATTACATGAATCTAATAGTAGAGGCGTTAGATTGGAAGCAAAAGACTCAACAGTATATGGTCCAGAAGATGATGAAGATGAAGAAGATGAAGATGATGGAAATTTTCAAGATGTGGATAGTACAGAAGTGAGTGAAACAGAGCCTTTCCAAGGGATGATGTCATCCAAACAACCTATGGTAGACCCTGATGAAGAGCTTAGTGAAGATCAAGATGAAGGAGGAGGAGCAAGTAGTAGCAAAGCGGGTCTATTTCCTTTTCGAAAGAAAACTTCAGAAATGTCTCGTACAGATGAAATTTTAAGCTCAATCAAAGCTCGTTCCTCTTCTGATAACTATTACAGCAGCAGTGATTCAGAACTTGATTCTCAAGGAAAGGGAGATTCTGAATGGAAGAGCGGGACATCTCCTCGTTCTGGTAAGCAGCGCCAGCAACCGCAACAACAATCATCTTCATCAAGGGCATCTCGATTTAGTGTCAGTGGTGGTCGCATTAAACCACCTTCGGGGTCATCTTCACCTGCTTCATCCTCTCCGGTGACATCACTTACTATGGGTATAATCTATCCAGATGGATTAAAGAATGATACTGATAATATTAGTGCCATTAGTACACCGATGAGTGATATTTCTTCTATACGAGTTGAAGGGGAGACTATGTATTCACCTCGAAGCTACGATGTGCAAGCTCACAACACATTAGTTGTGCCCGAAGTACATCTGCAGGAAATGACGTTAGAAGCTACATCGTCAGAAATTATTCCACAAAAGAAAATGGCCATAGAAACAATAGAAGTGAAAACTGTGAATGGTAACCAATCGACAGAACTGAATGATATGAAGAAGATAGCGACACCCGCGAATCAAAAAGTTTACAAGGCTGCAGTACCAGAGCCTGTTGTTGCATCCGCAGTTTCCACAGGAATAGATAGAACACGTGAAGAAGTGAGTATAATTGTTGGACCTAGTGAGAAGCTTGAGCCAGTAATGGAAGTTGATCAAGAAGAAGAGAGTGATGAGTCTAGAACTAGTGAATTGAGTGAGTCAGATTGTGAATCAGCGTTAGTTGTGGACGATGAAGATGATCTTTTTGCTTGCGCTCAAAATATTACTGAGAAATTTACAAGTAATAAATCTACTCCATTACCTTCTCAAAAGAACTCAACAATGACTTCTTCTGGAATTCAGATCTCTACCACGACACCATTTTCTTCTCCAGACAAAAGTGCACATCAACAACAAAAGCAGCAATATAATCAAGCATCTGCCCAGTCTACACCAACTACTACTACTACTACTACTACAACTACTTTATCTCCTGCTGCCACTACTAGTTCTACAGCATCACCTGTTACGCCAGGATTATTGAGTAAACAACGATCATTTCGATCATTCTCGAATGGTAGTAATACCAGTACTTCACAATCAACTTCTTCCGTCAATTCTTCACCTATGGTTGTTTCTACTCCACCTCCTCGTGAATTATCATTATCCAAGCAATCATCCTTTCGAAGATTACAAGATGGAACTGTACCAACAGCATCACTGTGTGAAATGTTTTCTGAAATGGAAAAGAAGGCAATTATGGAAAATGCCGCTCAAGCAAACAGTAATGTCCCAGTAAGTGCTAGTCAAGTTGAAGTAGATCAGGAGAATCAACAAACATCTATTGATGACGCCGCAATTGATAATGCTTTGCAAGAATATGAAGCTCCGAGTGCCAAATATTCAACACCAATATCCCATGGAGGTGTATCCATGACGCTTAGTCCCATGCGAAGTAGTGGTAATCTCAAGAAGAGTCTTTCTCCTGCATCTTCTTTCACTGGCAGACCAGCGAGTATGAGACCAACTTCTCCGGCAAATGCAGTACGTGGTTCACTTGTTGTGAATACAAATATTGCAACTATTTCGAATCATCATACACCCGCATCTTCATCAGGCACATCACCAAGAGCAACTACCCCCACTGGTCTCGCCCCAATACCATTAACAGAATTTAAACATATTGGCGTTCGCAATTTTCCAAACGATGTTGATAATGATTCTTTGGGATCAACAACTTCTAGAAAAAGTTCTAGATCCAATGCAAGTGGTGCTCATAGTTCTTCTAAGCCAACTACCTCGGCACCTGCATCGATGATGTCACCTCCCACATCTACAACCGTATCTACTGTCGTATCTCCCAGCAGTGGATCTCATTTGAAGGCGTTACCTGTGCCTATGAAAGCACCATCAAAGTTGCCAGTTCCAACGAAACCGCCACCAAAGGTAAAAGCCCCTGCCCCAGTATTGAAATCGAGGCAAACCAAAGATAAGGATAAGGGTAAAATAGAGTCGAATTCACATTCTACCAGCGCAACTTCTGATGTGCGCAAAGGTACAATGTCACCTGATGTAATCTCCACATCAGCAGTTGTCGACTTGACACGTTCTCCTCCACCTACTACGGCAGCTGCTGACATAACAATGAATGTACATTCTGAAGAACGAATAAAAAG
>JACCEA010753303.1_pt1 | contig 13174 bp, 15 predicted proteins | sample 7449851 | NCBI WGS metagenome assembly JACCEA01 (sample SAMN15323453, study PRJNA562643) | freshwater metagenome | isolation source: river surface water | place: USA:Blue River Watershed | collected 2017-08-18 | reverse complement strand
GCTATTTAGATCGAATTTTTGCGTGAACCGGAAAATGCAGTCTTAACAGCAAGTTGGCTGTTGCTTAAAGGTTTGTGTAGCAGTTTTCGATCATTTTTTAATCAATTTGGCACAGAGGGTTGCATGGATATCGGTCTGCGCGAGTGGCTGATGGTTATCGGGATTGTGGTGATTGCCGGCATTTTGTTTGATGGCTGGCGCCGCATGAGCAGTAACAAGGGAAAACTCAAGTTCAAGCTCGACCGCAGCCTTGCGGACCTGCCGGACGTGGACGAGGACCCCAATCTGCTGGGTCCTGCCCGTGTGCTGGACCGTTCGCGTGATCCCGGCATTGATGAGGCTGACCTGCCGGAAATGAATGCCCGGGATCTGACCCGTTCGGCCCGCACCGAACCTCAACAAGGCGATTTGAACCTTGATCAACCGGTCCCGACCTTGCTAACGCCGGTGGATGACGAGGCAGAAGAAAAACCCAAGGCGCCGGCCAAGGAACAGCCGATTGCCGAGGAAGTTCTGGTGATCAACGTGGTGGCTCGTGAGGCGGACGGTTTCAAAGGGCCTGCCCTGTTGCAGAATATCCTTGAAAGCGGTTTGCGCTTTGGCGAGATGGACATCTTCCATCGTCACGAAAGCATGGCCGGTAATGGCGAAGTGCTGTTTTCCATGGCCAATGGTGTCAAGCCTGGCACGTTCGATCTGGACGACATGGACATGTTCAGCACCCGCGCGGTGAGCTTTTTCTTTGGTTTGCCCGGTCCGCGTCACCCCAAACAGGCTTTTGACCTGATGGTGGCAGCGGCGCGCAAGCTGTCGACTGAGCTCAATGGCGAGTTGAAGGATGAGCAGCGCAGTGTGATGACGGCGCAAACCATCGAGCATTACCGCAACCGGATTGCCGAGTTCGAGCGCAAACAGTTGAGCCAGAAACGCTGACTGGAACGACTCTGACAGAGCCTGTAGAACCATCATGAAAGAGCAGCTCAGGCTGCTCTTTTCGTTTCACAGAAGATCGCCGTATGACTGACACCGACAACGCCAGCATCCGCATCAACCAGCTGCGCAACCAGTTGGATGAGCACAATCACCGCTATTACGTGCTTGACGAGCCCAGCGTCCCGGACGCCGAGTACGACCGGCTGTTTCGTGAGCTGCAAGCACTGGAGGCGGCGAATCCTGAGCTGGTGACTGCGCAGTCGCCGACCCAGCGGGTAGGGGGGGCGGCGCTGGCGGCTTTTGGTGAAGTGCGCCATGAAGTGCCGATGCTCAGTCTGGGCAATGCTTTTGCAGAGGAAGATCTGCTGGATTTCGACCGGCGCGTGCGCGAAGGCTTGGGCGATCTGTTGCCGGCCGGTGATCTGTTTGGTGCTGGGGCTGAGGTGGAGTACTGCTGTGAACCCAAGCTCGACGGACTGGCGGTCAGCCTGCTGTACCGCGATGGCCTGCTGGTGCGTGGTGCTACGCGCGGGGATGGCGCCACCGGTGAGGATATCAGCAGCAATGTGCGCACCTTGCGCAATGTCCCGCTGAAGCTGCAAGGGGAGGGGTTTCCAGCGCTGCTGGAGGTGCGTGGCGAGGTGTTCATGTCCAAAGCCGGATTTGCGGCACTCAATGCGCGTCAGCTGGCCAGCGGCGCCAAGCCCTTTGCCAACCCGCGCAACGCCGCGGCGGGCAGTTTGCGCCAGCTGGATCCGAAGATCACCGCCAGCCGGCCGCTGGAATTCTGTTGTTACGGGATTGGTCTGGTCGAAGGCGAATTGGCGTCAAACCAGGTCGCCGTTTTGCAGCAGCTCAAGGGCTGGGGACTGCCGATCAGCCGGGAGCTGAAAAAGGCTCAGGGCGCGAAGCAGTGTCTGGCGTATTACCGTGATATCGGTGAGCGGCGCAGCAGCCTGGCCTACGAGATCGATGGCGTGGTGTTCAAGGTCAATGATCTTGGTTATCAGCGCGAGCTGGGTTTCCGCGCGCGCGAGCCGCGCTGGGCGATCGCGCACAAATTTCCGGCCAGTGAAGAACTGACCGAGTTGCTGGATGTCGAGTTTCAGGTGGGTAGAACCGGGGCTGTGACCCCGGTGGCACGCCTTAAACCGGTGCAGGTCGCGGGCGTCATGGTGTCCAATGCCACGCTGCACAACATGGATGAAGTCGCCCGGCTAGGCTTGATGATTGGCGATATGGTGATCATCCGCCGGGCCGGCGATGTGATCCCGCAAGTGGTGCAGGTGGTGTCCGAACGGCGCCCGTCCGATGCCCGTCCGGTGCACATTCCCCAGCAGTGCCCGGTGTGCGGTTCAGCGGTTGAGCGTACCCAGCTGGTCAAGCGCAGCAAAGGCAAGGAAACCCTCAGCGAGGGCGCGGTATACCGCTGTGTGGGCCGCCTGAGCTGCCAGGCGCAACTCAAGCAAGCCATCATTCATTTTGTCTCGCGCCGTGCGCTGGATATCGAAGGGCTGGGCGACAAGATTGTCGAGCAGTTGGTGGATGCCGGGTTGATTGCCTCGCCCGCCGATCTGTTCATCCTGCGTTATGAACAAGTGGTGGAACTGGAAGGTTTTGCCGACCTGTCCGCGCGCAACCTGCTGGCGGCCATCGAAGCCAGTCGTCAGCCGACGTTGGCGCGCTTTATCTATGCGCTGGGCATCCCGGATGTCGGCGAAGAAACCGCCAAGCTGTTGGCCCGTGCATTGGGTTCAATCACGCGCATTCGTGGGGCCTTGCCCGAAGTGCTGACCTGGCTGCCCGAGGTTGGCGCGGAAGTGGCCCATGAGATTCACAGCTTCTTTGCCGACGCGCATAACCAGCAGGTGCTGCAGCAGCTGCTGGAACGCGGGATCGAATTGCAGGAAGAGGGCGAATTGCAGGCCGAATTTTCTGCGTGCACCACGCTGGCTGCTTTTATCGACAAGTTGCATATCCCGTTTATCGCTGCCACCGGGGCCGAAAGGCTTGCGGAAAAAACCGGCAATCTTTCGGCGTTGATCGCGCTTAGCCAGGATTGGCTGGAGTTGAGCGTATTCAAGGGGCTTAATGAAAAAGCCAAACAGTCATTGCGCGAATTCTTTGCCAGTCCTGCCAATGTCGCGCGGGCGCAGCAGATTGAGGCCCAGCTGCGCCTCTTCGGTATGCATTGGGAAAGCCCAAAGCGGATCGTCAATGGTTTGCCTCTGGCCGGGCAGACCTGGGTGCTGACCGGGACGCTGGAAAGCATGAGTCGCGATCAGGCCAAACAGCAGCTGGAGGCTATGGGTGCCAAGGTGGCGGGCTCGGTGTCAGCCAAGACCCATTGCGTGGTGGCCGGGCCGGGGGCCGGTTCCAAGCTGGACAAGGCCAATCAGCTGGCTGTTCCGGTGCTGGATGAAGCAGCCTTTTTGCAGCGTTTGAGCGAGCTTCAGGCGAGCGAATAGATATCCATGCCCAGTGCGCCGAGGGTAAAGCCGCTGTGCTCCACCGTCATCGCGGCGCCCGCGCCCATGGCAAAGAACAATGGCAGCAGATGTTCTTCAGTGGGATGGCTGCGCACGGCGAACGGGGCCAGCTCGCGGTAGTTGAGCAAGGCGTGTTGATCGCCAGCCATCAGGCGCTCGACCATCCAGTCACGAAAGGTTTGCGCCCAGGGCGCTACGCTTTGTGGGCCGGCCTGCCAGTCCAGCTGGCCAAGGTTATGCGTAATGCTGCCTGAGCCAATCAGCAACACGCCCTCTGCGCGTAATCCAGCCAGTGCCTGACCGACACGCCGCTGAAACGCCGCGCCGCGCTGGGTGGGCAGGGAAATCTGCACTAGTGGAATATCGGCTGCCGGATAGAGCAACGACAAGGGTACCCAGGCGCCATGATCGCGTGGTCGTTGTGCATCAAGCCGGCTCTCCAGACCTGCTGCATTCAAGCGGACTGTGATGTCAGCGGCCAGTTGCGGATCGCCGGCTGCCGGGTAATCCAGCTGATACAGCTGCGGGGGAAAGCCATGGAAGTCGTGCCAGGTGGCGGGGTGGGCGGCACTGCCGAGCAACAGTTCGCTGCTCTCCCAGTGGGCTGACTGAATCAGCACGGCGCGTGGCTGCGGCAAACGCGCGGCCAATCCGGCTAACGCCGGGCCGGAAGCACCCGATTCAAGGGCGAGCATGGGCGATCCGTGGGATATGAACAGGCTTGGAAGCATGGGGCGACTCCGGATTGCAGTAGCCACATGCTGAGCGCTGGCGCTGGCTTAATCCAGTGCAAAGTTTCGGGGTTATTGATCGCCTTTATCGAACAGTTATCCGCTGGATCAGTACTGAACTAAACGCTATGTCGATCAGTTGATCGCGTCAGTCAGCGCCTTGGCGGGTACAAACTTGACTGCATTCCTGGCTGCAATCTCGATGGCTTTGCCCGTTTGCGGATTACGGCCGGTGCGTGCCGGGCGGGCATTGACCTTCAGTTTTCCGATGCCGGGCAGGGTGACTTCATCCTGATTTTCCAGCGCATCACTGACGATTTCGCTCAGTTGCTCAAGCACCGCGCGTACGCTGGCTTTGCTCAGGTCAGTGGCTTCGGCAATGTCTGTGATCAGTTGGTCTTTGCTGATGGGCATGGTGGAGCTCCATTAATGAGGTTTTAAGTGCGGGGAGTATGCCTGTGGATGCTGCTGGATATAAGTCGCCTGACAGACTTGTCACCTTCAGTGCAGAATGTTTGCAGTGAAAAGGAGGAGTTATGCACGAAGAGTTCTGGCACGCGCGTTGGTCTGGCAACGAAATCGGTTTTCACCTGAAGGAGGTTAATCCTTATCTGGTTCGGTACTGGCCGGGGCTTGCCTTGCCGGCAGGCAGTCGAGTGCTGGTGCCGCTCTGCGGCAAGAGCCTGGATCTGCGCTGGCTAGTCACGCAAGGTTACCCGGTGCTCGGAGTCGAGTTGTCGCGCAAGGCCGTTGAGGACTTTTTTGTCGAACAAAATCTCGAATGCACGCAGTCGCAACACGGTGTTTTCAGTTGCTACCGCGCGGACGGCCTGGAGCTGTGGTGCGGAGATTTCTTTGCCCTGTCGGCTGCGGATGTAGCGGATTGTCAGGGGCTTTATGACCGAGCTGCACTCATCGCGCTGCCGGCACCGATGCGTGCGCGCTATGTGCAGCACCTGAACGCCATTCTGCCCTGTGCGGCTAAAGGGCTACTGGTCACCCTGGAATACCCCCAGGAGCAGATGAGCGGTCCGCCCTTTAGCGTTCCCGAAAGCGAGGTGCGCGCACGGCTGGAAAAGTCCTGGCGGGTCGAGCCTCTGCTGTCCGTGGATGTGCTTGAGCTGAACGATCGGTTCCGTGCGCGTGGCGTAACTGCCCTGCATGAGGCGATCTACCGCTTGCAGCGTTACTGAATCCCATAAAAAAACCCGCCGAAGCGGGTTTTTGATCAGCTTGGCTTAACCGCGCTGGCGCAGCGCTTCAATGCGCTGATCCAGCGGCGGGTGGCTCATCAGAAGGGCTTTAAAACCTTCCTTGATACCGCCGTTGATGCCGAAGGCTGTCAGGCTGTCAGGCATGTGCACCGGCACGCCCTGTTCGGACTTGAGGCGCTGCAGTGCAGCAATCATGGCGCCGGTGCCTGCCAGTTGGGCGCCGGCTTCATCGGCCTTGAATTCACGCTTGCGCGAGAACCACATGACGATGGTACTGGCCAGAATACCCAGCACCAGTTCCGCCGCGATGGTGGCGATGAAGAATGCCGGGCCATGGCCTTCTTCGTTCTTGAACACTACTTTGTCGATGAAGTTGCCGAAAATCCGGGCAAAGAACATGACAAAGGTGTTGACCACACCTTGCACCAGCGCCAGCGTGACCATGTCACCGTTGGCGACGTGGCCGATTTCATGGGCCAGCACCGCGCGGACTTCTTCGGGCGAAAAACGCTCCAGCAAGCCCTGACTGACGGCCACCAGCGCGGCGTTCTTGTTCCAGCCGGTGGCGAAGGCATTGGACTCATACGCCGGGAAAATCCCCACTTCCGGCATTTTGATCCCCGCCTGGCGGGACAGTTCTTCGACGGTCTGCATCAGCCACTGTTCGTGACGGGTGCGCGGCTGGGTGATGATCTGGGTACCCGTGCTTCGTTTGGCCATCCATTTGGAAAGCAGCAGAGAGATGAGCGAACCGGCGAAGCCGAACACGGCACAGAAAATCAGCAGTTGATCCAGTTGCAGATCGACACCATTGGCAGCCATGAAGCCGTTGAACCCCAGCAGGCTCAGGCTGATGCTGGCGATCAGCACGACGGCCAGGTTGGTTGCTATAAACAACAGAATACGCATCATGGTTGAAACACTCTCCGCAAGGAAAAAGGTTTATTTCGCAGGGACTTATATAAGGACGAAGGGGGCAGGTTCAACCTGGCAGCTATTTCAAACTGTGTCGCTGCCACCGTCCAGGGTGCTTTCAAACAGCAGGCGCGTGAGGCGCACAATCTGTTCGCTGTGACCGCCGCTCAACGCCTGACGAAGCTGCCATGCCAGCGTGCTCTGCACCCGCTGCACGGCTGCAGGCAGTCCATGCAGTTGCGGTAAGACGCCCGGAACGGTTCGGGCCAGTCGCAGGAAGCCTTTTTCGCTCAGAACCGCCTGATCGAGTGCTTCGTAGCGAATAGTCGAATCAAAACGCAGATAGCCTTCGTCAGCCAGCCAGAGCAGGGCGCCCAGACAGCTTTGATGGCGTTTGCTGGGCAGGCCGAACTCGTCCGGTTCTTCCAGTCCGATCAGATCTTCCACATACAGCGCGGTGCGGCGTGGAAAAACCAGATAGAGCTGTAACAGCCCGGCCGCACAATCCTTGTAGAACTCGTCTATCTGCAGATCCATGGTCAGAAGTACTTGCCCAGTAGGCGGGGTGGAAGCAGGGCGAGCAGCGGGGCAATGACTGCCCATGGCCAGCCCGGAACATAGGCAAAGCGGCGCTTGTTGATGATGTGGCGGGTAATAATGGCAGCGCCACGCTCAACATCAATAACGAATGGACGGCTTTTCATCCCTTGGTTGATCGGGGTGTCGATGAAGCCGGGCAGCAGCACGGTGGTGTGCAGACCTTTGCCGCAGGCTTCAGCGGCCAGGGTCTGCATGTAACCGAGCAGGCCGAATTTACTGGCCGAGTAAGCGGCGTTTCCGGGCAGGCCGACTTTTCCAGCGACCGAGGACACTGCCACCAGATGCCCATGGCCTTGTTTCAGGAAGAACTCGGTGGCGGCATCCAGGCTGGCAATGCAGCCGGTCAGATTGGTTTCAATCACTTTGCGATCATTTTCGAAATGACCGCTGCCGACACGGCTGGTCATGGCAATGCCCGCGTTGGCAATGATGCCATCCAGCCCGCCAAGCGCTTCTGCAGCCTGCCCTACGATGGTTTGAGCGGCGGCGAGGTCGGTGACGTCCAGCGGCAGGGCAACCACCTTGCGGCCGTAGCGAGTGCTGAGTTCGGCGGCTTGCTCCGCCAGCTGGTAAACCCGACGGGCCGCCAGCACCAGATCGTAACCTTGGGCAGCGAGTTGGCGGGCAAGCACTTCACCGATGCCTGAACTGGCACCGGTCAACAGATAACGTTTGCCTTCACTCATGCGGGTTGCCCTTTTATTGTTTGTAGGATTTGAGGAAGTTACCGATACGGCCTATTGCCTGCTCCAGATCATCGATGCGTGGCAAGGTGACAACCCGGAAGTGATCCGGCCATGGCCAGTTGAAGGCGGTGCCCTGAACGATCAGCAGTTTTTCCGACAGCAGCAGGTCGAGAACGAATTTCTCGTCATTGTGGATCGGGCAGATCTTGGGATCGATTTTCGGGAAGGCGTAAAGTGCGCCCATGGGTTTTACGCAACTGACCCCGGGTATGTCGTTGAGTAACTCCCAGGCGCGGTTGCGCTGTTCCAGCAGGCGGCCGTTGGGCAGCACCAGGTCGTTGATGCTCTGATAACCGCCCAGCGCGGTCTGGATGGCATGCTGGCTGGGCACGTTGGCACACAGGCGCATGTTGGCCAGCATGTCGATGCCTTCGATGTAACTCTGTGCCTTGTGCCTGGGTCCGCTGATGACGACCCAGCCCGAGCGGAAGCCGGCTACGCGGTAGGATTTCGACAGGCCGTTGAAGGTCAGGCACAAGACGTCCGGTGCCAGCGAGGCGGTGCAGATGTGCTTGGCGTCGTCATAGAGGATCTTGTCGTAGATCTCATCGGAAAACAGCACCAGGTTGTGCTGGCGGGCCACTTCCACCAGTTCCAGCAGCACCTCGCGCGAATAAACCGCGCCAGTCGGGTTGTTCGGGTTGATCAGCACCAGCGCTTTGGTGTTGGGAGTGATTTTGGCCTTGATATCGGCGATATCAGGGAACCAGCCGGCTTGTTCGTCGCACAGGTAGTGCACCGGGTTACCGCCGGACAAGGCGACAGCGGCCGTCCACAACGGGTAATCGGGTGCCGGAATAAGCACTTCATCGCCGTTGTTGAGCAGTGCCTGCATCGCCATCACGATCAGTTCGGATACGCCGTTGCCCAGGTAGATATCTTCTATCCCCACGCCCTCTACCTGCATCTGCTGGTAGTACTGCATGACGGCCTTGCGGGCGCTGAACAGGCCTTTGGAGTCACTGTAACCCTGGGCTGTAGGCAGGTTGCGGATAACATCCTGAAGGATCTCGTCCGGCGCCTCGAAGCCGAAGGGGGCCGGGTTGCCGATGTTCAGCTTGAGAATGCGCTGGCCTTCTTCCTCAAGGCGTTTGGCGTGCTTGAGCACGGGGCCGCGGATGTCGTAACAGACGTTGGCAAGCTTGTTCGATTTACTGACCTGCATGATGTTCCTTTTCCCGAAGCGAAATACCTTTGCAACGCAGCACAGGCAATTGCGGTTTGGCCCCTTGGCGGACTGATTTAACTGGCCCAGACTGAACCCTTGGGCAGGCACGCATGATACGTGCGCCGCGGGTTGCGGGAAAGGTTTAGCGCGGCATTTCGCCGGCAGGAGAAGTGAATGAAGACAACCGACAAGACACTGGATGAGTGGCGCGAACTGTTGACCCCGGAGCAGTATCAGATATGCCGCTTAGGCGGCACCGAGCGCCCGTTCAGCGGCCAGTACCATGACAGTAAAGACCCCGGGATTTACTGCTGCGTGTGCTGCAATGCACGACTCTTCGATGCAGCTGCCAAATTCGATTCCGGGTGCGGCTGGCCGAGTTACTTTCAGGCCATCGATGATGCGGCCCTGCTGCGTCTGGTCGACAAGAGTCACGGCATGCTGCGAACCGAGGTGCGCTGTGCCAGCTGCAATGCACATCTTGGTCATGTCTTTCCGGATGGCCCGCAGCCGACCGGGCTGCGCTATTGCATCAATTCGGTATGCCTGAAGTTGATTCCTGATGAATGATTGATTAAGCAATTAAATTGCACACAATCTAATCGTTCGGTATTCTTGCCTCACTTCTAATCCTCTGTGGAGATCGATCATGGGCAACACCCTGCTGGATATACCTGCAACAACCATCAAGGGCGAGAGCAAGACGCTGGCCGATTTTGGTGGCAAGGCTGTGCTGGTGGTCAATACGGCCAGCAAGTGTGGTTTCACCCCTCAGTACAAGGGGCTGGAAGCCCTCTGGCAGCAATACAAGGACAAAGGTCTGGTCATTGTCGGCTTCCCTTGCAACCAGTTCGGTCACCAGGAGCCGGGTGATGAAGGTGCTATCTCCGAGTTCTGTGAATTGAACTTTGGTGTCACTTTTCCTCTGTTCAAGAAAATTGAAGTGAATGGCGCAAACACCCACCCCTTGTATGTGGAACTCAAGCAACGTGCCCCAGGGCTGCTGGGTAGCCAGGGCATCAAGTGGAATTTCACCAAGTTTCTGATCGGCAAGGATGGCAAGGTGGTCGAGCGCTTTGCCCCAACCACCAAACCTGAAGATCTCGTCAGCGAGATTGAAGCTTTGCTGAAATGACCCGCCAGCTGCCTCTGCCGCCGGAGTTACTGCTGGATAACCAGTTGTGCTTCAAGCTGTATGCAACTTCGCGTGCGGTTATTCGCGGATACAAGCCCATGCTGGATCAGTTGGGACTGACCTATCCGCAGTATCTGGTCATGCTGGTGTTGTGGGAGTGGCATGTCAGCGCGCCGGCGCAGCCCACGGTGAAGGCACTTGGCGAGCGCTTGATGCTGGATTCCGGGACCCTGACTCCGCTGCTCAAGCGCTTGCAACAGTTGGGTCTGGTCCAGCGTGCCCGGGCCAGACTCGACGAGCGAGAAGTGCACCTGGGGTTGAGTGAGGATGGCGTAAAGCTTCAGCAGCAAGCGTTGCCTCTGCGCGAGGCGTTGCTTTGTTCCAGTGGTCTGGATCTGGATGGATTGGTTGAGTTGCGCGGTCAGTTGGGTGCGCTGCTGGAGCAGCTGTGCTGAGTCCGCCCACTGCTTGTGAGTGGGCTGCGGCGCTGCAGTAGAGAAACCTTCAGAAAGACTTTTTCTTCCAGCCGTCGTCTTCGTCGTCCAGAGATTTCAGGCCTTCGTTCAGTTGGCTGTTGTCATCCGGGCTGGGTTGGGACGTTTCAAGTACCAGTGCATTGGCATGTGCCAGTTGTTGCTGCAGTTTCTGCAACTGGGCCTGATAGCGGCTAACGTCCGCCTGCTTTTGCAGGTATTGAACGCCTCGTTCGAATGCCAGACGGGCCTGGCGCGGCTGACTCTGTTGCAAGGCCTGCAGGCCAAGATTGCTGAACAGTTCGATATGAATCAGCACCAGCATGGTGCCTCGCCTGACCAGTTTTTTGCATCGGCAGCATTCAGCTGACCGTCCTGTTGCGCTCGGACGATAAGGCTGTGCAACGCCTCCAACTGGAATCGAATTTCCTTGGCTTTGGCTTCAGCCAGAACCGGCTGGGGAGGGTTCTTGATCGGTATGGACTCGCCCATCGCCACCTGGGTACGCAAATCACCCAAGCGACCGAGCAGAGGCGCATTGCCCTTGTCCAGTGGCAGCAACTGCTCGCCCAGTTGCAGCTCGATCTTGCTGAGCAGAAGTTTCAGCGCCGGGCTCATCAACTGGCCTGGCATGCTTTCGGAAAGGTTGCCGCAGCGACGAACGCGATCCGTCAGGTCGGCCTTTTGCCGGGCTTTCTCGAGTTTGTTCTTTTCCAGGGTGCTGTTGATGAAGGCGATGGCGATCAGGATGGTGATGCCGGCAACGATCAGAATGGTTATGACGACTGGTGACACTTGCGTGCCCTCGCTAATTGTATTTTTTTGGAGTGTAGTGCCTTAAGTTCCAGGCTGATAGGGATAAGTTCTTATTTCTCTTGAACTAGTTACACAGAATAATTGAAAGGTGAGGGTTGACGATGTGCTGAAGCCTCAATAGAATGCGCGCCACTTCAGCAGTGAAGCCTTCGGGCAAAACTGAAGAAGGCCGGAAAATGCTTTATGAGTTCCGGGCTGCGTCCCCTTCGTCTAGTGGCCTAGGACACCGCCCTTTCACGGCGGTAACAGGGGTTCGAGTCCCCTAGGGGACGCCATATTTGCGGGAATAGCTCAGTTGGTAGAGCACGACCTTGCCAAGGTCGGGGTCGCGAGTTCGAGTCTCGTTTCCCGCTCCAGTTTCACAAAAACGCCGCTCAATGAGCGGCGTTTTTGTTTGTGCAATTTACCCGTGAGGCTCAGTGTTTCGAGCTGTCAACCGGCATCGAGAGCAGTTGCTTTTCCGCGCTCCAGTCAAATGCCTCGCCGCTTTCTTCAGCCGCATAACGGCGTTCGTCCAGCTGCTGATACAGCTCGATTTCTTCATCCGGCATGAAATGCAGGCAGTCCCCGCCGAAAAACCACAACAGATCGCGTGGTACCAGATGGGCGATCTGCGGGTAACGGTGGAACACCTGACTGAGCAGATCCTGGCCCAGATAGAGATTGCCTTCGGTATCGCCAGGCAATGCTTCGAGCAGTTCGTCGTAGCGCTCAAGAAACAGGGCGTGGGTGTCATCGGGTACCTGCTCGGCATCACCCAGTGCCAGCAGAATGCTGCGCAGGTGCTGCAATTGGGAGAGGTGGTGGGCTAGATAGGGGCTGATCACAGCAGACTCCTTGGTAAGAATGGTGGCGGAGTATATCGCCAACCAGCCTTGGTTGGCGTTCCGCGCGGCCAGCTTGGCCGGATTGCCATGCCTGTCTGCTCGCTGAGTGGTTAGACTGCAGGCCTCTGTCTGCGAGAGTCATCATGCGCGAATACCTTCAAGCAACCCGCTTTATCGATAGTGATCATCCGCTGGTGATGCGCTTTGCCGATTTGCATCGTGGCGCAGACAGTGACTCTCGTCAGCAGGCTATTGCCCTGTACAACGCCGTGCGTGACGAGATTCGCTACAACCCTTATTCGTTCAGCAATGATCCGCAATCGCTGAAAGCTAGTCATGCGTTGGAAGCGGGAGAGTCGTATTGCGTACCCAAGGCGCTGCTGCTGGCAGCCTGCGCCCGGCATTGCGGGATACCGTCGCGGATTGGTCTGGCGGATGTGCGCAATCATCTCTCGACTCCCAGGCTCATCGAGTTGCTGCGCACGGAAGTGTTTGCCATGCACGGTTACACCGAGCTGTACCTGGATGGGCGCTGGGTCAAGGCCACCCCTGCGTTCAATCTGGCGCTTTGCCGCCTGTTCAAGGTCGAGCCCCTGGAGTTTGATGGCATCCACGACAGTATTTTTCATCCGCACAATCAGCAAGGTGAGCGTTACATGGAGTACCTGGTCGATCACGGGCAGTTTGCCGATCTGCCGGAAACCTTCTTTTTTGAGCATTTGCGCAGCACTTACCCGCATCTGTTCACCTCTGAGGCGGCATTTTTGCGCGGTGATCTGAGCAGTGAGCTTGAACAGGAATCATTCTGATCTGTTGCGGCTTGTATTTCTTCGCTTTCGCCCCTATTTAGTGGGTTCCACTTTTTGCGGTATCTCCAACCATGCGCTCTGCTCTGACCATAAGGCAGCTGACCAAAACCTACGGTAATGGTTTTCAGGCCCTCAAAGGCATTGATCTGGATGTCGCCGAAGGCGATTTTTTTGCCCTGCTTGGCCCCAATGGTGCTGGCAAGTCGACCACCATCGGCATTCTTTCCACGCTGGTGAACAAGACATCAGGGCTGGTCGATGTATTTGGGCATGATCTCGACCGTGATCCGAGTGCACTCAAGCGCTGTATTGGTCTGG
>JACCEA011298982.1_pt1 | contig 13175 bp, 10 predicted proteins | sample 7449851 | NCBI WGS metagenome assembly JACCEA01 (sample SAMN15323453, study PRJNA562643) | freshwater metagenome | isolation source: river surface water | place: USA:Blue River Watershed | collected 2017-08-18 | reverse complement strand
GGTGGCGAGCGCGGAGGTTGACCGGGCTGGGTAATGTTTCACAGTGGCGGGTTTTTACACGATGGCTACCAAGTGCACTGACTACAACTTCCACGAGATCGAGCCGCACTGGCAAACTTTCTGGGAGGAGACGGGGGCGTTTCGCGCCGAGCAGACGTCGGCGAAGCCGAAATTCTACGTGCTCGACATGTTCCCGTATCCGTCGGGCGCGGGCCTGCACATCGGCCACCCGGAAGGCTACACGGCGACGGACATTCTGGCCCGCTACAAGCGTGCGAAGGGTTTCAACGTGCTGCACCCGATCGGCTGGGATGCCTTCGGCCTGCCGGCGGAACAGCACGCGGTGAAGACGGGCACGCACCCGGCGTCCAACACGCAGAACAACATCACGAACTTCCGTCGGCAGATCAAAGCACTGGGCTTTTCTTACGATTGGGAGCGCGAGGTCGACACGACGGACCCGAAGTATTTCCGGTGGACGCAGTGGATCTTCCTGCAGCTGTTCCGGCGCGGGCTGGCCTACGTGGACGAGCGGCCGGTGTGGTGGTGCCCGGAACTGCGCACAGTGCTCGCCAACGAAGAAGTCGTCGACGGCAAGAGCGAGGTGGGCGGCTTCCCGGTGGAGCGGCGCAATCTGCGCCAGTGGGTGCTGCGCATCACGGCCTACGCGGACCGGTTGCTGGCCGACCTCAAGGACGTCGACTGGCCCGACTCCACGAAGCGGATGCAGGAGGCGTGGATCGGCCGCAGCGAAGGCGCGGAGTTGCTCTTCGACTTGGAGAACAAGGCGCTCGGGCCGCTGAAGATTTTCACGACGCGTCCCGACACGCTGTTCGGCTGCACCTACATGGTGATCGCGCCGGAGCATCCGCTGGTGGAGGCGTTGACGACGCCCGAAAACAAGGCGGCCGTGGAGGCTTATCGGCGCAAGGCGGCCGCGAAGAGCGACCTCGAGCGCACGGACCTCGCGAAGGACAAGAGCGGCGTCTTCAGCGGCTCCTACGCGATCAATCCGGTCAACGGCGCGCGCGTGCCCGTGTGGATCGCGGACTACGTGCTGATGGGCTACGGCACCGGCGCCATCATGGCGGTGCCGGCGCACGACGAGCGCGATTACGAATTTGCGGTGCAGTATGCGCTGCCGATCGTGCAGGTGATCGACAGCGGCACGGCGGAAACGAAGTTGCCCTTCGTCGGCGACGGCAAGGTGATCAACTCGCCGGGCTACGACGGCATGGCTTGGCCGGACGCGAAGAAGAAGATCACGGCGGACCTCGCGGCGCGGGGCGTCGGCAAAGCGACGGTGAACTTCAAGCTGCGCGACTGGCTGTTCTCGCGGCAGCGCTACTGGGGAGAGCCGTTCCCGATCGTATGGGTGAGCGCGGACGACTACGCGGTGGCGCAACGCGTGCGCGCGGATCTGCCGACGCAGCCGGTGACCTATCGGAGCGACGGCACGACGTATTACGCGTTGCCGTTGCCGGAGCAGGCGCTGCCGCTGGCCTTGCCGGACGTGCAGTCGTATTTGCCAAGCGGCACCGGCGAGAGCCCGCTCGCAAACGAGACCGCGTGGCTCGAGATCTGGTTCGACGCCGCGACGGGCGCCTCGGTGCCGGCATCGGCGCCGCGCCCGGCGGGCGGCGCGTGGGTGCGCGGGCGGCGCGAGACCAACACGATGCCGCAATGGGCGGGTTCGTGCTGGTATTACCTGCGGTTCCTCGATCCGACCAATGCGACGGCATTCGCGTCGCCGGAGGCGCTGCGCTATTGGGGCGTGCCCGATCTTTACGTCGGCGGCGCGGAGCACGCGGTGCTGCACCTGCTGTATGCGCGGTTCTGGCACAAAGTGCTTTTCGACCTCGGCGTGGTGCCGCAGGCGGAGCCGTTCACGAAGCTGTTCCACCAGGGAATCATCCTCGGTGAGGACGGCGAAAAAATGTCGAAGAGCCGCGGCAACGTGGTGAATCCCGACACGATCATCGCCTCGCACGGCACGGACACCCTGCGGCTCTACCTGATGTTCCTCGGTCCACTCGAAGCGATGAAACCATGGAATCCGCGCGGCATCGAGGGCGTGCATCGTTTCCTGCAGAAGATCTGGCGCGAGTTGATCGGGCCGGACGGGAACGTGGCGTCCAAGATCGCGGCGGCCGGCGCGCCCAACGGCGATTCCGCCGACCTCACCAAGCTGCTGCACGAGACGATCAAGAAAGTCGGCGACGACATCGAAGGCCTGCGGTTCAACACCGCGATCTCCCAGATGATGATTTTCGCCAATGCGCTCCAGAAAGCGCCGACGGTGAGCCGGGAGGCCGCGCAGGCGTTTGTCCAGGTGCTGGCGCCGTTCTCCCCCCATATTGCCGAAGAACTGTGGGCCCGCTTGGGCGGGGCCGGCTCGGTGATGCGACAGCCGTGGCCGGCCTTCGATGCGACCAAGCTGGTCGCGGCGGAGGTGAAGCTGGTATTCCAAGTGAACGGGAAGCACCGCGGCGACCAACTGGTCCCGGTGGGAACAACGCAGGACGAGGCCTTGGCGATGGCCCGGGCCAATCCGCGGGTTGCCCCCCATTTGGACGGGAAGACCATCAAGCGAGTGATTTTCGTGCCCGTTAAAATTCTAAACGTTGTGGTTGAGTAAAATAACGAAGAAGTCCGCGCTTGCCATTTCTAGGGGTTATACCCCAGTTTGAGGTATTCACTCAAGCCACCGGTAACTTCGTCCGCCTGAAATGACATGAACTCGCGCATTCTCATGGTCCCCCCTGCTCGTTCGGCGGCTTCGGCCGCCCTGTGTTTGTTGGCTGTCGGTGTGGCGCTTCCCGCGACGGCGTCCGCGCAGAACAAGCGGAAAGATCCGTCGAGCAAGGTGTATGTCACCGATGTAAGTGGCGAGGCGGTGATCGATACCGGCGAAGCAATCGAGGATCTCGCGAAGCGGTCGGTTTACACGGCGCAGGGTGCGGTGATCGAAACCAAGCGGCCGGAGCAGGAATCCGACCGCAGCAAGTTTTTCTCGACGATGGTCTACTCGAACGGCACCGGCGCATTCTTCGACGCCGACACGCGCGTCGAGGTGCGGCGCTTCATGCAGGAGCCGTTCACGCCGAACCGGACCGATATGGACGTGGAGCCGTCGATCTCGCAGACGCAGGCCTTTGTGGCGCGCGGCACGGTGGGCCTCTGCACGAGCAAGCTCGTTTCGGGAAGCAACATGGGCTACCAGACGCCCCATGGATCGGTCAGCATCCGGGGCAAGAAATCGGTGATCGAGGCCGGTCAAAACCAGACCAAGATTTCGATGCTGGAAGGCGAAAGCACGGTCAAGGCGGGGCCCCAGGATATGGGTGGCCACGTGCTGAAGTCCGGCGAACAGGCGATCATCAGCCGCGATCCGAACGGCGGCCCGAACCGAATCGAGATCACCCGCATTCCGGCCAACGAGATCGCTGCACTCGACGACAAAGTGGCCATGGCCTGCATGGCGAAGAAGTCGGTCTATTTCGAGGTGCGGGAGCGCACGGTGACGGACGGCCAGGCCACCGGCTCGAACAACAATGTGGGCGACCAGGGAAATTCCGGCGAGAGCGGGGCGACGGACGGCGGCACGACGACGTCTTCCTCCGCCGGCACGCCGGTGACAGCCTTCGACGGCACGACGAGCGGCGGCAGCGGCATCGTGATCCGCGAGATAGTGCCCGTGGAAATCCTGCCGGTCGAACTTCCGGTGCAATTTACGGTCAGTCCCGCCCGCTTGGTAACGGTGACGCCGCCGGGCAGCTGATCCAGCGCCCACGCAAATCATGGCAAACGACGGGGAGATAATGATCTGGCGCCACGTTCGGAAGACGCTGGCCGTGGTGCTGGCGACAACCCTCGCCTGCCCGCCGGCGCAGGCGTTGATTTCCCTGAACGAGGGCCGTGACCGCATCTTCGTCAATGCGTCGGTCTCGGTCTCGCAGGACTCGAACGTCTTTGCCAACGCCGAGCAGAAGGGCGACTTCCTCTATTCCACGACGCTCAGCGCGGACTATACGCGGCGCAACGGTTGGATCGGCGTGAATGCCAATGCCGCCGTGAGTTCGACGCGCTTCGGCGAAATCGACGGCCAGGATTTCGACAATCCCACGTTCGGCTTGGAGTTCACCAAACAGACCGGCCGCACCACCGGATCGTTGACGTTCTCGGCTTCGCGCGAAAGCCGGGCCGACGCTTCGGTGAATGTGCGCAGCACGTCCTGGATCATCCCGGTCGGACTCAATTTCAAATACCCCATCGTGGGCACCTGGACCGCGACCGGCGCACTGGGCTATTCGCAGCGCAAGTATCTCGATGAAGTGGCGTTTGCCAGTCTCACGAGCTACTCGGCCGCGCTGGATCTGATCCATATCCTCAACACCGAGCGCGAAGCGATCGGCGGTTACCGCTTCCGGTTCAGCGAGACGTCGCGCGACACCTCGACCACGGACCATAATTTTTCGCTCGGCCTGAACGGCAAGCTGCTGACCGGCATCTCCGGCAGCGCCCGTGTCGGTTACCAAGTGCGATCCGCGCAGGGGGCGACGCGCACCGACACCACCTACCAATCGTGGACCGCCAGCGTCGGCGCGAGCTACGCCATCTCCAGGAAGGCCAATCTGTCCACGTCCATCGCGAAGGATTTCTCCATCACCGCCAGCGACCAGATCGTCGACACGACGAACGCGTCGCTCGATTTCAAATACGCCTACAACTCGAAGTGGGCGTTTTTGGGCGGCGTCGGGTTCGGCGACACCCAGTTTCTCGGCGAAAGCGGCCGGGTGGTGCTCGAGCTGGGGCCGCCGATCCTCTACGGGCCGAACCGGCACGACAATTTCTTCGAGTGGCACGCGACCCTCAACTATTCGCGCAGCGAGCACTTCAAGGCCAGTCTCACGTATTCGTGGTTCAAGAACTGGTCCACGCTGTCCTACGCCGACTTCATCCGCTCCTCCTGGACCCTCACCGCATCGACCCGCTGGTAAACGCTATGAAGACTCAGATCGCCCGTTTCCGTATGCTGTTGCCGCTGCTGTGCGTCGGAATGTTGCCGTTGCCGGCCGCCGAAGTCGCGCAGCCGGCGCAAAAGTCCGAGAAAAAGTTCGTCGCCTACCGCATCACCCGCGGAGACCGTCTCAGCATCGGCATTCTGGGCGAGCGTGATCTGACCGTGGGCGGCAAGCGCGTCGAGGCGATCGGCACGATCAATCTTCCGCTGATCCAGGACGTCCGGCTCGTGGGCCTCACGATCGCCGAGGCCCAGGACTCGATCGCGCAGGCCTACCGCGACGGGCGTTACCTGCGGAATCCCGTGGTGTCGGTGACGGTCGACGAATACGCGCCGCGCAACGTGATCGTGAGCGGCAAGGTGAACATCCAGGGCCGCCAGGAAATCCCGCCCGACACCGAATTCACGATCGCGGACATGATCTTCAAGGCCGGCGGCTTCAGCGACACCGCGCAGAGCAAGAGTGTCCGCCTGACGCGCACCCTGCCCGACGGTTCGCTCAAGGTCTTCACGCTCGACGTCGACAGCGCGATCAAGGGCAAGGAGAAGGCGACCGCGAAGGACGCCGGCTTCGTGCTCGAGCCGGACGACATCATCTACGTGCCGGAGAAAATCATTTAACGACTACCGCGATGGCCGAAACCCACGTCAAACCACCGCTGCCGCCCGCAGCCGCCCAGCAGGACGACGATGTCGTCGAGCGGCGCACGCTGCGAGATTACTACATCATCCTGCGGGAGCGGCTGTGGATCGCCCTGCCGCTCGCCCTGATCGTTTCGATCGGCTACGGCTACAAGAAGCTGCAGGTCGAGCCGACCTACGGCGCGCGCGCGACGATGCAGTTCGAGAAGCCCGACACGGTCGTCAACATGCAGGGCGTCAGCGATTCCTCGGTGCGCTCGGACGTGGACCTCAACACCCACATCGAGATCCTGAAAAGCGGACGTCTGGCCGCCCGCGTGCGGGAGTCTTTCACGCCGGAAGAGCAGGCTATCCTGAAACGCGCCGCGCTGCGGAACGCCCCGCCCGGCACCGACCCGAACTCGGTCCCCATCAACATGGGCTCGATGATGCCGACCTCGCAGCGCGCAAGTTTCATCATCGGGATCAACGTCACCCACCCGGATGCCGAAGCGGCCGCGATCGTGGCCAACCGCTACGTCGACGGATTCATGCACTTCCTCTACAGCAAAGGCGCCGACAGCAACAAGGGCGCGATCGTGTTCCTTTCCGAACAGGTCGAGCGCCTGAAAAAGGAATCCGAGACGGCCGACGAGGCGCTGGAGAAATACAAGCGCGAGAAAAACCTCCTGTCGCTCGGCAATTCCATCGATCTCGTTTCTGACCAGCTGAAGCGCGCGTCCGGGATCCGCGACGAGGCCCGGCAGCGGTTGCAGCAGATCGACGACAAGCTGAAGCAGATCGAAACCTACCAGGCCGAAAAGCGGAACCTCCTCGAGATTCTCGAAATCAGCAGCCACACGGGCGTGGTCCCGCTCAAAGCGCAGCTTCTTCGCCTGCAGCAGGAACTCAGCCTGCTCTCGGAGCGCTACCTCGAACGGCATCCCGAGATGATCCGTGTCACCAACGAGCTGACCGTGACGGAGGCCGATCTCGCGCGCGCGATCCAGCACGTGATCGCCGAGCTGCGCACCCGCCACCAGGAGACGAAGCAGATGCTCGCCAACGCGGAGGAGGATTACGGCCGGGCGGAAAAAGCGCAGTTCGACCTGCGCGAAAGCAGCGTGGCTTTCAACAAGCTGAAGACCGAGGCCGAGCTCAAGGAGCAGAATTACCGGGCGATCCTCAACCGCCTGAACGAAGCCAAGACGATCAAGAACATCGAAAACGTCCCGGTCCGGCCGCTCGACCCGGCGACGGTGGATCCGAATCCGATCGCGCCGAACAAGCAGCAGATCACGCGGACCGCGATCGGCATCGGCGTGCTCGTGTTTCTCGGCGTGGCCGTCGGGCTGAGCTTCATCGACGACCGGGTAAAGAGCGCCTGGGACATCGAGTCGTTTATCGGCGTCAACCTCCTCGGCATCATCCCCGACCTCACGTCGATGAAGGACGAGGAGAAATACACGTTGCTCGCCGACAACAAGCAGGCACCGGGAGTGGAGGCATTTCTCAGCGTCTACAGTTCGATCAAGATCCACTCCAAACTCGACTTCCCGAAATCGATTCTCGTCACCAGCACCATTCCCGGCGAGGGCAAGACCCTGATCTCGTGCAATATCGCGGGCGCCTTCGCCCGTCACAGCAAACGCACGCTCCTGATCGATTGCGACCTGCGCCGCCCGATGCTGCACCGCCATTTCAAGCAGCAGAACAGCGCCGGCCTGATCCCGTGGTTCGAGGGCGGCGGTGCGATGGAGGGCGACCTCGCGAGCAACCCGGCGCTCGGCATCATCAAGATCAGCGAGAACCTCTCCCTCCTGTGTTCCGGCGGCCGGTCCAAGAGCCCGACGGAACTGCTCGAGAACCCGCTCTTCGGCCAGCTGCTCGAGCGACTGAAGCGGGAGTATGATCTGGTGGTCGTCGACTCGCCGCCGCTCGGCGCCGTGACCGATTCGTTGCTGATCGCGGAGCGCATCGACGAGGTCGTCTACGTCTGCCGCTTCAACCGCGCCTACCGGAAACACATCCGGCTCTACATGCGCGCGCTGCGCAACGGCAAGAACGAGGTCCTCGGCATCGTGCTAAACGGCCTGTCCCCGCGCCGTATCGAGTATTACTCGAACTACCGGTATTACCGGAGCTACAAGAAATATTACGGGGCGCAGACCTGACCGGCCCGCCGGCGGACCTGGCCGCGCGGCCGCCGCGCGCCGTTCGTTTTGTCCGCATTTTCCGGTTCCAACCGGCGAGTCGCCCCGCCAAGGCTCCCTGCGTGGCCCTACCTTCCGCGTTCCTGCCCGCCGATTTCGACGCCCGGCGCCCGCTCGTGCTGATCGCCGGGCAGGGCCTATATCCGGTCCTCGTGGCCGCGGCGGTGAGGCGTGCCGGCGTGCCGCTGCGGCTGGTGGCCTTCGAGGAAGAGACGCGGCCCGACTTGGTGGCGACTTTCGCCAAAGCGGAGGTCCGCACCCTCAAGGTCGGACAGCTCGGGCACATGCTCGACGCGCTGCGGGACTACGGCGCCGGCTATGCGATGATGGCGGGCCAAATCACGCCGCGCCGGCTGTTCAAAGGACTGCATCCGGACTTCAAGGCGGTGCGCATCCTCGCCTCGCTCAAGCGGCGGAACGCCGAGACCATTTTCGGCGCCATCGCCCGCGAGATCGAAGCGATCGGCGTCACGCTGCTCGATGCGCGTGCGTTCCTCGACGACCAACTCGCGACGTCCGGCTGCATGACCGGTCGGAAATTCCCGATCGAGGACGACTATCTCGCGCACGGGGTGCAGATCGCGCGGGAGTGCGCGCGGCTCGACATCGGCCAAGGGTGCGTGGTGCGCAAGGGCACCGTGCTCGCCGTCGAGGCGTTCGAGGGCACGGACGAGATGCTGCGGCGGGCGGGGACGTTCAAGACCGACGAGGCGCTCTTCGTCAAAACCGTGAAGGCGCGGCAAGACTGGCGGTTCGATGTGCCCTGCTTCGGGGCGCGCACGCTGGAAACAATGCGGGAGGCGCACTTGGCCTGCGCGGCGCTCGAGGCGGGCAAAGTGCTCATCCTCGACAAGCCGGCCGTGCTCCAGCAGGCGAAGGCTTGGGGGATCGGACTTTTCGGCTTCGAGTAGTTCCCGCGTGCCGCCGAAGTTGTCGCCGCTTGCGCAACCGCCGGTGCCGGCCCACATTCCCCCCTATGCCCAAGGACGTCGTTTCCGTCAGTATCAAGGGGGTCATGCCGACCGCCAACGGCTGCGCCGTTTTCCTCGGCAACGACGAAAAGACCTTCGTGATCTACGTCGACCATTCGGTCGGCAACGCGATCCAGATGACGCTCAACGGCGTGAAGAAAGACCGTCCGCTCACGCACGACCTCATCGGCAGCATTCTGCTGGGCCTCGGCGCCAACCTGGACCACATCGTCGTGAACGACGCCCGCGAGGGCACGTTCTTCGCCCGCATTCTGCTCCGGATGGAGAACGAAATCGGCCGCAAGATCGTCGAACTCGACGCGCGGCCGAGCGATTCCATCGTGCTTGCGCTGCAGGCGAAGCGGCCGATCTACGTCGCGCGCGCCGTCTTCGACGGCGTCGAGGACATGACCGAAATCCTCGAGCGCGTGCTCAAGCAGCAGGCCGAGGAATCGGACGACGAGCAGGCCTGACCCGCGCATGGCTGCGACTGTTTCCCGCGCCGTGCTGCCGCCCGGCCAGCTGACCGGCGGACCGCTGACGGCGCTCGCGCCGATGCAGGATGTGACCGACCTCGCGTTCATGGGGGTGATCGCGCACTACGGCGCGCCGGACTATTTTTTCACGGAGTTCTTCCGCGTCCACGCGCACTCGCGGCCGGAGAAACACATCCTGCGCTCGATCGACGAGAATGCCACCGGGCGGCCGGTGTTCGCGCAGGTGATCGGCGAGGACCTGGATCACTTGGCGCGCACCGTCGAAGAGCTGCTGCAGCACAAGGTGGCCGGCATCGACCTCAACCTCGGCTGCCCTGCGCCCAAGGTCTACAAGAAGAACGTCGGCGGCGGGCTGCTCCGGGAATTGGGCAAAGTGGATCGGATTCTCGGCCGGCTGCGCGCCGTCGTGCCCGGTTTGTTCACGGTGAAAACGCGCATCGGCTTCGACGATACGGCCGGCTTCGACCGGCTGCTGGAACTCGTCAACGCCCACGGCGTCGACCTGCTGAGCGTGCACGGCCGCACGGTGAAGGAGATGTATCGCAGCGAGGTGCACTACGATTTCATCGCACGGGCGGCGGCGACGGCGCGCTGCCCGGTGCTGGCCAACGGCAACGTGACGTCCGCGGCGCGGGCCGCGGCGGTGCTCGCCGAGACGCGGGCGGCGGGCGTGATGATCGGCCGCCACGCGATCCGCAATCCGTGGATCTTCCGGCAGTGCCGCGAGCACGCGGCGGGCCGGCCGGTGGCGCCGGTGACCTTGGGCGAGGTGCGCGAGTATGTCGCGCGGCTCTACCGGGCGACGGCGGCGCCGACGCTCGCGGAGCGTTTCCACGTGAACAAGATGAAGAAGTATCTGAATTTCGTCGGCCAGAGCGTGGATCCGGCGGGGGCGTTTCTGCACGAGATGCGGCGCGTGGAATCGGAAGCCGAACTGTTCGCGGTGTGCGACCGCCATCTGGTGGAGAACGGCGCGGCGGCGCGGACGTTTGCGCCGGAGCCGTATCCCGGAGTGATCGCGCGGCCCAACTGCGAGACGCCGGCAGCGGTGCCGGCCGAGTGCTCGCTGGATGCGATCACCGCCTGAGGTTCAGGTCTCGGCGCGTTTCGATCCGTCTCCGGAGGAGAGATCGTAGTCCGGGTAAAGCCGGCGGGCGCAGTCGGGGCAAATGCCGTGCGAAAACGTCGAGCGCGTCCGTTCCATCACGTAAAGCTCCATCGGCTGCCAGCGTCCGTGCTCGTCGCGGATGGCTTTGCAATGGCAGCAGGTCGGCAGCAAGCCCTCCAGAACCTTCACTTCGGCGAGGGCGCGGGCGAGCTTGGCGGACGCCAGGCGCAGGTCCATCAGGCGGTTTACCTGGCGGGCGATGACGGCGAGGGAGTCGAGTTGGTCCGCGGTGAGAATTTTCGGCGCGCTGTCGATCACGCAGACACTTCCCAGGGCCTCCCCGGTCGCGGCGCGCAGCGGGACGCCCGCGTAGAACCGGATGCGCGGCGCGCCGGTCACGAGCGGGTTGGAGGAGAAGCGCACGTCCCGGGTCGCGTCCGGCACGACGAGCATTTCGTCCGGCTTCAGGATCGTGTGTGCGCAGAAGGCGACATCGCGCGGCGTTTCCCGGGTGGTCGTGCCGACGGCGGCCTTGAACCACTGGCGGTCCCGATCGATGAGGGCGACCGTGGCGATGGCCGTGCCGCAGATGCGAGCGGCGAGGCGGACGAGGTCGTCGTAGTCCTGTTCCGGCTCCGTATCGAGGAGGTGATAATCGCGGAGCGCGTTGAGGCGCTCGACCTCGTTCGGGGGGAGCGGCGCTTTCACGACTATTCCAAGCCGAGCACCTTGCGGCCGGTTTCGGAGATCATCTGCGGGGTCCATTGCGGATCCCAGACGATGTGGACTTTGGCGGTTTCCACGGTCGGAAGCGCGGCGATCTTCTGGCGCGCATCCTCGGCGATCACGGGGCCCATGCCGCAGCCGGGCGCGGTGAGGGTCATTTTGACCTCCACGGTGTGACCGCCGCCGGCCGCGCGCTCGATCGAGAGATCGTAGACGAGGCCGAGGTCGACGATGTTGACGGGGATCTCCGGGTCGAAACAGGTGCGCATCGCGTCCCAGACCGCCTGTTCGCTGAATTCGGTGACGGTGGACGGAGCGCCGGGGGCCGCCGGGGTGTAGCCCGCGATGGCGTCGGCGTGTTCGCGGGCGATGCGGAAGAGGCCGCGGTCGGTGCGCACGGTGACGTTGCCGCCCAGGGTCTGCGCGATGAAGACCTCGGTGCCGGCGGTGAGCGTGACGACGTCGCCGGCGGGAATGGCGGTGGCGGGGCAGTCGCGGGAAAGGGTGGGCAAGGTGGACATGGGCGGCGTGATGCGGGCTCAGCGGAAATGGAGCGAGTGGGGCAGGCGGGCGTAGATCCCCTGGGGATCGTTGAGCGAGCGCAGGGTGCGCAATTCGGTTCCGATGCGCTCCGCGATGCGACCGCCGACGGAGCCGGCCCGCAGCGAGCTGCTGAGCGTGGGCGCGGCGTGCTCGAGGTATTCCTGCAGCGCTTCGAACAGTTCCTTCTGGTGCGGATACTCGACGAGGCGGTAGCGGCCGGCGAGGCCGGCCTTTTCGGCGGCCCAGGCGATCGCGGTGTCGAGGCCGCCCAATTCGTCGACGAGGCCGATCCCGACGGCGTCGACGCCGGACCAGACGCGGCCCTGGGCGATCTGTTCGACGCGTTCGGGGCTGAGTCCGCGGCCTTCGGCGACCTTGGCGACAAACTCGGCGTAGATCCAGTCGACCATGCGCTGGAGGACGGCGAGTTCCTCGGCGGTCTTGGGCCGGGAGAGGGTGAGGGCGTCGGCGAATTTGCCGGTTTTCACGCTGTCGAAGGTCACGCCGAAATCGTTGGCGAGTTTCTTCACGTCGAACTGGAGACCGAAGACGCCGATGGAGCCGGTGACGGTGGTCGGCTCGGCGAAGATGCGGTCGCCGTAGGCGGCAATCCAATACCCGCCGGAGGCGGCGTAGCTGCCCATCGAGATGACGACGGGCTTCACCTTTTTCAGGAGCCGGACTTCGCGCTGGATCACCTCGGAGGCGGCGGCGCTGCCGCCGGGGCTGTTCACGCGCAGGACGACGGCTTTGACGCTCTCGTCCTGCCGCAGTTTGCGCAGCTCGCGGGAGAAGGTGGAGCCGCCGACCTCGCCGTCCTCGCCGGCGCCGTCGACGATCTCGCCTTCGGCATACACCACCGCGATGCGGCCGGAGCGGCCGCTGTCGGCGGTGTCGGACTCTTTCTCGGTCTTCCTGGCGGGTAGCGGATTATCCGCGGCCTGTTTCGCGTAGTCGAAGAGCGGCACCTGCTTGAACGGTTCGCGCGAGCCTTTGCGGCCGGTGCGGGCCTTGAGGTCGTCGTAGACCTCGTCGCGGTAGGCGACGCGGTCGACGAGTTGGTGGTCCTTCGCCGCCGCGGCGCGGATGAGGCCTTCGGCATCGACGGTGGCCTGGAGTTTCTCCGCGGTGAGGCCGCGGCTCGGCGCGATGTCGGCGAGGAGGGCGGTCCAGATGTCGCCGAGGAGTTTCTGCATCTCCTCGCGGTTTTCCGGGCTCATCTCGCGGCGGGTGAAGGGTTCGACGGCGGACTTGTATTTGCCGACGCGGGTGACCTGGGCGTTGATGCCGTATTTCTCGAACGCGCCGGCGAAGAAGGTGGGCTCGCTCGCGAGGCCGGGCATCACGACCACGCCGTAGGGATCGATCGAGAGGTCGTTGGCGGCGGAGGCGAGGTAGTAGGTCTTGGTGGTGGCGTAGGTGAGATAGGCGGAGACGGGCTTGCCGGCGGCCTTGAAGTCGAGGAGCGCGCCG
>JACCEA012502356.1_pt1 | contig 13189 bp, 13 predicted proteins | sample 7449851 | NCBI WGS metagenome assembly JACCEA01 (sample SAMN15323453, study PRJNA562643) | freshwater metagenome | isolation source: river surface water | place: USA:Blue River Watershed | collected 2017-08-18 | reverse complement strand
GCTTGAACGATGTTGACGTTGTGTTCACATCCATGGGGTGCGGATATGGCAAACTCGAAGCACGTGAAAGTCTTGATCAGATTGAAACTGGCTGGAGGACATACATGGAGTACCCGGAAACGGATGATCCCGATGAACTGATCATTCCGTCAACGATGTTTATTCACAAGTCATATGTTTCTGCAAGGCACCAACCCGATACGTACGAAAACTCTGAATTTTTCTTGCCACCACCTGCGACTTCCACAATCACGTCTTTCTTACATACTAAGTTTTAGTTTTCATGTAAGCGATTCTCTCGTACGTTGTCGAATTGATAAAACCCGACGTGGCCGTCCGAGAATTTGTCGTGCGCGCATAATAAAAATAAGAATGGCGGATCTCTTGAACAACGCAAATGCCGCGAACGGTATGATGACGAACATTTGGGGCCCGACGGGTTGGGTGTTTTTGCACGCGGTTACCTTCGGATATCCGATGGATCCACAGAAGTTCGACGAAGACAACGGGCTCTCCGCGGGGACGACGGCGGAGAGGTACCGATCATTCTTCGAAGCGTGCGGCTTTGTGTTTCCGTGCAGGTACTGCAGGGAGTCGTACCAGCAGTTCATCATCGACGACCCCGTCGCGAACGCGCTCGAGAACCGAGAATCCCTGACAAGATGGCTGTGGAGGATCCACGAGCGCGTCAACCAGAAGTTGGAGAAGAAAGGGATCACGTACGAAGAACTTGTGGAGCGCTACGAAGCCTTTCGTGCGAAGTGCGACGCCAAGAAGAAGGGCTGTTCGATTCCGCTGGGCAACACGCTGAAACAGAAGAGCTGCGTGATCATTTACAGTGAACTTAGCGTGTGGGTCATACTTATCAGCCTGGTAATCATGGGTTTGTTCTTTTGGTACATGCGGAGCCGTTCGGCGGATTAGACGGCATCCGTGCGAATCATCAAATACGCGAAATGAAAGTTCACAACACGGGTTTTGTCGTTGGCTCCATGCAGGCTCGTCTGCGACGCGTGCGGACGTGTCCACAAATGTACTTTGTCGAAATGGTGGACAACGACGTCGAGGTGTACCACATGGACAAGTCGAAATGCTACGGGAGGTTCCACTTCGACAGGGCGCGAAACGTCTATGTGAACGATCTGGACACGGGTGTCCCGTTTTTTCGTGTGAATTTGCTCGTTTAAATCCGCACACGACATTCGTGATCTTATGGAAAAACAGGAAATTCGAATGGACGCGATGGTTGTGACGGTGGAGAGGAAGCGAGACTTTGCGCTCGAACGTGATCTTCACGACATTACTTTCAAGCTCACGTTCTCCGACGAACTCGCAGGCGACATCATTTCGCACACGCCGTTTGTCGAGACGATTACGCAGATGTTCCAGAATCTCGTGGACGACCTTTTCGAGGTCGCAAGGACCGTGCGCGACATTGAGAACACTGGCAGTGCCCTTTCTTCGACGCTCGCGGCCCCCCGACCAACTCGTGACAGCATCACCGCCGCACTCGGCCCCATGAAACGCTGTCAGAAACGCGTCTTCCACGCGCCGTGCACCATTTGCGCCTCTGAGTTCACACCGACACAGTTCTATCGTGAACTTCCATGCGGCCATGTTTACCATAAAAAGTGTATAGACAAGTGGCTTTTTGACTGTGAACCGTTGTGCCCGAACTGCCGCCGGCCCGTTTTGCAACAACCTCCAAATTCTACCGCCAATTCGGAAAACACGGAAGAAGACTAGACAGCGTCCCGCGCACACTGATAAAAATGACACCCCTTGACGCGATCTCCGTCGTGTGCAGCTGGGAAGACGGCCATACACGCGTGGTCCCGTTCGGGAGCATGCGGTTCGGAGGCGTCACGAAGCTCTCCGACCTCGACGTGTGCTTGGTCGTGGATTCGAGCAAGTGTCGCGCACACATTGCCGAGTTCATCGCGCACATCCGCGACTCCGTCGAGTACGTGATCCCCGTGTTGGACACGTACGTGCCCGTCGTGAAGTTCCGCACGCGCTCGGGACTCGCATGCGACGTCGTGTTCTGCTTCACGACACTCGAAAGTGTCACGACGGGCACGTTTGATACCTCACTGTGTCTGAATTGGCTCGAGTACTGCGTGTCGTGCGAGGACGAACGGAGTCTGCACGGAGTCCTCGCGACCGAAAGCGTGCTCGCACGTATCCCCGAACACCGCAAAAGAATCTTCCCACGACTCCTCCAAGCCACGAAAGAATGGGCACAGGCCCGGGACATTTACTCCAACCCCATGGGCTATCTGAACGGAATGGCACTCGCGATTATGTGCGCATTTGTATGCATCCACACGCAGCAGGACTATCCAGATAGCATGCTGTTTCGTCAGTTCATCCGCATTTTTGCGTCGTGGGACTGGGGAGCTGCTCAGGTCACGGTCGTGGCGCCGTACGGACCCGTCGTGCCCATGCGGGCAATGAACGTCATCACCCCCACGCACGCGCCCATCAACGCGCTGCACAACGTCGGCGCCTCCCAATTCGCGAAGATCCGGCGCGAATTCGCGATTGCGCTCGAGCAGATTCACCTCCCCGTCTTCGAGTACGAAGACGCAGTCCCGTCCTTCTTTTACACGAACCAGACGTTTGTCGCGATTCGTGTAACAGACTTCCCCGCATGGTGCGCAAGAATCGAAAGTCGCATAAAACGACTTATCGGATACCTCGAGAACATTGACGCTGGACCGAATGCATGCACGCGCGTGTGGGCCCGTCGGAGATGCACGTGGATGTTCGTGGCGCTCGCAAAACGACTGACAAACGCGACGGCGTGTGCGCGGTTCCTTCATGAGCTTACTCCATTTCCGGAGTCGTGCACCGTAACCGTAGATGTGATCCTTCAGAAAGACTTGCCTGCTTTTGTTTTGCAGCCTGATTCATGACTACCGTGACGATATTATGAAGTAACTTACGATTCAGACGGGCGTGCAGGCGAACCATGGGAATGACATTCGTGATCACCTCAAGCTGTGGAACGTACCCGCGGTCCACAGCGATGACGTGCGTGAAAATCGACAGGTGATTGTGGACTTCGTCCAGAGTGTCGTACAAACACGACGACTTCGAATCGCTCATGTGTGTTGTAATCTTGTATTTCCCACCGTCTTCCATTGTAATGCAGATGCTCGAAGACCGGTTTTTACGCGTGCCATAGTAAATAAGCACCGACATTTCTTTTATTGCTCGACCACACGTTCTTTCCGCACCTTTTCAACGCATTGTTAGATACGAATCTGGATCCGGCTCGGATCAGGCTCCCGACGCTCCTCACGGTCACGATGATCCCGATGATCCCGACGCTCCTCACGGTCACGATGATCCCGATGATCCCGACGCTCCTCACGGTCCCGATGATCCCGACGCTCCCGATGATCCCGATGATCCCGATGATCCCGACGCTCCTCACGGTCACGACGCTCCTCACGGTCACGACGGTCGTGACTATACCGGGGCATCATGAGAGAACGGCTGTCTGACAGGTGCGACAGCTGCGACTGTTGTGACTGCGACTGCGAATTGTAGTCCGAGTCCGAATACGAACTTGAATCGGAATCCGAGTTGTCACTCGAAGAAGACGATCTCCTCCTGTGGTTGTAATCTTCCATGATCGCGTTGCTCAGTTCGCGAAGTGCTAGATTATCCATACGGGACGATGGGGTCGATGCGTGATGATTCGACGGCGGTCGGCTTGCCATTGCCAACAGTGTTGCAGTGCTCCCGTGGAGAGTTCGTGGAGTTCGAGGTGTGGGAGCCATGTAAGAATGGGAGCTGCGTTCCTCCGCGCGAGAGCTGCGATCCTCCGCGCGAGAGCTCCGTTCCTCCGCGCGAGAGCTGCGATCCTCCGCGCGAGAGCTGCGATCCTCCGCACGAGAGCTCCGTTCCTCCGCGCGTGAGCTGCGATCCTCCGCGCGAGAGCTGCGATCCTCCGCGCGAGAGCTGCGATCCTCCGCGCGAGAGCTGCGATCCTCCGCACGAGAGCTGCGTTCCTCCGCGCGAGAGCTCCGTTCCTCCGCGCGAGAGCTGCGATCCTCCGCACGAGAGCTCCGTTCCTCCGCGCGAGAGCTCCGTTCCTCCGTGCGAGAGCTCCGTTCCTCCGTGCGAGAGCTGCGTTCGGTGGTGCGTGTGGAGCGGTCCTGTTGGGATGCGTGGGTGGACGTGGTGGACTTTTCAACGGCAGACGGCATGACGGTTGTCATGTTGAGGACGGAGTCCTCGATGAATTCGCGGTTGCTCGGGGAGTCGGCACGTACGGACGTCTTGGTTTTCGCGAAGCGCGACATGATCTTCGACAGCTTGTCAATGGCGAGAACGCGCATGAGCTGGTTTTCCACGGCTTGCCGCACGTAGTCGTTGATGTGTGTGAGGTCTCCCTTGACGGCGATGACCCTGTCTGCGACGTCGATGTACACGCGGTGGATGTAGTCGTGCAGTTTCATGTAGTAGCTCCCGCGGAGATCCGTGTAGCGCAGCTTCAGGTTTCCCGTTATCTTCCGCAGGAGACTGTTGAGGAACTCGAAATACAAGGCCTTGACGCGGGGTTCCGCGCGCTCGATACGGGTCGTTTCCTGGTCGATGAGCCGGTCGTTCCAGTAGCGAATCTGCTGAAGGAAGGTGATGAACGTTTCGTTCTTTCTCCACGTGGAGATTTTGTTCGCCGTCTCCTGGATCGTTTGGATGCCGAGTGTAATCTGCGGAGTCAACATGGCCGCCATCGGGACTTGGTACATCCCGCGGATCACGGGGTCGTCCGGTTGTACCGCCACACCGCCGACGACCGTCGCAGCGACTGCAGCAGCAGCAGGCACGGGCATTGCAACCGACTGTGAGAACTGGGAGGACATGTCAGAAATTCTTCTTTGGTGTTTCAAAAAAGATAAATTTGATGACTTCTCAACGCAAGGTCGTCGACGTGTTCATCCCCTGGGACATCATCCAGCCGTTTGGCGCGCTCGTGAGCGGAGAGCACAAGAACGAGTTCTCCGGGATTTTCTACCACCCGAAGCAGCGCGTGCAATCCCGCAAAAGGGGCCACCGAATCGTCGAATCGCACGTGGGCACGGGGCGTTGCAACAACAATCGCGGGTGTGGAGGTAATGCGGGTGCACGCGTGATGCGCGCATCCATCCATGGCGGGCACGGTGACTCGGCGCAGTACTACGAGGACGTGCCGTTCACGTATCACACACACCCCAAGTACTACTACGAGGAGTACCACGTGAACATCGCTCCGCCCTCCGGCGAGGACATAGGTGTGTTTTTGCGCGGGGCGATTGAAGACAACTCCATTGTGCACGTCGTGTTTTCGATGGAGGGCATTTACGTCATGATCGCGAACCCCTGTTTCGTCGAGCAGGCGCGAAACATGTACCAGCGCGGAAAGAAAGACAAGCGTGCGCGCGCCGCGTACAACATCGCGCTCGTGGGCGCCGAGATTCTCGGCATGGAAACGCACGAACACCGTTCGACGTGGTCGGTGGACGAATGGCTCGCGTGGATCCGAGGGAGGTTCGTGTGTCGCAACATCGACGTCGAAGAATACACCGATGACATCAAACAGAAGTTCGATTACCACTGCGAAGACTGCGACCCCCTCGAGATTAACCGCTTCCAGGACTTGTTCAAGGAAATCGTGCGGACGTCGTTCGAACTCGCACAGTGCTCCGAAATCAACGCCGCGCAGCACACGCGGTGGACCGAGGGCAACTGGGTCGACGTGCAGTTCGTGACATGGGAAAACGCACAGAGAGACGGGGGCGTCCGAATCGACAAGGTCGTGTACGTCTAAAAAAGCGTTTGGGTCCTACAAAAATTCTCGCACGTATCCAAAAGAAGCTCGAATGGATTCGTTTGTACCCCTTGCACCTCCTACACGGGACGACCTACTCGGCATGTACCACAAGGCCCGCGGGTCCATGTGGTTCGAGGACGAGATCCAGTACACGGCGGACCTGCCCGATTACGAGAGTATTTCGTCGGAGGAGCGTCATTTCATCGAGTTGATCCTGGGTTTTTTCGCGGTGTCCGACCGGATCGTGCTGGCGAACCTCGTGGAGAACTTCATCCGGGAAGTGGAAATCCCCGAGGCGAAGCTGTTCTACAACTTCCAGGCCGCGATGGAGGACATCCACTCGCTCACGTACACGAACCATCTGATGACGCTCGTGAAGAACCCGCGGCGCATCGATGATCTCATGGACAGCGTGAACGTGTTTCCATCGGTGGGCGCCAAGGCGGCGTGGGCGCGCAAGTGGATGAACCGCGACCGCCCGCTCGCGGAGAGGATCATCGCGTTCGCCGTCGTCGAGGCGGTGTACTTCTCGGCGTCCTTCTGTGCCATCTTCTGGTTCAAGTCGCGCAACAAGTTCGTCAAGGGCATTGGTGTGTCGAACGAGTTCATCTCGCGCGACGAAACGCTCCATGCGGACTTTGCGTGCATGCTGTACAAGAACTACTTTCCGCGCGTTTCTGATGAAATTATCCACGAAATCATCCGTGACGCCGTCGAGGTGGAGGAGACGTTCGTGCGCGAGATCCTTCCGGGCGCGGGGTTCGTCGGGATGACATCGGCGCTGATGACGCAGTACGTCCACTTTGTCGCGGACCGCCTGGCGCTGCAGCTGGGCTGTGCGTCGTCCATCTGGGGCGTCACGAACCCGTTCGAGTTCATGGCGATCCTCGGGATGCCGGGAAAGTCCAACTTCTTCGAGAAGCGCGTGACCGAGTACGCGAAAGTGAGCAGCACCTCCCTAGTCGACTTCGGCGCCGACGTTGACGACTTCTAGTCGTAAGAGACATCCCGCGGTAACTCGAAAAGACCATGGCGGGTGTGGACGTGGATGTCTCCGCATTCATGTATGGCAATGTATACAATGCGTCTATGTCAATTTCCGATGCTGTCCAGTTCGATCCGAAGGGCTACTACGAAGACTACGGAGACGTCGATGTAAACGTCTACACAAATGAATCTACGCACGATTCGTACCTGTGGTCCTTGCAAACAATCTCACAATCCGTGCGTCGTTTGTACGTGTTCAATGCTTCGTTTGAGACGTTCGTACAGCTGCTCGAAGCGCACATGATCACAACCGTCGCGTGCCCGGTTGCGTTCCTTGCTCGGCTGGAGCATTCCCAGGTACCCCCGACGATCACCTGTATTTATCTGGATGTCGGCGAAACACTGTCTCCGTCGGGGCTTCGGTGGTTCCAAGAAACCCCCCGTCAGTTTCGCATCATGGGAGGACGCTTGCGCGCAGTTCAGCAGCTCGTCCCGAAGCACCAAATCTGCACGGACCTTCGTCACCTCGAACTCGTGGGTGATCCCGACGTTTTCGGCTGCTTGTATTGTGTGTAAAAACTTTGGAAAATAAAAAGTGGGTCGTACCATAAAAAAGACATTTATTTACACAATGTGGGGATTCGTTGTGGTCACTGTAATTGTCGCGGTGTTTCTGTGGTGGATGAACAAGAATTGCGGCTGTTCGACGGAAGTTTACGGGCCGTCGTTGTCAGAGTTCGTCGAAACTCCGACGAAATCCGAAGAGCAGATTGTGCAGAGCTTCGGAAATGTGATCCCCCGTATCAAGTACTTTGAGCCCTCGGAAACGTTTGTCGTCCTCGAGGACCAGCGCGTGCTTCGCAATGGCCACCAGCATAGCCTCGCGCTCACCGAAAGCGACATGTTCCTCAAGAAAAACCGCAAGGCCACGTCCATTCTCCAAAAGGCCAAGTTCAACATCGACGGAAACGTGGTGACCGTCGTGCAGGCAATCACGGGCACGTCAAACGCTCCGATCACATTCGTGTACGAAGATCCAATGTCGCTCGAGCCGTCGTACAGTGTTTCCACACAGGTCCCCGACATTCGCACCCAACCCGCACAACCCCCGAAATCAACGTATCAACCCAGCTTCGACGGCGGTTCTACCAACTACTTCCCCGCGGAACTCGCGGGACTCGTGAGCGCCCAAGACGAAATCTTCCAGAAACGCTACGCTACCATGCCCGCGTACTCCTCGAGCCGCATTGCGCACCTCCAGACCATGGACGTCGTCAATGGTCAGCGTACGCCATGAGCATCGCGCGGCTGAGATCGACCACGTTCGGAACGCGCACGGACGCCGTGAGCTTTCCCATCGGAACCTCCGCAATCACCTCCAAGACGCGGATCATGTCATCCACGGCATACCACCAATGCTCGGACCCGATCTGGAACCGCGTCTGCCCGTGGTACGCCGTGGCCGGTCCGAAGTGCACGCCGAAGTCGCACGCGTCGTACAGGCACTCGAGCACGTCCGTCGGCAGCGGGACGCGCGTGTAGATCATCCAGTTGCCCGCGGGGCTCGCGGCGATCGTCTGCGCGACTTCCATGTCCGTCGTGTCCTGCTGGATCCACAGGAGCGCGTTGTCGTTGCGCGCAAAGGACTCGGACTCCGCGCGCGCCTTTTCGAACGCGCGGATCACATTGAGAACAATTTCGCGCCGCGGGTTGTTGCACAGGTACACGTGCGATTCGTCGGGAAGACGCATGCCCATCTTCTCCACGAGCGCGGCACGCGCGCGCCGCATGGAGACCTTCGGCCGGTGCGGGACCTCTCCGGGACGGATGGTCACCGTGAAACCCTCGATGGTTCGATCGGACTCGACGGTGTCCGCGCGGCCCAAAATGTTCTGCACGACTTCGAGCGCCTCCGGGGTGCTCGACGTCACGTCGAAGATGTCGTCCAAAATCGAGGCGGTGAAGGGAACCACAAAGTCCTCCACGAGCTTCACGCGCGCGAGCACCTCGAGCACCGACGTGATCCCGCCAAAGACATGCACGCGATCGACGGAGTACGCGCGCGCGTAGAAAATGAGCTGGAAAACACCCTGGTCCGCGGCGTCCACACCGGCCGGGGGCTCGATGAGATCCCCCTCGGACGTCTGCACGGCCTCGCCGAGCTCGTGGTAGTGGAAGCGCTCTTCGGGGAAGTTGGAGTCATCTTCGACCCATATGAGCTTCTTCGGACCGAGCACGACAACATTGTCACCGCTTTCGATCCACGCGCGGACGCGTGCGCGCACCGTGCGTGACACCTCCGTCCCGTCGTTCCACGGCGCGAACAGAAGATGCGTCTGCGACATTTTTGGTGTGTACTCTTTTTATGTGCTAACTAATGTTCTGCACGGATACACCTTCGCAGGACTGAGCACGCCGGATAGCTTTGCGATTTCCGTGACGAATTCGATAACAAAAAGATCGAAATACGTAATCGAATGGTTGCGCGATCGCGTCATCACACGCACCGCGAGTTCATGGATTGTCAAGTCTGCACAGCACGTTGTGAGATGGAAATGTTCGGCGGCCTCGAAGCTCGATGCGAGTCTCGCACGAAAACGGAGGACATTGTCACGAAACTCGTCCGTCGCCTTTTGGCTGTATTCCTTCCGCGGACAGATTCCGAGCCCGAGCGACTGCATGTACCACGTGTTCGGCGTTTCGTACGAAAACGCCGTGAACACCGCGAGATCGATACTCACTTTTGTAAACGAAAAGTCCCTGATCGATGGTGGGATCCCCACGGTTTTTCGAAAGAACCGCGCGATTGTCGGAACAAAACACGCAAACCACACACGCACCAAAAAGTACGACGCCGTGAAGCGCGTGTGGTACGTCATCTCCGTGCTGATCCGACTCGACGTCAACACGTCGGTGACGAGTGGATCGTCATTGTACCCGGGTGTGAAGAGGTAGTTTGCGACACCCGTTGCGAAGTCGGAGATTCGCATGGATCCGTCGGCGACCGTGGGGTTCGTGGGTGCGATCACGTTTTCCATGAGTTCGCGAAGGGGTTCCATGTCCACGCGTTCGTAAATCTCGGACATGTACGTGAACGGAAGAGTGTCTCGGCCCTGTGCGATTTCGAGCGTTTCGAAGACGTGGAGACGGGGAACGACAAGTTTGGGGAAGACTTCTTTGCTTGCAACATCGGTCGACACCGAGAAAATCCCGGGGTAGCGACTCCAAAAGTTGTCGATGAGGTACCGAAGATCTCGAATGTACTCTTTGCCTGAGTGGCAGCGCGCGCTGCGCTGCCGATGTCGAAGGTCTTTCAATGTGACATGGACGAATGAACGTTGCACCTCGAGCTCCAGCACGATGCACCCGTTTTCGTCGAGCGGAAACTCGTGCGTCATCTTGTCTGCTTCTTCGAATCTGCGATCAAAAGTTGGCATGTCCGAACGATGGCTCTGAATGAATGCGAACATTTCGCGCACAATGGCGCGAGCGTTCATGTTTTTTGCCTTTCTTTGTGGCTGGGGCAAAAATTCTGGGAGGGACTAGGGAGAAGTGGAGAGTACTCTAAAAAAATCAACTCAGACTTTCTTCAGACAATGTCCGCTGCTCGCCGTGCTCAGACTGTCGTTACCGTGTCTTACAAGACCTTCGATCCCGCGCAACTCGTCATCGCGGACGAGCCGTACGCGCTCGAGAAGGGCGGAAAGCTCGTGAGCATCCGCTACAACCAGGACTCCCGCACGTACGACAAGCTGCGCATCCAGACCCCCGCGATGACCATCGGCAACGTGTGGGACAACACGGACCCCCAGACGGGGCAGCTTGTGAGCTTTACGCTCGCGCTGAATCTGCACCATCTGTTCACCGACGACGCGCAGACGGTCATGGAAAACCCGGGTCCCGACGCCGACATCGGCACGCTCGAGAAGTTCGCCCAGCGCACGTTCATCGAGAAGCTCGACGCCATCGACCAGGCCACGATCGACCGTGCGACCGAGAAGGGCTGGTTCAAGGAGAAGGGTAAGCCGCTGGAGCGCGAGAAGGTCGAGGGCAAGTTCTCATCGACCGTGCACTGGCCGCAGGACTCCAAGTACACCCTCGGCATTCGTGTGAAGATCAACCTGCGCGACGCGACCGAGGGTAAGATCGTCATCTGCGACCAGGAGGGCCGCGATGTGACCTTCTACAAGGTGAACCCCGAGACCAACGCGTGGGTGTACAAGCACGATCCCGCGTATGCCTCGACCACCGCTGAGCCCGTTTTCAACATCGACGCCGTCCGCGGACGCAACACCCGCGTGATCCGCTCGATCATCGAGAGCAACAACGCGTGGATCCAGACGGGCCTGTCGTGCTCGTGGAAGCTCGTGCGCATCCAGGTGGAGGTGCCCGACATGTCGGCCGCCGCCGCGTCCTGGGTGGACGACGACGAGGCCCCCGCCGCGAAGCGTCGCAACACGGCAACGTCGGCGCCCATCGAGGATGACGAGTAATACAAGGTTTCAAAAAATATATGTATCGTTTATAAAAAACATGGCGCAAACTTATACGGCTTTTGAGCTTTTGGCAGAAATCCTCAAGGGTACGCAGGGATTCCCTGAGAACGCAGAAGAAAACGAAGCGGTACTGCGGGATCGCATCGGCCAAAAATATACAAGAGATTGGACGTTTCTACAGCATCATCGCTTCACACCGACTCCGGATTTTACAGATGCGTATCGTAGGATGATTATCGAACAAACGGGGAACTATAATATTTTGACACACGAAGCCCCCCTCCCCATGGGCGATGCAGCGTATGGAGGTGCAATTCTTGAACTGTGGATCGCATGTATGCTGTATCGATTACGTATTACAATCAAGGTCGGAGATAAGTACATTTGCTTTGCGCACCCCGAAGCGGCACGCGGTACACTTGTTGAGTACACGGGAGAGGCCCAGGAGTTCCTACACACCGCGACGTTCTCGGAATACTTCCCAATAGCAAACCGCAAGAGAAAGACAAAGGAACTCACGGGCAAGCAATTTCGCATTCTCGAGAAACACACAGCACAAGATCTTTGTCCGTTCGTGACGTATGTAATTGACTCGACAGACCGTGATCTGCTCGATGCACAAACGTTTCAGTTTGCAGAGGGAGGAAACGCTGTGGCCATCGACAAGGTTGTCAAAGCCGCGTCTCAAGGAAACCAACGGGCCATTGATCTGATTCGTAGAATGCAGGTAATATATAATTCATTCTGGCCAGAAAGGAGGAAACGAATGTACTCTGCGATTGAGAGCATACCAGCGCGCGATAAGCGCCGGGATACCAAGGAATATCGTTTTGCAGTCGAACGGTTGCGGCTCATGAAAACAGCAAACGAACGAAGAACGCTGCTACAGATGAAAGTGAATGTACAGGAGCAGTTTGATGAGTTGAAGAAGCTCGCACAAAAACTACGGGACCTTGATGGAGAGATGAGCGAGTTTGCGTTCGCACAAAGACTTCGGTTACTCCCCGAAGGTGAACTTCGGATGTACTGGATCGCGAAGCAATTCAAAGACGGTGTCGCGTATTTCCAATCCACTGGACAGCAGGGCCTGACAGTACCGGGCATGACTCCGGAGCCGAGTGCGGCCGTACGTGCCGCCCCCGATGAAGACGCAAATTTTATCGACGATCCACGATTCTCCGCAATCCAGAAATACAAAAATGAACTGGCCACGTATCACAAACAAACAGAACAAAAACAAAAAAAACCGCCTGAAATGGGTAAAATAGGACTTGCTACGGTTACACCCATCCAAGGCCGTTCGGGACCGCTCGTGCGCGCGCGAGAAGCGCTGCGAAGAATTGGTATTACCGAAGACATACTCGATGATGAAGAAGATACAACCGTCTACGTCCTCAGCGCAGACCCAAACGTAATTTTGGGAGAGCACACGAGAATGAATACGATGGGGAAAATAATTTCCACAAACGTTCGGGAAGTATATGACATTGATACAAGCGGGAACGCTGTCAAGCGGACGGGGAAAAGTGAACGTCTGCCACCTGGTCGGATCCGCATTTTCGGTGCACTTTCCTTGACGACGCAAGAAGATCGCGATTTTGATGAAGGCGGTGCGGCCCGTCCGGCTCGTCCGAGTCCGAGCGAAGGCGGTGCGGCTCGTGCGGGTGCGGGTGCGGGTGCGGGTGCGGGTGCGGGTGCAGCCCCTTGTTGTGGCGGCGGAGGTGGGTACTGTCAGATATGTGGTGGCGCGGGTGCTCGAGCCATGATCCGGTCTGACTCAGATTTGGCACGTGAGTTGCAACAAGCTGAGTATGACGCGCGTCAGGCGGAGGCTGTGTGGGGTGGTGCAGCTGCGGCGGCAGCGGCGGGTCCGAGCGAAGGT
>JACCEA012048397.1_pt1 | contig 13193 bp, 8 predicted proteins | sample 7449851 | NCBI WGS metagenome assembly JACCEA01 (sample SAMN15323453, study PRJNA562643) | freshwater metagenome | isolation source: river surface water | place: USA:Blue River Watershed | collected 2017-08-18 | reverse complement strand
TAAACTTTTGACAGCCTTCAAAGAATGAAGAAACACATTCACCAAAACTAAAAACACCTGGGTTCCGAAGGTAGAACACCAGGTGTTGAGTTATGGGTCTTTGTCGATAGGATCAGAGGCTGGCTTCAAACGCCCCAAGGCTATATACGCCAATCGCATCACCACCGAGCGATACCATGTAGAGCTCGCCGTTATATTCTTCCACAGAGGTGACGTTGCCGATGTTCTTGCCGCTTGGATCATGCAGGGACTGCAGAACTTGACCGTTTTCATCATACGCCACGACCAGACTATAGGCCTTGGGTTTGGGCAGGAGTTGACTTGGAAGTTTGGCCAAAAGACCTTTGATCCAAGGATAAGGCTGCAGACCATCGATCAAGCGATCGCGAATGGAAAAATACGCAACCCAGATCGTGCCTTCGCCATTCGATGAAATCGTATCGGGAAGACCTGGGAGGTTGTCGAGGAACACTTCACGCTCCCCTGCCCGCGGCCCGGCCAGCCAGTAACGGGTCAGGCGATAGCGCGAGGTTTCCGCAACCACGAGGAAATCCTGCTCGGCTGAAAGCGCGATACCGTTGGCGAAGTAAAGCTGATCCATGACGAGGCTCGTTTCCTTCGTGGCTGGATCGTAGACGAACAGACGACCGTTGGCACGAGCTTCAAGAAAGTCCAGCTGATACTGATCGAGAGGATACTTGCGGCTGGCTTCGGTAAAATAGATGAGGCCGTTCTTCGCAACCTTGACATCATCGAGCAGTCCGAGCTTTTCACCCTCGAATTCCGAGACCAATGTTGTCACTTCACCCTGGGTATTCACCAGCAGGAGGCCCGAATAAGGTTCAGCCACGAGCAGGTTGCCTGAAGCGTCAAAGTCAAGCCCCAGGGGATGTCCACCGGTATGCGCAAAGTTGGTCACTTCACCCGAGCGGGAGATCTTTTTGATCATGCCATCGGCTGTGCCGGTATAGACGAAGCCTTCGGCGTCGAGAGCTATCTCTTCAGGGCCCTGGAGCTGGCCACTTCCCAGTCTTTCTGCAGTTGCAAGGGATTCATTCGGCGCATAGGGTCCCACAAGTGCTGGGGCTTTTTCAGGCCGGAAGGGGGCCGGGTCGATTTTCCTGGCATGCGCAAGCGGCGCGAAGGTCAGGAGAGAAAGAGCCAATCCGAGGCTGAAGCGTTGGCAAGCGAGTTTCATGCGAGGTCCTCCACAAATTGCATGCAATGTTTTCTAGTTTCCCAGAACCTGCAAGTCAAGGATTCTCGCATCGTTCAAAATTTCTCGTTATTCCATATCCTTATAGTGCCAGATTCAGAATATTTGGGACGTAATTTTGGATGCCTGAGCACCACACGAGGACCGTCCCGCGATCCGCATGCGGGGAGCGGATCGCGAGAGCTGCTTTACTGAGGAGATCTTAAAATCAGAACAGAATGCTTACCGGCCACTGCCTGGCGGAAGGTATGACTGCCCGTGGTGAGACGCTCCAGAAACCCATGTCCCTGGGCGCCCATGATAAGGAGCTTTGATCCGGTTTTTTGCATGGTCTCGTCGATGGCGGAATCCGGATCCTGCGCCATGACCTTGAGTTGGATTTCGCAGCCCAAAGGTTTCAAACGTTCGCCGATTTTTTGGTTCTGCGCATTCAGACTTTCTTCCAGCCACTGCGTAATATCAGTGGGAACATGAGGCATAAAGCTGCGCATGGACCGCACCATTTCCCGTGGGTAAGCGGTCATGATCGTCAGACGGCGCAGCCCTTTGGGGGCCAGTTGCAGAAGGGTATCCACACAACGCGACGCATATTCGGAGTGATCCGTAGCAAAGACTGCATCCAGTGGTTCCTTGGGCTGAGCCAGCTCCGTGCGTGTAATACAAAGACTGCGGGGCGAGCTGCTGACGAGCTTGCGTCCGACAGAACCGATGAGCAGTTTTCCAAGCGCACTCTCATCCCGAGAACCGATTACGATAAGATCGGCCTGGGTGTTTTGGGCCACCTGCAGCAGTTGATTGGCGACGGTGCTGCCGTATTTTAAAGTTGTTTCTGCGGGCAATTGAAAGTCCCGCGCGAGCGCCGCAGCTTTATCCAGGGCTTGTTGTCCTTCGTTTTCCTGCAGTCTGAGAAACTGAGTTAGAAGATCGTTGGCACTCTGCGGTTTCTTGGCCCATTCTTCCGGTGACAGACGTTCGATAACATGCACGAGCTGAAGTTGCGGCTGGGCAAACATAAGTCGTCCCACCATTTGGATCGCGTGCATGGATTCCGGGGCATTGTCTATTCCGATGACGGCTTTCATCCTGGGTTCCTTTCCTTCTGGATTATCTCTTCAGAGATATTCAGACCTATCCAGCAGGAAAAGGCAAATTTCTAATGTGGACGTAAAACTTTGTCAGAAGCGAAGTTTAAGACCAGGATTATTGGCTCGTGGCTGCATTGATCAATGAGAGCATTCACCCCCTGCCTTCCTCTTAGGTCCCATGAAGATGCGTTCCGCCCTTTTCCTGCTAATGCAAACCCAGATCGGCCATACCATGGTCGCGACGGTTCGGGAGCAATTGTTCCAACGTTCGGCGCAAGACATCGATTTGTATGGGTTTGGTCAAATGAAGGTCGCAACCTGCGAGCATGGATTTTTCGACTTCTTCTTTCAAGGCGTGTGCTGTCAGGGCCACTATGGGTTTATGATAACCCAAAGATCGCAGGCGGCGCGTGGCTTCCAACCCGTCCATAATCGGCATCATCATGTCCATGAGAACGATATCATAGCGCTGGGCCATAGCCATGTGTATGGCTTCTTCGCCGTTGACGGCGACATCGACCCGGGCTCCGAGTTTTTTCAAAAAGATTTTAATGAGAATCTGATTATCATGCGAATCCTCGGCCAAAAGCACGTTATAGGAAACATGCGCGGCGGCAGCTTCGGGTTTCGCTTGGACTGAAAGGCGTTGGTTGTCCTGAAAGGATTGAACCAGAGCCGAGGAGGATTCCGCGACAGGCACAGTCAGCTCAAAAGAACTACCGCGACCTGGAAAGCTCCAGTTCAATTCCAAATTCCCACCCAATGCCTGAGCAAGACTTCGGGATAGATGAAGGCCGAGACCTGTTCCCCCAAATTTACGGCTGATACTGGAGTCCACCTGAGAAAAGGCTTTGAAGAGTTTATGGGACTTGCTCGTTTCAATGCCGAGTCCCGTGTCTTCCACCTCCACCCTGAACACTTGATTCAGATAACTCAAACGCACCGTGATGCGCCCCCGATCGGTGAACTTGATGGCATTGGAAAGCAGGTTCAAAAGAATTTGGCGGAATCGAACCGGATCCGATTCAATGGATCTCGGGACCGGCGTTTGAAATTCCACATCCAAAGCCAGCCCTTTTCTCTGCGCGAGCACTGCCATGGACTTGACACTTTCAGCCACAAGATCGACGACGGCAAAGGACAGTCGATCGATCTTGAATTCGCCCGCCTCAACCGCCGAAAGATCCAGAATATCGTCGATGATCGCCAGGAGGTGTCCTCCACTGGCCTTGATGCTGGACGCGTAACTTAAGCGATCGGCTTCGCCAAGGCCTCGTTCCAAAAGGAGATCCGCATAACCGAGCACCGAACTCATCGGCGAGCGGATCTCGTGGCTCATGTTGGCCAGAAAACGACTCTTGGCCTTGTTCGCATCTTCTGCACTTTCCTTGGCCTTGGCCAGCTCGACCAGAGCGAGCTTGTATTCATGGATGTTGGTGGCTGTACCATACCATTTCTTAACCTTGCCATCATTCTGCAGAACGGGAAGGGCACGACTCAAATGCCAACGATACTGTCCATCGCGCATGCGCACACGATGTTCGCAGGAATAGAGCTGGGCCTTCGCCACAGCTTCCGTCCAGGCTTGGACGGTGCGTTCCAAATCATCATGGTGAAGACCGGGCTGCCAGTTCCACTTGCCGTTGTCATCACGCTGGAAACCGTCGTATTCGGCCGCGCGGTCGTTGTAATAATCCACAGTTCCGTCGGACGCGGACGTCCAGACTAATTGCGGCATGGAGTTCGCGAGGTCACGAAAACTGGCTTCGGATTCGACGAGCGCATTCTGAAATTCACGCAATTCAGTGATGTCTGTGTTGGTTCCGAACCACTGGACGATTTCTTTGGCATCATTCCGAAGCGGAATGGCTCGCGAGAGAAACCAGCGCCAGCCTCCCGACGCGCTGCGAAGCGGAAAGGTGTCCTCCCAGACTTCACCCCGGCTGACGCAATCCTGGAATTTTCTGCTGACCTGATCCAAAAAATCTGGATGATGAAAGGCCTGCCAGCCTTTATTCAGCATCTCGGGCAAAGTGCTCCCGGTATAATTGAGCCAGCGATCGTTATACCAGAAAAGGGAACCTTGAGGATCCGCCATCCATGCCAATTGCGGAATGGAATTGGCCAGCACTTTGAATTGCTGGGCGGTTTCTTCCAGGAGGGCCTGAGCTTCTTTTTTATCATGAATGTCGAAGATCGTACCCGCATGACCGAGATAAACACCCTCGGCGTCAAAGCGAGGATTGCCGGCATCGATGACCCAGCGATACTCACCGCGGGCCGTGCGCAGCCGATATTCGATATAAAAAGGACTCCGATCAGCGTTCACTCTGCAAAAAGCCTCGCGAGTCCGCTCGCGATCGTCCTCGTGCACCGCGTTCAACCAGCCAAATCCAGAAGCTTCGGCCTTGGTTTGTCCGGTAAAAGCGTGCCATTTCTGGCTCAAATACGTGCATTCCCCATCTTTTTCAGTAATCCAAAGTATGGCGGGCGATACATCCACGCTGCGCTGAAAATCAAGTTGCGCGAGTTTACGATCGGTGATGTCACGGGTCACCCCAATGAAACGAATGACCTGCCCCTTTTCATTGAATACGGGACTGCCCGATGTTTCCAGCCAGACTATGGAACCATCGGGCTTTCGATAACGATATTCCGATGTGTATTCCTTGCCCTGTTCCAAAGCGGAACGGAAGTGCTGCTGCACCATGTCCTGATCCGCGGGATGGATGAAGCTCCGCATATTGGTATAACCACTTTCACCTGGATGCTGGAGGCCCAGGATGGGCCACAGCTGATCGTTGCCGCGGGTTCGACTCGTGGCTACCTCGTGCTCCCAGATTCCAAGTTGGGCAGCCTTTGTCGCAATACGCAGCTGCATTGTGGATTCCAGAAGAGCCGCTTCCACATTCTTCCAGGCTGTTATATCTTTGATGCTCCGAATCATATAACGAGGCTGGCCCGGCACGGGCGTGGAGAGAGTTGCCGATAGCATGACCCAGACGAGATTCCCGTCCTTGCTTATAAATCGTTTGTGGAGAGTTCCCGAAGGAATTTCGCCCGTCCAAACTTTTCGAGTGAGCTCCTCATCCTTCTTGCGATCATCAGGATGCGTGAAGTCCTGAGCGCTTCGACCCAAAAGCTCGTGCCTCTCAAAGCCCAAAATGGCTGCAAATCGAGGATTGACCCGGATCCACCGACCATCCTGCCCGGCATGCGCTATGCCCACATTCGAGCGCTCGAAGCTATCCTTATAAAGTTGCTCGCTTTCTTGCAATTGTTTGCGGAGGAGACGTTCGCGGCGCAGAGATTGGGCCAGTATCAATGTAAGGACACTCAGTAATCCCAATAAGCCAGGATAAAGACCTTCTGATCCTGCCGCTGAATATCCCCACACAATCAGGACGATTCCGAGGAGCAGCAGCGGCAGGAAAGATTGAACAAACTTCTGCATACAACCCCGCGTGCGTAGTTATAGGGCGGGAGTATAAAGGACGGTGAGCTTGCTGTCACAAATTATCCTATAAAACTTGCAATTGGCACATTGACTGGGTTTGGCATCATGGCCGCCGCCTGATCATTCTCAAGTATGGCCATTGCGGGTCGCCCCTGGGGTAGCTGGTGGCGTGAAGCAAGAATCACATTGCCTCCGCAAGCCAACACTTTTTGCGCCAAATCATCGAGAATATCGTCATCCTCGTGGTCCATGTCCCTGGGATGTAAGGTGAGCCGCCCCGTGTTGGGATTCAGCTTGCCAAAGATGTGGATCCCGTCCGCTATAATGAGTTTTCGCACCTGACCTTGTATCGCCGCCTGCGCAATTTTCTGCATGTTGGTGGTCGTGAGGTTCAGCTCCGCAGCGCAGCGGTATTCAATAAAGGCCCGTTCCAGTTCCTGCCTTGCTTCTTTTTTCAGGGCCTTGCGAATATCCTGACAAATTTCGGAGAGCTTCGTCTGATGAAAGGATGGGTACTGAGATAGACGCACGGCACGACCCGCCCGCAGTCTCCGAACCACCGCCGCACAGAGCGTCGATTCCCCTGCCAGATATAGCTTGGGACGGACCTCCACGGGAACCCGTGAGAGCCAATCGTTGAGGTACTCGACCGTTTCCTGCAGCAACTCGCGGTGACGGCTGACACTCACGCGGGTTTCGGATTCCACCGGCACGGAGGCTATCGTGCGGCGCTTGATGGTGAGGCGGCGAAGCGTATGTTGGCTGCCCTGGAAAAGATGAAAAGCGCCGGGTTCCAATCCCAGGAGCAGGAATTCTCGATCCATTTGCAACCAGCGAAGAAGGGGCTTGATATGAAAGGTCGTGGCCACCGTGCAGAGGTAATCCACTTCGATCGGGATGCTCAGTAGACGGAATGAATCTTCGTTCCTAAAAATCCCGATATGCCCCTTGACCTCCTGCAGCACCCGACTGTCGGCGAGCAGAGCAAGGACGGGTTTCAAAAATTTCTCCAGTTCATCCTCGCTTTGCACCGGCTCCAGGAAATCCAGAGCTTGCATCAAAGCACGCCGCAGCTGCGACTTCACATCCTGATGATCACCCCTGTTCACGAGGTAAACGGTGAGATGCAGACCCTTGCTCGATTGAAAAAGTGGCTCAAGAATCGATCGACGCTCCGTAATCATAAATCCTCCTTTCAAGTGCGAGATAGCAACCCCATCCGGGCATGGTTTCATGTTACGGGTAAAATCGACTCCATCTAAAATCGATAAAAAAACATTTTTGTATCGCTTTAACTTATATTGTGAAATGCGCCATAAGCTTGGCGGCGACAGGGTTTTCCATCTTCCTCTGCGCTGTCATCAGAAAAAGTTCCTCGTATACACCCTGCAAGGATCCGATTTCCACAAGGCTTCCATCCTCCACCTGCCGCGTCACCGTATGTGAGGCGGTAGCGATCAGGCCGAGACCATGTGCTGCCAGCAGTTTCTTCACAGATATATCCTGACTCTCGGTAACGATATCCCACTCAATTTTGTGAAGACGAGCCCAATGCTCCAGGTCCTGCCGGAGTTTACTATCAAAGGTCGGCAGTATCATAGGCTGACCCGAAAGCGAGACCGGAAAACCTTTACGCAACGATTGAAAGCTGGGAGCCCCATAGAAAGCCACGTTTTTTTTGGTGATACGCCGCGGACTCAGACCTTTGGCATCCACACCAGCAGGAAGGAAGTTCGAAACCATAAGATCCACGCGGTGCGCGGTGAGTTCCCGTAAGAGTTCGTCCGGCTTGCCTTCCGACAAAGTGATTTGACAAGGTCCGATCTGCACGGCCTGCTTCACGAGTTCCAGGATGATCTGCTTGGGAATGCTGTCGATCGCTCCGATATGCAAGGAAGTTTTCGTGGGCTTAAGGCGATCGTGTAAAACCTCATACATCTCGGAACCCATCTTGAATATGTTCCGGGCATAATCGAGGGCCACCCGCCCCTGCTCCGTCAGAATTAGCTTTTTGTGCTGACGCTCAAACAACTGGATTCCCATGGTATCCTCGAAGAGCTTGAGCTGGGCGCTGAGGGTGGGCTGACCAATCCTCAATTTTTCCGCTGCCTTGGACACGGACCCCGACTCAGCTATGGCTTTGAAATAGAATAAATGATGATAATTAATCCAAGGATTCTGCATAGTATCCCTTCCTACCTTGTATCGCTTTACACAATACAATATAACACTTTTATTGATTTGAGTGATACAAATATTCGTCCGATAATTGATCTCATGAAAGCGGAGGAAGTGTATGGTACTTTTTACTTTTGCAGATTACTGGTGGTTCTATCTTCTGTTCACATGTTTTGTTCTCATGATTCTGGCGCTCGACCTCGGAGTTTTTCATAAGGAAGCTCATGAAGTATCGTTCAAAGAATCTTGCGTTTGGACTGCTATTTGGGTCAGCCTTGCGCTGATATTCAACTATGGCTTCTATCAATACGCGCTTTGGCGTTTTTCCACTGACCCGCAGTATTTCACAATTCCAGGATTCAACGCCCAGCAGCAGGCAGAGACGGTGGGGCTGGAATTTCTTACGGGCTTCGTGGTTGAGAAGTCGCTCGCTATCGACAACATCTTCGTCTTTGCTGTGGTCTTTGCTTACTTCGGTATCCCAAAGATCTATCAGCATCGGGTCCTGTTTTGGGGTATTCTTGGCGCTTTGGTGTTCCGCGCGATCTTCATCGCCATGGGTTCGGTGCTCATGCGCTATGAATGGGTGGTGATATTCTTCGGTGCTCTTCTGATACTGACCGGTATCAAGATGTATTTTGCGGGAACGGAGCAAACTGATCTGAACAAGAACATCGTGGTACGCGGTCTGAAGAAGGTGTTCCGCATCCACCCCGTGATCGAAAGCGACAAGTTCTTTATTAAGAAAAACGGTGTTCGCTATGTAACTCCGCTCTTTCTGGCCCTGATATTCCTGGAGTTGAGCGACATCATCTTTGCAATCGATTCGGTCCCAGCGATTTTTGCTTTGACGAAAGAGCCCTTGATCGTGTTTACCTCGAACATATTCGCAATCCTGGGCCTGCGTTCGATGTACTTTATGCTGGCAGGGGTTATGGATCGCTTTGCCTACATTAAGTACGGTCTGGCTTCGGTCCTGGTCTTCGTCGGTTTGAAGATGGTCTACTTGAACGAGGCCTTCGGCGGGAAATTCCCCATCAGCTGGTCCTTGATGATCATCACCTTCCTCATCGGCTCCTCGATTGTGCTCTCGCTTGTGGTCGACATGTATCGCCGCAAGAAGTTGGCCAACTCCTGATCCCTGGGCCTGTGCTCCCGGCACAGGCCTTATTTATCCTTCCCAGGGTCGCCCCACAGGAACCTGCAGATTTTCCAAGAGATTGCCCACCCCAGTTTTGCTATCATAAACCTTAAACAATACCCATTATAGTCACACATGCTTGTGAGGCTCGCATGATTCGACTTGGCTTCTTTCTCCTCTTGACCTGGAGCTTTGCCGCTATGGCTGTCTCCGAAGGCGACTATGAACTCAGGATGAAGCAGGACGTCTTACCCTTCTTCGCTGCGGGAGAGCAGGGCCAGCTCACGGCCTTCGACGGCAAAAAACTCCATTATCATTATTTTCCCCGCCCCAACGCCCATTCCAGCCTGATCATCGTCACAGGATGGACCGAGGGCTCGCCCAAATATGCGGAGGTCCTCTACGATCTTCATCACGCGGGCGTGGAAACCTTCATCATGGACTGGCGGGGTCAAGGCTTATCAGAGCGCCTCATCCCGGACCCGCAGGTGAGCTGGGTCGCGGATTACGATGATTTTGTCAAGGACTTGCATCAGTTCGTAACGGAAGTGGTGAAGCCCCGCACCCGTCTGCCCTTGATGATCATGGGGCATTCGATGGGCGCGAACGTCATCACGCTTTATATGACCCGACATCCCGAAGTGTTTGATCGCGCTGTGCTCTCCTCACCTATGCTCGATATGATACTGGGCTCCTATCCCACCTGGGTGGGGCGCGCGGTAAGCTGGCTTTATAACGTGACCGGTTTCGGGGCCAGCATGGTTTGGGGACATAGTTATTTCGATCCCGCCAAGGCCGAGAACTGGGTCACCCACAGCGAGTCCCGCTGGAAGTTCTGGAACCAGTATAAGGTGGAGCATCCCCAGTATGTAATGAATGCCGCCTCCTTCCGCTGGGTGCTTGAGGGGCTGCGAGCGACCGATTACATGAAAGAGAATGCGCACCTGATTCGCGTTCCGCTCCTCATGCTTCAGGCCGGCCGCGATCTTTATGTAGCGACCGCAGGCCAGGACAGGGTCTGCGAAAAAGCTTATTATTGTAAGAAAATCACCTATCCTTTTGCCAAGCATGAAATCCTGAACGAGGTGGACCTGATTCGTCAGGATGCGATGGAGGAGGTGGTCCGCTTTCTGCAGCGGGATCTCAAGGTCCCCCCGGAACTTCGAAACGATAGCGCGGCTGCGGAATAACCGGCTGGCACAATAGGAGCATCAAGAGTCATGCACGTGCGTCATGGGATTTTGATCCTCATGTTTCTCTGGGCTTTTTCGAGTCAAGGTCATGCTCAATCTATTGAGCAGGGGCGTCTTGACCTCTCCACATGGCAACCGAAACAGGGGGAACGACTTTGGCTGAAAGGAGCCTGGCATTTTTATCCTGACGAGTTGCGGCGGCCGCTGGATGTTCTGAATGACTTCAAAGAAGGCCGGACTCCAGGTTTGAATCTGGTTCCCGGGTCTTTTGCGGAAAAAGTCGATGGGACAGATGGCAATCGATCCCTTTTGGGTCGCGGCACTTATGTGCTCGAAGTCACCGGCCTCGATCCTGGCCTGGCGCTGCGTATCTCGGATTTCCAAGCCTATACCGCTGCGAGACTTTATTGGTTTGCTGAAGATAGCACCCAGGATCCAAAGCCTTTTCTGACCGCCGGCGTTATCAAGGACGAACCGGACAGCACCCTGGCCGATCTTGAATTCCGCCATAGCAAAAGCAATCTTAGGAGCAAACGCGCTGATCTTCGCTATTTCCTGGTCGTACAGATTAGCAATTACGATCATTGGTGGGGCGGGCTCTGGATTCCACCAGTTCTCGGGGAAGCCAAAGCGGTCGAACGAGCTGAAAAGGCTACCAATGGGAGGAATCTCATAGTACTCGGGGCTTTGCTCCTCATCACGCTCTATAACCTCAGTCTCTACTTGCAAAGGCGGGAGGATCGAGGCAGCCTTTTCCTCAGTCTTTTCACTTTCACTGTGACCCTGCGTGAGATTTTCGCGACCCATGTCGCTTTCTTCTGGCCCACCCTTCATCCCTGGCGCTTTGAAGTCCAGTGGAAGTTCATCTTCCTCACGATTTGCTGGCCGGCCACACTCTATTTGGGCTTCATTCAAGCCTACTATCCCAAGAATGTTCATAAGCGCTTCATGCAGTTCTCCTATGCGAGTTCCATCCTTCTCAGCCTTGTTGTCCTGGTTTTACCCGCCCGGATTTTCACGACGCTCCTGCCTGCTTATCAACTTCAAGTGGTATTCTTCGGACTTTACAATGCCTATGCTTTGATCAAGGTTTACCGGGCTCGTGAATTTGGAGGGCGCACAGCGCTTTATGGATCTCTGGCCCTCTTTATCGCCTTGGCCAGTGACATTCTGCAGGCTCGGGGGGCCACCTTCCTTCCTTATAATTCAATCGCGTTCGGCGTCGTCATCTTCGTCCTCTTCCAAAGCCAGATCGTGGGGATGCGTTTCGCACGCGCATTCCGTCAGGCTGAACGTCTCAGCCGCGATCTGCAAAAGGAAGTCGATCGCCAGACGCGCGACATACGTTCGATACTGACGAGTATCAATCAGGGTATCTTTACCATTCGCCCCCCCGACCTTGTGATTGGTGACGATCATTCGGCGTTTCTCACGCAGATCCTCGGCGAAAAAAATCTGGCAGGTCGCAATGTTTTCGAAGGTTTCTTCAATCAAACCGATCTTTCTGGCGACAAGCGCGATCAGGTGAAAACCGTGCTCGACTTCGTGACGGGCGAAGACGAGCTGGCTTTTGACAGCAACGCGCACTGCCTCCCGAATCAACTTGTGATGCATACCCCACGGGGTGACAAAATCCTTGAATTGGATTGGAATCCCATAGTCGATGACAAGGACGTCATCGATAAAATCCTAGTCTGCATCCGGGACGTGACGCGCCTGCGCGCCCTGGAACGGGAAGCGGCCCAGAACCGCCAGGAGCTCGCCATGCTGGGCCAGATCCTGGCTGTAGATCAGGCGCACTTCGGTCGCTTCATCAGCCAAACGGAAACCTTACTCCAGACCTGTGCGCGTGTCCTGGACGATGGTCGGCTCGATACTTCGGAACGGGTGCGGGAACTCTACATTAACTTGCACACGCTCAAAGGCATGTCGCGCACTTATCACCTCGACGTCCTCACGGAAACGGTGCATACATGCGAAAGTACCTTGACCGAAATTCAACGCGGTCATCAAGAGTGGAATGAAGACGCCATCCGCCATCTGCTGTCCGAAGTGGAGGCCCGCTTTCGTACCTACAGCGATTTGAATCGCAATAAACTCGGCCGCAATGAGAATTTTGATCATGTGGCGATCTCTCATCAGGAATGGGGCGAGCTGGTTCAGCATCTGCATGAGATTTCGAGCCGACTCGACCCCCGAGAGATCGACCGTCGCCTCCGTCACTGCCGCAGCATCGTGGATCGCTACTTTTATAATGAAGCCGAGGAAGTCTTCCGTGAACTCTTGATCGGCATCGATTCCATGGCACGCGAGCTGGGCAAGGAACCGCCTCGCATCAGGATCGAGGCCAGGGGCTGCGGCTTCACTCAGGAAGGAGCGGCTCTGATTCAAAAGGTGATGACTCATCTTTTACGGAATGCAGTGGACCACGGCATTGAAGATGCCGCGGAGCGAGTTGCTCAGGGAAAACGCCCCGAGGGTTTGATCGAGATCCATGTCCAGGAACACGAAGGTGAAATGATACTGGAGATCTGGGACGACGGCCGCGGGCTGAATATGCAGCGGGTTCGCCAGCTGTCCCAGAAGCGTCGTCTGAGTGAGGTCGGACAGGACCTGAAGGATGAGGTGGCGGCAGAATATATCTTCATGCCCGGATTCACCACCAAAGCTGAAGTCAGCACCATCTCGGGTCGTGGCGTGGGCATGGATGCGGTGCGACAATTCCTGGACCAGGCAGGTGGTAACATTGCAATCGCCTTTACCGATAATCGGAGCGGCCAGGATTTCCGAGCATTTAAATTTGTCATTCGACTTCCACAAAATCTTTATGGAACTTTGGGCGAAGCTTCGTGATCCGCTGCCTTTAATTTCTTACGAGGCCTGCTCCAGAACGGATTATTTTAAGGAAATGAAAACCTAAGGG
>JACCEA011446075.1_pt1 | contig 13193 bp, 11 predicted proteins | sample 7449851 | NCBI WGS metagenome assembly JACCEA01 (sample SAMN15323453, study PRJNA562643) | freshwater metagenome | isolation source: river surface water | place: USA:Blue River Watershed | collected 2017-08-18 | reverse complement strand
GCAGGCCCCCAGGGCCATCGCGTCTGGCGACTGCTGGCCCATCCTCTGTTGCTGCTGATGCTTTGGGGGTGGACGCTGGCCTGGTGGTTGCAGCCCGTCTCGCCTGAGACAAGGGCCCTGGCCTTCGTGGGACCTGCCTTGATGGTGACCGGGCTTGTCGCACACGCCGGCATGAAGCGTGACCTGTCGCATGTGGCGACGTCTTGGTTGGACTGGCACCTCTTGATGCTGGGCATCGTCAGGGGATTGCTCATGCCCATGCCCGAGCGGCCAGCGCAACTCGCGCGCCGGGTACTTGCCGCATGAAAGCGTCGATGGCCCCCTTGCATCAGGAGCTTCGGCATCTGGCCTTGGGAAAGGCCCTGAGCGCCTTGCTGGGTGTTGCGGTGCTCGCGCTCCTGTGGAGAAAGGTGTCGCCCCAAGCCTATGGACAGTACCTGACCCTATTGGCCGCACTGGAGATTCTGGCCCTGGGCACTGCGCTGGGGCTGTCCACCATCGCACAGCGTCATCTGCCCATCTGGATGGCCCATGCGCGCTCATCAAGTCGTGCCATGGGCTTCGTGGTGCAGGTCTTGGCTTTGCGGGCCCTACTGGCCTTGTCGACCATCGCGGTGTTGTGGGTTGCTGGGGATGCCATCCTCGCCCTTGAACGCCTTCACATGCACCTGCCGATCTGGCCCGATGCGCTGAACGGGCATTGGGGCCTGGCCTGGTTGCTCACGGGCGTGCTGGTGCGCAGCCTGGAAGAGATTCAAGGGTCCCTGCTGATGCAGGCGTGGATTCAGGGGCAGGCCGTGACGGCGCAGGCCGTCCGGCTACTGGCGCTGTCATGGGCCCCGCCCCTGACGGAATCGGGACTGCAGTGGCTGATCACGCTCGAATTGGGCATCGCCCTGCTGACGCTGTCGGCCGGCTTGGGCGGCGTGCTTCGCCGCACCGTCAAGGTCAGGCCCCAGGATGACCCCCTGCGCCAGGAGCCCCCCACAGGCTGGCGCCAGGCCTGGGTCGGTTCCCTGGGCTTCTGGCTGATCCAATGCCTCGGATTGGGCTGGAGCCTGCATGCCCTGCGGCTGGCGCTGCATGCCCTGGCGGGACCGGCCGCCGTGGCCGTCCATGCGGCTGCGCAGGCTCTGTGCGATTCACTGCGCCAGGCCTCGCCACTCGTCTGGATGACCGGATGGCTGCGCGCGGCCATGCTGCGCCTGCATGCGTCGGCGGCAGGATCGGGTCAGGATCTCCATCTGGCCACGGCGGTGGAGAGGGCGTCGGCCCTGTTGCTGTGGCCGGTGCTGGCGGCCTGGTGTGTGGAACCCGCTGCCTGGCTGCGCTGGGCCGCAGGGCCCGATCTGTTTGCACAGGCTCAACTGATGAGCCAGTCTTACCCGGGTGTGCCGGCCTTCACCGGCTTGCTGGCCGCCACGGCCGTGCTGGTCCCGCTCCAGAACCGGCATCTGGTGCTGGCACTCTGGACCCAAACCCGGCAGCGACCCGGGCGGGGCATCCTGGCCAGTGTGGCCGCGCTGGCGTGTGCAGCTTCATTGCCCTGGCTGCTCCCGGTGTGGGGGCTGTGGAGCGTTCCCCTGGTGATGATCGGCGCTGAGGCGCTGTGGGTGGCGACGGTCGGTCTTCGTCGGCATGACCGTGAGCGCTCTGACCCACTGCAGCGCGTGGGCAAGAGCGCGCTGTGGCCCGTTGCGGCCCTCGGTGCGGCGTTCCTTGCCAGCCTGATGCTGGACCTCTATGAACCGCTGAGCCCATGGCTGCGCCTGCTGTGCCCCCTGTTGGCCGCAGCGGTTGCCGTTGGCGCCGTGGCTTGGACCTGGCCCGCCTGGTCCTCGGGCGAGCAGTCCGTGCTTTCAAGATGCCTGCCGCCCTGGTGGGGACACCGGTGGCTGCGGTGCAGCAGGGGGACTTCCGCGTGACGCCAGTCAATGGCCTGCATCAACAGGCGCGTCGGCTGCGGCGCAGCCTGCAACTGCTGTTGGCATCCCTGCAAGACGCGTGGAGCTTTGCCCGGGGCAGTGGGCTTTTGAACGACGCACCGCCGGCCGTGCGCGCGGCGCACGCGCTCAAGACCATGCACCGCCTGGAAAAAGGTTGGGCACTGCCCGATCCCCGCGCGGGCTTTGGGCAAGCCACGGCGCAATTGCTGAGCCGACAGCTGAGCGAGCATGAGCAGAGCAGCGGTGCCGATTGGGTCTGGCTGCAAGGGCAAGCCACGCTGCAGCGGTATCGCGCGTATGCCAACGGTGCTTCACCTGCGCAATTGAGCGAACCCATGCAGGCACGAGCGGTGCAGCACAACGCGCGGCAGGACTTTGCCTCTCTGGTGAGGTCGCGCCGCAGCGTCCGACAGTTCACGGGTGATCCGCTGCCCGCTGGATGCCTGGAGCGTGCGGCAGAACTCGCGGCGCAATCCCCGTCGGTGTGCAACCGATCTGGCGCTCGCCTGTGGGTGGCCACCACGCCCGAGATGCGGGCTCGGGCGCTTCAATGGCAGGACGGTCATCAAGGATTTGCAGACCGGGCCGGCGCCATCGCCGTCATCACGGTGGATCCATCTGTCTTCCATGCCGTGGGTGAGCGCCACCAGGCGTGGATCGACGGTGGGCTGTTCGCCATGACCCTTGTTCATGCCCTGCATCACGAAGGGCTGGGCTGCTGTTGCCTGAACTGGTCGGTCACACCGCAGGTGGACCGTGCGTTCAAGCGATCGATCGGACTGCCGCCCTTCGAGTCGGTGGTGATGCTGCTGGCCATCGGCGTTCTGCCCGCGCACTACACCGTGGCGCACAGCCCGCGCCGTCCGCTTTCCGAGGTGCTGCGCACACTGGAGTGTTACCCATGAGGATCCTGATCACCGGGCATCAAGGCTTGGCCAATCGGGGCTGTGAAGCCCTGCTCCGCTCGACGGTGGCGATGGTGAGAACACGCTGCCCCGACGCGCGCTTTTATGTTCCTTCCCTCGATGAACGTGCCGATGCCGCACAGTGGCCGCAGGCGCGCGATCACGGCGTGGCCTTCGTCCCCGTGCCCCAAAGTGGCGCCTGGCTGCGCATCTGGGCCCGGGCCTGCCGGCTCGCACCCGGCTTGACCGCCGCCCCCTGGCCGAAGGTGCAAGCCCCTGAGGAGTGGCGTTCGTTCATGCGGCAATGCGACGCCATGTTGGCCATTGGGGGCGACAACTACACCATGGACTACGGCCTGGAGTCATTGGCCGTGCATGTGGGGTTGACCGAATGGGCCCTGCGGCACGGTTGCCCTTCCATCCTGTGGGGAGCCTCAGTGGGGCCGTTCGACAAGAACACAACCCTGGGGCAAGCCATGACCCAGCACCTGCATCGCCTGCAGGCCATCACCGTTCGCGAGTCGATCACCGCCAAGGGCCTTGCCAGACTGCTGGGGCGGGGCACCCGCTGGGGAGCCGATCGGGTCACACAACCCCTGCTGCGCGTGGTGGCCGATCCCGCCTTCACGCTCGAACCCGAGGGCGTCGATTGGGCAGCGCATTGGCCCAAAGGGTCAGCGCCCGTTCTCGGCTTGAACATCAGCCCCCTTGTGGTGGATTCACGGTCCGACCGAAAGCTCGATGAATGGGCGGTGCTGATACGCCGCTGGCGAACAGAGAACCGCTGCCGCGTGGTGCTGGTGGCCCATGTGACCGCACGGGATGCGCAGGGCCGCCGCGTGCATCCCCTGCCTTGCGGGGCAGACGACGCCGAGATCCTGGACGGCTTGATGGCGCGCCTGTCTGGGGTGGACGGCGTGACGCAACTGCCAGCCTGGAACGCGGCCCAACTCAAGCACGCGATCGCCCAATGCGATCTGTTCATCGGGGCGCGCACGCACGCCGTGATCGCCGCGCTGTCCAGTGGCGTGCCCGCAATGGCCCTGGCATACAGCCACAAGGCCCGGGGTATCCACCGTGACCTCTTCGGACACGAGTACGGTGTCATCCCTGCACAGCGCTTGAATGCACCGACCCTGGACCAGGCCCTGACGGACCTGCAGCAACGCGCGCCTGCTGAGCGTGCGCACCTGCAGCGGATGATCCCCCAATGGCAGGCACGTGCCCGGCAGGCACTGCAGGTGCTGCCCGACGCTCTGCATGTCAGCGATTGAGCCCAAAGACCGCGCCACCAGGCCATCCATCGTGATGATGGGCTGCGACCCTGGGGCGCCCGGCGGCATCAGCACGGTGATCCGCCTGTTGCTGGGCAGCCCCTTGTCCCAAACTTGGGCCTTGGAGGTGATGCCCACCTGGGTCAGCGGTTCACGCGCGCAACAGGCAGCGGCCTACCTGAAGGCCGTCGGGCGACTGTGGCTTCGGCTGCGGCTGCAACGGCATCCGGTACAGGCGCTGCATCTGCACATGGCCGCCCGCGGCAGCTTTTGGCGCAAGTGGCTCATCGGCCTGGTGGCGCGGGGTTCGGGCGTGGTCGTGCTGGTCCACCTCCACGACGGTACCTTGCCGCAATGGCATGCCCAGAGCCCGGCATGGGTTCAGGGCCTGTTCCGCCGATTTCTGGAGCGGGCAGATGCCACCATCGCACTCAGCCCGACCTGGCAAGACAAGCTTCGCGCGCTCGCCCCTCTGGCCGCCTGGCATGTGGTTCGCAATCCGGTTGCGCTGGAGGAATTGCCTTGTGCAAGCGCTTGGCCCACGGACTGGCCATCACCGAGCACACATGGGGTGGGCGCCCCGTCGTCCAACACCCTAGACGGCTCGCCCGAAGACACCCGGCACCTGCTCTTCCTCGGCCGCCTGTGGCTCGACAAAGGGCTTGATGAACTGCTGGCCGCTGCCGCCCTGCTGCAGCCCCTGCACCCGTCTTGGCACTGGACGCTGGCCGGCGATGGCGATCTGCAGTCGGTGCACGAACGCATCAAGGCCCTGGGGTTGGCGCAGGCCATCAACCTGCCGGGATGGTTGGACGAGCGGGCCAAGCAAGGCGCGCTGCGGCGGGCTGACGTGCTGGTGCTCCCCTCACATGCGGAAGGGCAGCCGCTGGCCGTGTTGGAGGCCATGGCTTGTGCACGACCGGTGGTGGCCACCGACGTGGGCGATATCCCCGAACTGCTGGCCTGCGGGGCCGGGCGTGTGGTGCCGGTGGGCAACGCGCAGGCCTTGGCCCAGGCGCTGCACGAGATCCTGTTGGATCGGCCAAGCGCCCGCGCCATGGGGCTGATGGGGCGCCGCTACGTCGAGCAGCGGCACGGCGTGGATGCGGTGGCCGCCCAGACCGACGCCCTGTACCGGGCACTTGGACTTCGCCCCACCACCGCCGCGCTCGGTGATCACCGTATCAGCAGGGACTGACCATGTGCGCCATCGCGGGTCTGTGGATGACGGAGCCAACCGAGGCCGGCGCACTGGCGGCATGGGCACGGGCCATGACCGATGCCATGGTGCACCGCGGCCCGCATGGTGACGGCGTGTGGTGTGCACCGGAACAAGGCCTTGCACTGGCCCATCGACGCCTGGCCATCCGCGACACCGGCCCATCGGCTGCACAGCCGATGGTCGACCCCACCCAAGGGCGTGTACTGGTGTTCAATGGCGAGATCGACAACCACCGCGCCTGGCGTGATGAACTGGCCAGGGGCGGGTGCCGCATGGGGCACCACCATCCCGGTCTCAACACTGTGCAGCACAGTACCGGTGACACCGAGGTGCTGCTGCACGCCTTGTCTGCCTGGGGTGCGGACCGCGTGTGCGAACGCGCACAAGGCATGTGGGCCTGGGGGCTGTTCGAACGCGATGCCCAGCGGCTCACGCTGTCGCGCGACCGCCTGGGAAAGAAACCACTCTATTGGGTGCAGGGCGATTGGGGCATGGCCTTTGCCTCGCAGTTGCAGGCGCTGCGCCAACTGCCGATGCTGCAGCTCCGCATCAATCCTCGGGGATTGGCCCACTATCTGCGATGGGGCTACATCGAGGGGCCGGAATCGATCCTCGAAGGCGTGCACCGGGTGGAGCCTGGCCAAACCCTGGTGTTCGAGCAGGGCCGCTGCGTGGACCGGCGGCAGCACTGGAGCGTCGACTCGGCCGTGGCGCGCGGCCTTGATGCCCGGCTGCCCAGCGCCGCCCAGGCACAGGAGCAGTTGAATGACACCCTGCGCCTGGCGGTGGCCGACCGGCTGCAGGCCGATGTGCCGGTTGGGGCCTACCTGTCTGGCGGCATCGACTCGGCCCTGGTGGTGGCCTTGATGCAGGAACAGCGGACCGACACGCGAAGCTTCTGCATCGGCTTCGATGATCCCGACCATGATGAGTCCGCCGCGGCGCAATCGATGGCCGCCGTGCTGGGAACCCGCCACGAAACCGCACGGGTCGACGGCCAGGCCGCGCGCGCCTTGCTGCCGACGATGGCCCGCATCATGGACGAACCCCTGGCCGATGCGTCCCTCATACCGACCACGCTGCTTTCACAGTGGGCTTCACAGTCGGTACGGGTGGTGCTGACCGGTGATGGCGGAGATGAGGCCTTCGGAGGCTACGCCCGCTACCGAAGCCCCCACCCGTTCATGCGCATGCTGGCGGCACTGCCAGCCCCGTTGCGCATGGCCCTGGCGCAGACCCTGCAGTCGATCAGTCCGGCCGTGTGGGCCTTGGCGGTGCGCGGGCTTCCGCCCCACGTGCGCCCCACCCTACCCGCCTCAAAGGCCGACAAGTTGGCACGGTGGCTGCGCGCAGCTGATGCTGGGCAACGCATGCAGGTCGGGCTCATGCGATGGAACCCGTCCCACCTGTGGCCGGATGCACCGCAGGACGCGCCCCACCCGGCCACAGTGCAACGGTGGCAGGGCCTGGCGGGGAATGTGGGTGACCGGCTCGCCGCTTCTGAAGCGATGCAGCGCTTGGAGATGGGTCACTACCTAAGCGGTGACCTGCTGGCCAAGATGGACCGAGCGTCGATGTGGGCGTCGGTGGAAGCGCGAAGCCCGCTGCTGGACCATCGCGTAATCGAGCTCGCCTGGCGGATGCCGGCATCACTCAAGGCCGAAGGCCCCAGGCTCAAGGAAGTGCTGCGCCGCAGCCTGGAGCACCACGTACCGCGCACCTTGTTCGATCGCCCCAAGCGCGGCTTCACGCCGCCGATGGCGCGGTGGCTGCGCCATGAATGCAAGGCGCCCGCGCAGGATCTGATGGACAGCTTTCTGGATCACACGCGACATCGCTGGAACACCGATGCCATGCGCCGTGCCTGGCAGGGCCAGCAGGCGGGTACCCGCCATGAGGTCGATCGCGTTTGGACGCTCATCACCCTGGAGCTGTGGAGGCGTGAATGGAAACTCGACCTGCCTTGAGCGCGGCACCGCGCCCCGTGACCGTGCTGGCCCTGTCATCGGGCGGTGGCCATTGGTTGCAGCTGTGTCGCCTGGCCGCCGCCTGGCAGACCGAGCGGGTGGTGACCGCCTGCACGGCGCCGGGCCCTGCGATGCCCTGCCCCGTCCTGCGGCACCACCAACTGCGTGACGCCACCCGTTGGAACCGTTGGGGCTTGCTGGTGCTGGGGGTGCAGGTCGGCCGCTTGATGCTGATCGAGCGCCCTGATGTGGTGGTGACCACCGGCGCAGCACCGGGCCTTTGGGCCTTGTTGTGGGGGCGGGCGATGGGCGCTCGCACGGTCTGGATCGACAGCCTGGCCAATGTCCAGCAGCTGTCGTCTGCGGGCCGCCTGGCCCGTTGGGTGGCCACCGACTGGTGGACGCAGTGGCCGCATCTGGCGCAAGACCCGGGCGTGCAGATGAATACGCGCGCGGCGACGCGAAGATCCGGGCGAGGCCCGCACTACCGCGGGGCCGTCTGGTGAAGCGTCTGCAGGTGTTCCTGACGGTGGGGTCGCAGATGCCCTTCGATCGGCTAACGAAAACAGTGGCCCGTTGGTCTGCCCAACGACCGGCCGTGGCCGTCACGGCGCAGATCGGTGCATCAAGCTTGAACCCCACGTCCTTGTGGCCGATGCACTGCCGATCGACCCTGGGCCCCCACGATTACGAACGGCAGTGCCGGCAGGCCCACCTGATGGTGGCCCATGCGGGCATGGGCTCCATCTTGACGGCACTCGAGCTGGACAGGCCGCTCGTCGTCCTGCCGCGACGCGGGCACCTGCGGGAAACACGCAACGACCATCAGCTGCACACGGCACTGCAACTGTTGGCGCAGCAGGCACGGGAGGCGGCAGGGTTTGACGCTTCAAGCCAGCCGCTTCCCAGCGTACAGGTGGTGCTGGATGAGACCCGCCTGCCGCAGGTGCTGGACCGCATGTGCACGGCCCTGCTGGCACGGGATACGCCTAACGCACCGCGCGCGATGCAGAGCCCCGCGGCTTCACAGCCGGGGGAATCAAGGCCCGCCAGGGCCGCCCTGGTCCAACACCTGCGGGCGCTCATCGATTCGATCCGACCGGCTTGACGCCACGTCCAGCCACTCGTCAGCGCCTGCCATGGCCAGTGCGTCTTCGGTCAGCGACCAGTCATCCCCACCGCCACCACAGGCCGTCAACAAAGTCCCCACCAAGGCCATCAGGCCCGCCCGGTATCCCCATCCTGTGCGCATCGTCCTCTCCGTCTCGTTGCCAAAACGGAGGAGTTGTACCTGCACAAGCGTTGAGTTTGCTCACCGCATCGCGCAATCATTTGCAAGAGATGTATCCAACGATTTCAAGGGCTCACCGGACCCGCAGGGCTACCCACCGCAGGCCACATTGAACACCAGAATCACGCCACAACACGGTGGGGCTGCTGCCGGGAAGCGTTCGATTGTCCAGCGGCGTGCCGCGCTTTTCATCCTGCTGCGCGGTGCAGCGCAGGCTCAAGCCGTGAGCCAGTTGCCACGACACGCCCAGTCCCGCCCGATCAAGCCGATCCTGCCAGGCCTGATCGGCCAGCGGCAAAGCGGCCGACAGGCTTTCCAGCGTCCATGACTGCCGCCCAATCCGGTCGATGCGCGACCAGGACGCAAGCAACGAAGCCCGGTGGCTGAAGTCCCACTGCACGGCCACGCGAGCCTGCCGCACATCGCTGGCACCCTGAAGCACCAAGCCCGCCGAGTCGATCCATGATGCCGATGCCTGTGCCTGTTGGCCTTGGTCGCGACTCCATTGGGCCTGCACGCTCCAGTGGCTGCCAGGCCGCCAGCGCAGTTCGCTGTGCAGGCTGCGCGCGGCCAGTTCGATCCGGCGCGTGGAAGGGTCTGCCGATGCAGGGTCAATGCCGGCGGGCGGTCGCCAAGTGCGCGAACCCTGCCCCGTGGCAGCCCGCACGGTCCACGCATCGCCGGGGCGCGGCACCCAGGTCCATTCCGCCTCCCACAGGCCTTGGCGGTAATCCAGGGCCGGTTGGGCGCCATTGGCCAAGGGCACGGCCGCCTGCACGCCCATGAGCTCGCGGCGGCCCAGCGCCCACACCACCGCGCCGGCCGCTTCACCCCGCAGTTGCAGCCGCCACACGTCTTGCGCATAGCCCGGCCACCACGGCTGCGGCCGGTTGGGCTGCAACTGTTCTTGCTGCCACTGCAGCTCCATCGTCCAGCGCCGCTGCAGGCCCCACAACAAGGCCGCACCGTACTGCTCCACCGTCTGTTGCCTGCGCTGCCCGGTGGTGGGGTCCAAGCGCAGTTGACCCTCCAGCGGCTCACGCTGTTGGCGCCAGGTGCCGCGTGCGCCCAGGTCACCGGCCGTCTGCAGGTCCAACGTGGCGCCCAGGCGATATGCCTCATGGTCCAAGGCAGCCTCGTCGGCGTAGTGCGTGCTCGACCAACGGCCCATACCCGACCAACGCTGCCGCCCCCAACTGCCGCGGTACGCCCCTTCGATGGTGGATACGTTGGCCGCATCCCCCACGGCGCTTTGGCCGGGTGGCAGGCGCAAGGGGTTGCGCTCCTGCACCCATGACTGCTCGAGTGCCAAGGTGCCTCGGTCGCCTAATGCTCCGCCCGCTCCGCCCGTGACGTCAGTGCCGGCTGGGCTCCTTTGTGCCCAGGCGCTCGTCGCCCACCCGCTCAGGCCGATCAGGCCGCTCAGGCCGAAGATGCCAAAGATGCCCAACCGCGCCACAGAGCCCGCCACCCCGCGCGTCAGCGGCCGGCCGCGTGCGGCGATCCGATGTGCCGCTTCACCAGGCACGCGCATCCTTGAAGACCAGCACAACGGTGCGCAGGACCACCTGCAGGTCCAGAAGCAGGGACCAGTTCTGCAGGTAGTAGAGATCGTGTTCAATTCGCCGCCTCATCTTGTCGACCGTATCGGTTTCGCCCCGCAGCCCATTGACCTGGGCCCAGCCCGTGATGCCCGGGCGCACCTTGTGCCGCACCATGTAGCCCGTCACCAATCGGCGGTAGTGCTCGTTGTGTGCCAGGGCATGTGGCCTGGGGCCAACCACACTCATGCGCCCCTGCAGCACATTGATGAATTGCGGCAGCTCGTCCAAGGAGGTGCGCCGAAGCAATCGGCCCAACCGCGTGATCCGTGCGTCGCCTTGTCGCGCCTGCTCGATCCGTTCGCCGTCTTCCATCACGGTCATCGTGCGGTACTTCCAAACCTCAATGACCTGCCCGTTGCACCCCAGCCGGCGCTGTTTGAACAGGGCAGGCCCCGGCGAATCCCAACGCACGGCCACGGCCAGTCCCACCATCAGCGGCCACAGCAGCAGCAACGCCAAGGTCGCCAGCACCACATCGCTCAGGCGCTTGAGGGCCGCGCGCGGCCCATCGTAGGGCGACTCCAGCACGCCGATGAGCGGCAGCCCCTCCAAGGTTCCCACCTGCCCCTGCACCACCACGGTGTGCAGCACATCGGGAATCCATCGCACCGTGACCGTGCTGTCCTGCAGCACGCGCCACAGCTGCTCGTTCGCTGCGGCATCGGCCACCTGCATCGGCGTGGCCAGATACACCTCCTGCACCTTGCCGCTGCGCAGCAGCTGCTCCAGCGCTGCAAGCCCTCCCAAACGCCGGCTTCGCCCGGTGCCGTTCCCGGCATACGGCCTGTTTGATGGCCGCGGCGTTTCGCTCAGCTCCACCCAGCCGTAAAAGGTGCGGGCATGCACCCCCTTGAGTCGGCGCAAGGCCCGTGCGGCCCGAATACCCACAGGCCCCATGCCCACCACCACGGCCGATGGGGGGCGCACCCGCGCAGCCCAGCGCGTCCATGCCCGGGCCACCAGCCCCAGCACACCCTGATGCACCACAGGCGTCACCAAGGCCCAGGCGGCCCATAGCTTCACGCTCATGGCCTGAAGCCCGTGTGTGGCCCAGGCGCACAGCAGCAGCACCCCCGCCAGCATCACGGTACTGCCGATGGCCGCGCTCCAGCGTTGCCATCGTGGCGCAAACAGGTGGTCAGGGGCCGGAAACGTCAGGGCCAGCATCAGCAACAGCAAGCCAATGTCCACGCCGCTCACGGCCCTGTTCGCGTTCGTCAGGACCGGCCAGGTGTAGGACCAGGGCGTCACCGCCTTCCATACCGGGTCGGCTGATTCCCGCACAGGCGCCAGCAGCCCAGCCAAAACGAAGAACACCAGCGTCGCGATCACGGGCTCCAAGCCCGCGCACCACCATGCCGAGGCCGCCGATGGCGAGGGCTTGAACATCATGTGCCCGTTGGAAGCGAGCGAACCAGGGGAGTCGGGCCGAATCATGCGTGCCCTCCAGTGTCTTGCTGCTCCTTCGCTGTCCGCTGCTCATTTCTCAATGAATCGAACGGCAGCCGCCTGATGATGGCGCCGGCCCTTGCAGGCCCTTGCAGGCCTTGCACATGGCCCGTGGGCATCGATCCATGCACCCGCAACCCTGAACCCCTACACCCTTGAGCACGCATGAACCTGGAACGCATTGAACTGGCCGTGGTGGGCCTGGGCTATGTCGGCCTTCCCTTGGCCGTGGCCTTTTCACGGCATCGGTCGGTCATCGGATTCGACATCCGTCCGTCACGCGTGGCGGAAATCAAGGACGGACACGATGCCACCCGCGAGGTCTCTCAGGAGGAACTTCGTGCAGCCAAGGGCCTGCGATGCACATCCGATCCGCAGGAACTTCGACAGGCCAACTGCTACATCGTGGCGGTTCCCACACCGGTGGATGGCGACAAGCGGCCCGATCTCACCCCCTTGCTCAAGGCCAGTGAAACCGTCGGCCGGGTGCTGAAGCGGGGCGATATCGTGGTTTATGAATCAACCGTTTATCCCGGCTGTACCGAAGAGGACTGCGTACCGGTGCTCGAGCAGCACTCGGGCCTTCGGTTCAACCACGACTTCCACTGCGGCTACAGCCCTGAGCGGGTCAGCCCGGGCGACCGCGAACGACCTGTGGGCAGCATCGTGAAGGTCACCTCAGGATCCACGCCGGACGCGGCAACCCTGGTCGACGCGCTGTACCGCGAGATCATCACCGCAGGCACGCACCGTGCCGAGAGCATCCGCGTGGCCGAAGCCGCCAAGGTGATCGAGAACACCCAACGCGATGTGAACATCGCCTTGGTCAATGAGTTCGCGCAGATCTTCAACCGCATGGGCATCGACACCGAATCCGTGCTGCGGGCGGCACGCAGCAAGTGGAACTTCATCCCCTTCTCGCCGGGATTGGTGGGCGGGCACTGCATCGGCGTGGACCCGTACTACCTCACGCACAAGGCACAGACCCTGGGCTATCACCCGCAGGTGGTGCTGGCCGGGCGGCGGCTGAACGACGGCATGGGCACCTATGTGGCCGACCGGCTGGTGCAGGCCATGAGCGATCGGCAGCTGAAGGCCGATGGGGCCAAGGTATTGGTGATGGGCTTGACCTTCAAGGAGAACTGCCCCGACCTGAGGAACACGCGTGTGGCCGACATCGTGTGCGCGCTGAAGGTGCGGGGCTGCGCGGTCGATGTCTTCGACCCCTGGGCCGATCCGCAGGCAGCCAAGTCAGCGCACCAGGTCAGCCTGATTGAAGCACCCATCGATGGCCAGTACGACGCCATCGTGCTGGCCGTGGCCCACCGTGAATTTGCCGAGATGGGGCCCGTGGCGATTCGCAAGCTGGGTAAGCCCCACGCGCTGGTTTATGACTTGAAGTATGTGCTGCCCGCGGACGCGGCGGATTTGAGGTTGTGAGTTCCCGCGCCCTGGGGCGGGAAGCGCCTCGGGAGGCAGGAAGGCAGACGCTCAGGACTCATTTAGCACGCTCGGTGACTAGAGCTTGCACCAAG